>OGLM01001639.1_pt1 | contig 22617 bp, 17 predicted proteins | sample 1572531 | NCBI WGS metagenome assembly OGLM01 (sample SAMEA2581909, study PRJEB24529) | metagenome | biome: Human gut stool | place: China | collected 2011 | reverse complement strand
CTCTGGTATCAACATCCGTAAAGGAGGATGGCAGGATCGGATCAGCCGATAATCCATAGTTTTCCGGATAGGCGAGGGTGTAGTGCAGATTTATGGTGTTACCGCTCAATTCTGTATAGAGAAGATCCTGGGAAAGCTGCTCAAACTGCCTTGTATCCTTTGTTTCATACAGGTAAAGGCAGAAAATAGCGGCGAGGGTGGCAATCAGAGATAAGATAAGAATCCGTAACTTACGGGAGAACTTCAGCTTCATGCAAAATTTGCTCCAACAGATGCTCTTTACAGTATATGTGCGGGAAAAAAGAAAAAGTACCCGAAAAATTAGCAATATCTGAAAACTATTTAGCATCTTTGTTGTATAGACGCTATTTTTGATTTGTGATACGATGTAACTGTTCGGAGTTATGTGGATGGGTATATCAGTTATTGAAAAACTATACCATTTATACTTATACAGACTGGATTCCGGAGCAGTTACCAATAAAAGAAAATAGGAGAGGACAACATGAACAATTTAGAGCTTAAGAAAATTGCGAACAATGTGCGTAAAGGCATTGTAACGTCAGTACACAGCGCTAAGGCCGGTCATCCGGGCGGTTCTTTATCCGCGGCTGACATTTTTACTTATTTATATTTTGAAGAAATGAACATTGATCCGAAGAATCCGAAGATGGAAAACAGAGATCGTTTCGTTTTATCAAAAGGCCATACGGCACCCGGTTTATACTCTGCACTTGCAAACAGAGGCTATTTCCCGGTAGAAGAACTGACAACTCTGCGTAAATTAGGCTCTCGGCTTCAGGGACATCCCTGTATGCAGGATACTCCCGGAGTGGATATGAGCAGCGGTTCCCTTGGACAGGGAATTTCTGCAGCAGCCGGTATGGCACTCTCTGCAAAATTAGATAACAGGGATTTCCGTGTATACACCCTGCTTGGCGATGGTGAGATCCAGGAAGGACAGGTGTGGGAAGCATCCATGCTGGCAGCCAGCCACAAGCTGGACAATCTGGTTGTGATTGTAGATAATAATAATCTTCAGATCGACGGTACGATCGAGGAAGTTAATTCCCCGTATCCGATCGACAAGAAGTTTGAGGCATTTAACTTCCATGTGATCAATATTGATGGAAATGACTTTGATCAGATCGATGCAGCATTCAAGGAAGCAAAGACGGTGAAAGGACAGCCGACAGCCATCATTGCAAAGACCGTCAAAGGAAAGGGAGTTTCCTTTATGGAGAATCAGGTCGGATGGCATGGAAAAGCCCCGAATGATGAAGAGTATAAGGTGGCAATGGAAGAATTAGAGAAAGCAGGTGAAGCATTATGTCAGAAGTAAAGAAGATCGCAACGAGAGACAGTTACGGAAATGCATTAGCCCAGCTTGGAACGGAGCATCCGGAGGTCGTTGTACTGGATGCAGACCTTGCAGCAGCGACTAAGACAGGAATCTTCAAGAAAGCCTATCCAGAGAGGTTCATTGACTGCGGAATCGCAGAGAGCAATATGATCGGTGTGGCAGCCGGACTGGCAGCAGCGGGAAAAGTGCCGTTTGCAAGTTCCTTTGCCATGTTTGCGGCAGGACGTGCCTTTGAGCAGATCAGAAACTCCGTTGGATATCCGCACCTGAATGTGAAGATCGGAGCTACCCATGCAGGAATCTCCGTCGGGGAAGACGGAGCAACCCATCAGTGTAACGAGGATATCGCTCTGATGCGGACCATTCCGGGAATGGTCGTGATCAATCCTTCCGATGATGTAGAGGCAAGGGCAGCCGTACAGGCGGCTTATGAACATCAGGGACCGGTTTATATGAGATTCGGACGTCTGGCAGTGCCGGTCATCAATGACAGACCGGATTATCAGTTTGAACTGGGAAAAGGGGTTGTCTTAAGAGAAGGAAAAGACCTGACGATCATCGCAACCGGACTTCCGGTCAGCAACTGTCTGGAAGCAGCAGAAAAGCTGGCAGCTGACGGGATTGATGCGAAAGTCATCAACATCCATACCATCAAACCACTGGATGAGGAGCTGGTCATAGCGGCGGCAAGAGAGACCGGCAGGGTCGTAACAGTAGAGGAACATTCCGTGATCGGTGGACTGGGAAGTGCAGTATGTGACGTACTTTCTGAGAAAGCACCGACCAGGGTGATGAAGATCGGGATCAATGATACGTTTGGTGAGTCTGGTCCGGCTTTGGAACTTCTGAAGAAGTATGGACTGGATACAGACAGTATTTATGCAAAGATCAAAGCATTTGCGTGTGAATAAGCAGGTGGTTTTCAGAGGAACTGGAACGGTTACGGGAACTGAATAAATAATATAATGACCAAAATCTGAATAAGATTTGTCAATCATGATGCAGGGATATGGAAAGAGTGTTGTTCCATATCCCTTTTCTATATTAGACAGGGATGAATCCACTGTCGGATCTATCCTCCGACAGGATTGCAGAGAGCTTTTGGCATAATATTTTGATCGAAAACAGATCAAAGGAACTGCTTACAATAACCGTAAGGTTTCCAGGAGTCCACAATATTTATCAGTCAGAGTAATGATCCAGCCTTCTTTTGTATGTGGAATATGAAGCAGCGTAACCGGCCACATATGGTTCTGGATGATATCCATTTCTGTTGAGTTGAGATGAAAATGCCTTTGTGCATTTCTAAGAGCCCGCCGTGCATGGGTCAGTCCGTGGAAATATTCTCCGGTCTCTTTTGCATGGGTATGCCAGTCATATAAAAAGAGATCGTGGATCATACCGGCACGGGTGGCAGATTCATAATCAAGTCCAAGTGCCTTACACCACTTATAGTTAAAATAAGCAACATGGAGGCAGTGAATATAGCAATTCGTTGTTCCGTGGTGGGGATAAAGCTTCATTCGCAGGACAATCGGATGCCGGGCAGTCTCTCTGAGTATCTGATAGAAAGTTTCATCATAAATAATCGTTGCAGGCTTATGAACGGAAATATATTTTTTAAATAATCTCATCATCATCACTCCATTAAAATTATTGAAAATGCAGAGAAGTACTTTTCCTTACATTTTAAATTGATGTTGGGGTCAAAAGCCCCCAACAATAATGCCAACGGATTGTTTCGTGCTACGCACTCCCACAATCCTACCCGCTATTCGCATATCATGGTGCTTACGCCCCACTTTTATGCTCATATCGGGGCGGGTCTCAAGGTCATTCTACCACCAGTGTGCAAGCACACGTGGTTTCAGACCTTTTGACCCTGACATCTCTAAATTTATTCTAGCACATAATTGTGACGATTTAGTTTCGGGTTTTTAAGAAATAAGAATGAAAAATCAAAAGAATAACGAAAGATTGTGCAGGCAGACAAAATGTCGAACGCATTTGACAGTAACTGCTAAAATCTCTCTGAATCAATATGTTATTCTTTCTGTAACGCCGGGAAATGTAAATCAATGAATCAGTAATGTCAGGAAGGTGAAAATAAATGGAGAGACAAATACCGAAAAATGTCCGTCAGATTGGAAATGTGAGTGACAGTCCGAAAATTTATGTAGAAGATTATGTAGATACTTTTTTTGCACAGTTATCAGATAAGTACAGAGATGATCCGCAAAAGCCGTTAGGTGCATTCTTGATCGGAGATTTTCAAACATACGAAGGTGAAGATTATGTCTATATTTATGGTGCGATCCAGATGCAGGAACTCAGGGTATCTGGGATGGAATATCTGATCGATGATGAAACATGGAAACGGGCATATGAAGAATGTAAACAGTTTTTTGAAGAGGGGGAACTGATCGGCTGGTTTGTAGTGAGAGATGATGCGGAAAAAGCACCGGGAAATTCTACGGTAAAACTGCATAAGAAATCATTTCCGAAAAAGAATACAGTCTTTATCATCTGTGATCCACAAGAAAAAGAAGAAACCTATTATGTACATAAAATGAATGATTTAATGGAGATCGGGGGGCATTACACGTATTATGAGAAAAATCCGTGTATGCAGGACTATATGATCTCAAGTCGAAAAAAAAATGGGGCGGTGCAGACGGAAGTTGTGGAAGACAAGGCTGCACAGAACTTTCGTGATCTGGCTAGAAAGCAGGGAAAACGAACCCGGCAAAAGCATCAGGGAAATTTTGTTTATGCGATGAGTGTGGGGCTTGTGCTGGTGCTTGTGATCATGGGAGTTGCAATGCTGAACAATTTTAATAAGATCAGAAAAGCTCAGAACCAGATAGAAGAGGTGGCAGGAACAATTAACACGGTGAAAGATTCTGATAATTCTGGAAGTAGCAATGAAGGCAATGATCCAAATGGTGGACAGGCAGACGGTTCGGAGGATGGTACAGCCGATGAAAATACAGGTGCAGAAAATGAGAACAGCACAGCCGGTGATGATGCAGATCAGGGAAAAACTGACAGTGCAGCCAATAAGAATACAGATACAGAAAAAAGCAACAGTGCATCCGATAAAAAAGCAGAAGGAGATGACGGTACATCGAAAAACGATACAGACGGAGATGCTTCGACAAACAGCAGTCAGGCAAAGAACAGTCAGTCAGATGAAGTAGTTGAAGCATCTGCCGTACCGTCATCTTCAACGAATGGAAGTGATGGAGTTTACGTGGTAGAAAAGGGCGATACACTGGCAATCATCAGTAAAAAAATGTATGGTGATGTCACGCATGTCGATGCAATCTGCAGGATGAACGGATTATCAAATGGCAATCTGATTTACATCGGGCAAAAATTGATATTGCCTTAAAGACGTGTTATACTTATCCCAACCGGGATTGGAGCAATCCCTGATTGAAGAAAACCGATGATAAGGGGAAAACCTATGGCACAAAGAAAAATTCCGTATCTGAAGGTCGTAGAACCACCGGAAAATCCAAAGCAGCTTAAGAAAGCTGAAAGAAAGGTACGCTGGAAAAAATGGGAAGGTGCAGTTTCCATTTTGATACTGGCAGTACTGGCAATCTGTGGAACTTATCTGCTGTTGGATAATAAGACGTATGGAACAGCGAGAGAAGCGGCAAGTTATACGAAGGAAATTTCAGATACAAGCAATTATGTACAGTTTGCAAAAGGAATCATAAGATATAACCGGAATGGAGTAGTCTATCTGAATAAAAAGAATGAAGAAGTGTGGATCCAGCCGACGCAGATCAAGACGCCGATGATCGAAATAAAGGAGAATGCATTTGCCGTGGCAGACAGAGGCGGAAATAGTATTATGGTATTCACGAAAGAAGGACTGAAAGGTGAGATAGAAACGACACTTCCGATTGAAAAGATTGCAATCTCGGATCAGGGTATTGTAAGTGCAATCCTGAAAAATGAAAATTCTCCGCAGATCATTTCTTATGATGCGGCAGGCAATATTCTTGTAGAGCAGCAGATCACGCTTGGAACGACAGGCTATCCGGTTGCCCTTGATATGACAGATGACGGTATGATGCTGGCGGTCTGCTATCTTTATACGGACAATGGAGTTGTAGAGTCGAGAATCGGATATTATAATTTCGGAGCAACCGGAAAAGAAAAGACAGATAACCGGGTGACGGCAGATCAGTATGAGGGAACGATGCTTGCGGATGTATTCTTCATGGGGACTGATCGGTCGATTGCGGTAGGCGATAATGCTTTTGAAATTTATTCCGGAAAAGATACACCAAAGCGGCTGAAAGAAGTGAAGCTGGATCAGGAGATCAGGAGCGTTTTCCATTCTGATCAATATTTCGGGATGATCCTCGTAAATAAAGAAAAGTCAGGAAATGAGCTGAGGGTCTATAATCGATCGGGTGAATTGATTTTCAGTAAAGAGTTTACGGGCGAATATAAGCACGGGAAAATTGATGGAGATGAGGTCATTCTATATGAAGGAAGACGGTGCAGTATTTATAAGATCAATGGAATCCTGAAATTTGAAGGCAGGATGAGTGCGGATATAGAAGAAATCTTCCGGGCTGTGGGAGTGAACAGGTACTATGTGATGAGTTCAAATGAACTGAAAGTCGTTTATTTGACGAAGTAGGAGAGCGTATGGATAATTGGTTGTTGATTGTAGTAGCAGGCATTTTTCTGATCTGCATTGCAGTAGGATATATCAGGGGATTTTTGAAGTTTGGACTTTCTCTTCTTGCAACCCTGATCACTATGATTCTGGTGACGTTTCTGTCACCCTATGTATCGAATGCACTGGTGAAGTATACACCGATTGATGATGTGATCGAGAAAAAATGTATAAAAATGTTCATGCCGGAGATTTCTGCGGACGATTTGTCAAAAATGAATTTAAGTGGTACACCGCTTGAAAATCTGACACCGGAGCAGATTGAAAGTCTTGGAGAAACAGGCTGGAGTAAATATGGTCTTTCGGCAGAAGACATCCTTTCCGTTATAGGAGAGATCCCGAGAGATGAACAGATTAAAATTATTGAAAATTCACCAGTACCGGAATTTTTGAAAAATATGCTGCTGGAGAATAATAACAGCACGATCTATAAAGAACTGGATGTCACAAGTTTTCCATCCTATGTGGCATCGTACATTTCAAGACTGGTGCTGAAGGTAGCCTCTTTCCTGGTTACATTCTTACTGGCGATCATCATAGTCAAGGCATTGATGGTTGCGGTAAATATTATCGGAGAATTGCCGGTGCTTGGATTTGTGAATCACCTGGCAGGAGGTATTCTGGGACTTCTCGCCGCTTTACTGATCGTATGGCTGATCTTCCTGGGACTGACTTTACTGTATTCCACATCTGTCGGACATACCTGCTTTGGAATGATTGAAAAAAGTGTTTTTCTGAAATTCTTATATGATCATAATCCATTTTTGATCCGGCTGCTCGCATTTTAGTAAAAAAGTGTTGACAGGTTTGTTCTCATATGATATTCTATAGAAGTTCTGATTGAAGAACAAGCCTTTGGGGGATTAGCTCAGTTGGGAGAGCGCCTGCCTTGCAAGCAGGAGGTCACGAGTTCGACTCTCGTATTCTCCACTTTAAAGAATCCGGATTCATTATGAACCCGGATTTATTTTTTTGAAAAATTACGAAAACCTATTGAAAAAGAAGGTATATTGTGATAAAATATCTTTCGTTGATAAGAAATCAACGAAAAGAATATTCCTCGATAGCTCAATGGTAGAGCACACGGCTGTTAACCGTGGGGTTGTTGGTTCGAGCCCAACTCGGGGAGTTCAAAGGACATCTTGCAGACGTAACGCTGCAGGGTGTTTTTTCTTTTTCGGAGTGCTTTAAGCCTGCACATTCTGCTTAAGGCAGGTTTTAATATCGTCTTCCGGGTTGGTGATCTTTCTGAGGTGGAATGTATCGACAAGATATTGAAGTACATTCGGACTTAAGAAAGCAGGAAGCTCCGGTCCAAGATAAATATTACGGATGCCCAGGCTTAAAAGTGCAAGAAGATCGGCAACGGCTTTCTGTTCATACCAGGAAATGATCAGAGATAACGGAAGTCCGTTCACATCCGTGTTAAATGCATCAGCGAGGGTGGTTGCGATGCGGATCGCTGAGTACACATCATTACATTGTCCAATATCGAGAAGTCGCGGCAGTCCTGCCACTTCCCCGAAATCCATTTTGTTAAAGCGGTATTTTCCACAGGCAAGAGTGAGGATCATACAGTTCTTTGGAACAAGCTGTGCAAAATCCGTATAATAGTTTCTTCCTGGTCTGGCACCGTCGCATCCTCCGATCAGGAAAAAGTGTCGCAATTTTCCACTTTCCACAGCCTGGACAATCTTGTCGGCATAAGAGAGCGTTGCATGATGACCAAATCCGACGAGAATCTCATGTGGTTCGACATCCTGAGTAAATCCGCCAAGTTCCAGTGAATGACGGATGATCTCACTGAAATCTTTTGTTCCGTCCGGCTTTTTCGGAATATATTTTACACCTTCCCATCCAACAACATTGGTACTGTAAATACGATCCTTGTAAGATTCGCGTGGACGCATGAGACAGTTGGTCGTCATCAGAATACAGCCGGGGATTCCATCAAACTGCTTCTGCTGATCCTGCCATGCTCCGCCAAAATTTCCAACAAGGTGAGGATATTTTTTCAGTCCTTCATAACCGTGAGACGGCAGCATTTCTCCGTGAGTATAAATATTGATTCCCGTACCCTCGGTCTGCTGGAGCAGCATTTCCAGATCTTTCAGGTCGTGACCGGATACAATGATGAACGGTCCTTTCCGGATATGGACATTGACGGTGTGAGGGGATGGATTTCCGTAGACAGAAGTATTTGCCTCATCTAAGACTTTCATCACTTCGATCGCAGTCTCACCGGTTCGCATTGTCATACGGATCAGTTCTTCGACGGTGAGTCGGTCATCGGTCAGTGATTCCAGTGCGGTAATATAAAAAGAATCGACCTGATTGCTGCAATATCCAAGCTCCCGTGCCTGATGTCCATAGGCACTGATTCCTTTTAAGCCATAGAGGATTGTCTGCCGGAGTGAACGGATATCGGGATCAAGTGATTTGTCGTACATGATTCCGGCAATGGGGGCGTCATGGAGCATTTCAGATTTTGTAGAAGGAAGCTGGTACTGAGCCTGGGCAGTATGACAACTGCAATAGTCAGAGTCATGAAGATTGGAACTGCCTTCGGAAGCAGACACTTTTTCCCGCAGAGAGTCTTTGATTTTTTGAGATTCCTGCAGAAGCTGCACATGCACTTCTGCATCAAAATTCACATTGGTCAGGGTTGTAAAAAGTACAGATTCAATAAAAGCGATCACTGCTTTCTCAATTGGATGTCCAAGCTCTGAGAGAACTTTTCCATAGCAGCTGATGCCTTTGACCTGATAGATAAGAAGATCCTGAAGATTGGCAATTTCCGGTGTCTTTCCGCAGACACCGAGACGGGTACAGCCTTTGCCGTTGGCTGTCTGCTCACACTGGTAGCAGAACATTTCATAATCGAGATCCATATTGTTTCCCATGATAAACCTCCTGAAAAATAAAAATAGTCAGGAATAGGATGTGCGGAAAGAGGAAAAATATGCAAAATATTTATCTAAGTTCTTTGTATTGTTCAATTAAATCACGCAGTATTTCTATAGCTTCAGTTGTCGTATAGAATAAGGTATCATCCAAAGTTTCACAGAAATCCCAGAAAGTATATAAAAGTCCGGGTTCTTCAATATCCAGATAAATCAGATGGTGATCCTGCGGAGTTGAGAACATAATATATCCCATCGGCTGGGTGACCAGAAGAAAAATCTCATTATCCAGATGCCCGATATCTTTCTTTAATACGCGGTAGTTCTGGATCGGAAGATTCAGCATCAGTTTGCGAATCAGGTGGATCCGGTCGGTCATCTCCAGGGGATGATAAATATCATAAGGATATTCACTGACTCTGCCAGTGTCTAAAAATTTCTTTACCCCGTTTAAAGAAAAAATGTATGTGATATTATCGGGTGTCATATGAGAGGACAGAAATACTTTAATATAATTGTCCATTGCCTGAATAAATTCAGAACGGTTTGGAAGGTCTTCAATAATATATTTGTCAAGAATATCACGTGTCAGATAAGGTGTGAGGCATGGAACCATCTGAAAAGAATAACCCGAATGGACAACATGGATTATATTATCCAGATAGCTGATCTGCTCGGTTACATCGTTGATCGGACGCAGCAATGGTGATGCCATGGACAGATACTGATTGAAGATATCCTTAAATAAAGTTAAAGACTCCGGGGCGTTTGTCAGAATCCCCTGTGTCATATCTCCTGTCAGCAGACAGGCAAACTGACTGGTAATGATGACATAAGGAAATAAAGTAAATTTACTGCATTTAGAATCAATATGGTCATAATAATAAAAGCAGTTATATTTATCCACGTTACTATACAACGGAAGAATCTTTTCCAGACAGTGCAGATTATAGTTTGGATAGGTGATGGATTCTGAGGTACTGTTATTGAGACAGATGATATGCCGGATCGTAGTCTGTGAGCAGTCATAATTCTCAGCAGCAAGAATATTCATCAAAAAATCGCAGTCCGGCTGTACGAGAAGGTCGATCGTGCCGTTGGATTTTTTTACTTCCAAAGAAATAATATACAAAAGCGAACGGTTCACTTCTGCCATGGTATTCAGCGTAACAGATCCTTTTTCTAATAATATTTCCGTATTAAGCTCGGATAAAACCGGCAGATTCAGTTTAGACAAACGGAAATTATTAAAAAAATCAACGACAGCTTTTCTGCGATAGTAAGTGTCATGCCCAATCAGAGTGATCTCATAAGCCTGTTCCATTTCCTTTTGTTCGGCATGGGAAAGCTGCATAAATTTGCATATCTTTATAACTAGTACAAAAGTTTTTAAATAAATGGACTATATTTCTTTTCTGTAGTATACTGTTCTCATCAAATCAAAAGGAGCATTAAACTATAGGAAGAAAAGCATCCACTATTAATCTTAGCGAGGACGAACGTTTATATCTTGAAACTCAGATGCGTGCAAGAACAATTCAAGCCCAGACAGTAATTCGGGCAAGAATTTTACTACTCAAAGCAGAAGGTATTTCAGTTGACCATATTGCAGACAAAGTAGGAATGAATCGCAAAAGCGTCATGCTCTGTATCAATAAATACCTTGAGGGTGGTGTGGAAAATGCTCTGTTTGATGCACCCGGTCGTGGCAGGAATGCTGAAATAACCGATGATGAAAAAGCCTGGATAATAAATATCGCCTGTCAGAAGCCTGTCAATCTTGGATATTCAGCAGAAGTATGGACGCGTGCTCTTCTTACAAAACATATTAATAAATTTGCCGAAGAAGCAGGTCATACAAGGTTGTCAACAATCAGTCAGTCAAAGGTCCGCACAATACTGGAAGAAGCGGATATTAAGCCTAACAAAATAACTTATTACTGCGAAAATCGTGACCCTGATTTTGACCAGAAAATGCATAATGTTCTTCTTGTATATAAACAATTGTCTTTACAGTTTGACGAGAAGGGACAGCTCATTCCGTTTAAGGAGGATGAACAGGTTGTACATGTACTTTCCTATGATGAAAAACCCGGAATTCAGGCAATTGCCAATACCACAGAAGACCTCTTGCCGGATGAAAATCACAAGACGGTCAGCCGTGATTATGAATATAAACGTCTTGGAACTATTTCACTGCTTGCTGGAATCGACTTACAAACAGGGGAGGCAATTCCGCTTGTAAAAGATAAACACAGCAGCAAGGAATATATTGAGTTTCTAAAAATACTTGATTCAAAATATCCGGAGACTGACCGGATTCGTCTGGTATTGGATAATCTGAAAGTTCATTCTTCAGAGGAAACCCGAAAATACCTTGCGACAAAGCCGGGAAGATTTGAATTTGTGTTTACTCCCAAGCATGGTTCATGGTTGAATCTTGTTGAGGGATTCTTTAGTAAACTCACACGTCAGATGCTAAAAGGCATACGTGTAAAAACTAAGGATGAACTTGTGCAGCGTATCTATAGATACTTCGATGAAGTAAACGAACAACCTGTCGTATATCACTGGAAGTATAAGCATGAAGAAATTAATTCAAGTGAAGAGGTGGTGGTTGATACGTTGCCAATTCAAAAGTCCAGTTAATTAATAACGGTTATACTAGATTAAGAGAAGATGGGATAAATATTATTCTTGATAAATGGGATTTGCATACTGGAGCGGATATATTTTTGTTTATGGAAAAATCAGTAACCGAATCGGATAAAGTGCTTATATTGTGTAATAAAATGTATAAAGAAAAAGCTGATAATAGATATGGAGGAGCGGGACAAGAAACTATGATTATTGCGCCAGAAGTATATGAAAAGAATGAACCAGAAAAGTTTATTCCAATCATAATGGAGCGTAATTTGTTGGGAAAAGAATATATACCTCAATATCTGAAGTCATTAATATATATCGATTATACGGATAAGGATATAGAAAGCCAATACAAAAATTTATTGTATGCAATATATGGTGTTACAAAAGATATTAAACCTGGGATAGGAGCTGTACCATCTTACATAAAGGAAAGGATGACTGCTGAAGATTTGCATGAAAATGAACAAGAAAAATCCAATTTTTCTAAAAGACTTGGTAGTATCATTGAAATGATAAATATGAGTAATTTTGAAAAAGAACATATTAATTTGGAAATAATTGGTGATATGATGGGTTGGAATCTGTAAATGAATTGAATAGATACTATTACGGAGAAGAAGAACCACCCTATGAGTTTATTGAAAAACTTTGTAAAGTACTTGGAATCAATGAAAAATGGATGAAGTTTGGAAAAGACACACCTTATAGAAATGAACTGAGAACATATTATCACGCAGAGGAAATGTTGGAAGAAATAAGCAGTGAGAAAGAAATTTTATTTTTTACGATAAAGGAACTTTATAGGAGAGAATTGGGGGTAATAGTGAAAAAAGATACATATATTTTTCAATGTTATCCTAGAGCGTTTACTTTTCATGCAGATGTTGGTTGTGGAGGTGCAGCAGAGTTATTCTCATTATATAATTTTCTGAAACGTTTAAATCAAAAGAGGAAAATGCCTTCAGGTGTATATTGTGTTTCAGAAGATGAGTTTTACAAGTTATTAAATGGGGAAATTTATCCAGGACTGATTTGTAAACCGCACAGAGATTACTTTACATACATGCTGGATGATTTTATTGACTTGTATGTAGATGAAAAGGAAAAAGAGAGTTATGTAGAGTGGTATGGTCAGACGTTCGTTGATAGTCAAAAATTAATTAAAGAACGTTTGAAGGTCTACTAATTGTTTGAGTGAATAGTTAGGTCTAGATGAATACAAGATAAAAAGTGAATGGAGATATTATTATGGCTGTATCGTATAAACGATTATGGAAATTATTAGTGGATAAAGAAATGAGTAAGTCAGATTTGCGTAAAAAGGCAGAAATTGCCCCTAATACAATGACAAAGTTGCGTCGGGATGAAGAGGTAAGTCTTACGATTCTTAGTAAAATTTGCAAGACGCTAAATGTAGACTTTGGTGATATTGTGGAATATGTACCGGACGCAGAAATTTGGGATTTATATGACGAGAACAGAGAACTTATTGGAAAAGATCATGTCAGAGGTAAGCAGTTACCAATAGATGGATATCATCTGGTGGTGCATGTGTGGATTCGTAATTCAAAGGGAGAGTACCTGATTTCACAACGTTCTGCGAACAGACCAACCTATCCTTTAATGTGGGAATGTGTAGGTGGCTCGGTTGTAAAAGGTGAGGATAGTTTGCAGGGTGCAATCAGAGAGGCAAAGGAAGAGGTTGGAGTCGATTTGAATCCGGAAAATGGACAAGTTCTTTTTACAAAAACACGTAAAGTCATAGATGGCAAGATTTATAATGATATTATGGACGTTTTGCTGTTTGAATATAACGGAGATGTCGATTTGGGTAACGCTACAACAGATGAAGTGGCACAGGTTACTTGGATGAGTAGAGAACAGATAAAGGAACTGTTTGAACATAATATGTTTGTAGAGACGTTGGAATATTTCTTTACGGAAGTGGAAAAAGAAAGGAGTTAAATGTTTAAGTTTGTATTTGATTTGGCAACGGAGCCATTGGGATTACCTGTTGAATGGTATTACGAATGGATTATTCTGTTGGTTATTGGTGAAATAGCATATCAGATTGCATATGATAAAGTAGGCACTTTATATCATGGAGATTTTATTTCAGGGAGAGTAGAAGGTTTATTTTTTCGCTGGATTATTCGAACTATTTATTTTTTTGCTATGAGGGCCGTAACATATGGAGTGATTTGGATCGGCAAATTGATTTCGGAACACAAAATACAAGCGGGCTATTGGTATATGCAGTATTGTAACCGTTGTTATAGTTGTAAAATTATTTATTTGGATAAAAGCACGAAATGAATTAGTCAAGGTAACGGTAAATGTTGAAGAGAATGAAAAGCAATAGAATTGTAAAAGAAAGTTGGTGACAATATGAAAGAAAAGGAACATCAATGTATAGAGTGGAAAGAATCCTGGCAGGATGAATATTTGAAGTGGATTTGTGGATATGCCAATGCTTATGGTGGAACAATATACATAGGTACGGATGATAATGCCAAAGATTTATTAGAGCGAATTCCCAATAAAATTACAGATACAATGGGCATTATTGCAGATGTAAACTTGTTGTATAAAGGCGAATTGGAATATTTGCAGATAATCGTGGATAAATATCCGTCATTAATAAGTTTTCGTGGAAAATATTATTATCGTTCCGGAAGTACCATGCGCGAAATCACCGGAAAGGAATTGGAAAGAACTTTGTTAAAAACACAGGGAAGAACATGGGACGGAGTGCCATTGCCCAAATTGTCAGTCAACGATTTGAAACAGGATGCAATACAGTTATTTAAGGAAAAGGCAGTAAAGCGTGGCAGACTTACGAAAGAAGAAGTAAGTGTAGAAGATGCTATTTTGATGGATAATTTGCATTTGATTGATGAGGACGGCTACCTGATAAGAGCAGCAATGCTTGCTTTTTACAAAGATCCAGAGAAATGGGTGACTGGTTCATACATTAAGATTGGATATTTCGGAAAATCTGATTCAGATCTGGTATATTAGGATGAAATACATGGTTCATTGATAGAGCAGGTGGATAAGACTGTGGATTTGGTTTATACAAAATATTTGAAAGCACTGATTGATTATGAAGGTATTCAGAGGGTGGAACAGTTTATGTTTCATAAGGATGCTTTCAGGGGAATTTTGTTAAATGCCATTGTGCATAAGGATTACAGTAGTTGCAACCCGATTCAGATTAGTGTATATGAGGACAAGATATACATTTGGAATGATGGAGAAATGCCACCAAATCTGGATTCTACGGATAAGCTATTTATGAAGCATTCTTCTAAACCATATAATCCGAAGCTGGCAAATATTTTTTTCAAAAGTGGCATGATTGAGGTGTGGGGCAGAGGCTTTGAGAAGATTAAAGAAGCTTGTGGGGCGTATGATGGTCCATTGCCGGAGTATGAGATTAATGAGTCGGGGATTATGGTACTGTGCAAGGCTTGCGATCGGTATATAGAGTTGTTAAGGAATGATAGCCAGCATCCTGACCATTATCCTAACCAAAATGGTCAGGACATGAACTGGTTGATTATTGATTTTTGCAGAGAACCGAGGTCGGTACAAGAAATAATGGATAAATTTGATTTTGATAGTAGGACGAGTTTTAGGAGAAAGTTTTTAACACCTATGTTGAAAAAAGGTGTGCTGAAGATGACTATACCAGAAAAGCCATCAAGTAAAAATCAGAAATATTTTTCGTAAGAAAATATCCTAACCACATCTTAACCAATGTGGTTAGGATAGAAATGCAGGAATTTGGAGAGAAGGTGACTGACGAATGGATTTAGCGGCAGTAATTGGATTGTTTAGCTCTTTTGTCACTATAGAAGAGGCAGGAAGATGCTGGAGATTGATTGTAAAGGACAAATTAAAGAAAAAAGAGGTTGATATCAATAATTGGGATTCAGACGATCCTGTAGTTCAGGCTTGTCTTGATAGATTTAAAACTGATATGGGGGATAAATATAAGGATCATATTTTTTCTGAGGAAGAAATAGAAGAAATTATTCAAGGATTTTTTGAGAAGAATAGAGAACTACATATAGGGTATGAAGATAAGAAGTTAATTACTCAGATAATTGAGGATATTTTTTATGCGTATAATGAGTATACTAAGTCACTTATGTCAAGCGGCGAAAGAACACTACATAATACTTTATCATCGGATGTTTCCATGATAATGGATAAGCTGAAAGTGATAGAAGAACAACCACGTAAAGAAAATATTAAGAAGTTTTTACGTGCAATTGAAACAAGCAAAGAAATTGAACTTGAAAATATTGAAGAGCTTATTAATGGCGAATATGAAATTGACAGGTCAGAAATTATCGAAACAATACAGAAAGAACGAGAAAAATTAATATCGATACAGGGAAATGCAGGTTCAGGTAAATCTGTTATGTGCAAAAAAATATTAAAGGAAAAGGAATATGTATTAGTAACCCGAGCAGAGAATCTAACCTATGGAAAGAAAATAAACGAATTGTGGGATTGCGATATAGAAGATGCAATTCTGTGGTTAGAAAATAAACCGCTGTATATTTTTATTGATGCTATTGAATTTATTGCTGATTGCGGTAACAATGCATTTCAGGCATTGCAAGAGATATATAGGCTTGCAGATAAATATAACAATGTATATATTATGACGTCGTGTAGAACGGCTGATAGTTCTGCATTTATGAAGATTAATACAAAATACGGAATTAAAACATATGAAATTCCTGATTTGACGAAAGACGAGATTGATAGAGTTGCAAAAAAATATCCCATTGTTTTATCCTTACAGAGGAATAAAAAATATTCGGATTTGTTATGTGTGCCATTTTATCTAAATTTAATTGTATCAGGAGGATTTGTAGAAGAAAATATTAATGACGAGAATAATTTTAGAAATCTCATATGGGAGAGAATCGTTTGTTTAAAAGACAAGTGCAGTAAATACGGTGTCTCACAAAGTGATATTAGAAAAACGGTTGAGCGTATTGTATTTGAACGTGCTAGTAGTTTCGTTGTTGGTGTTGATAGTGATATAGTAGATAGCAATATTCTAGAAGCATTAAAGTCAGAAGGAATTATTGTTGAAAGTAAGAATAAGATACGTTTGAAATATGATATTTTTGAAGACATTTGTTTTGAACGATATATTGATAAAGCATTTGATGCCTGTTGTGGATTGTATAATAATTTTTTTAATGAAATAGAGAAAATCGGACGTTGCATATATAGGAGATACCAGATTTGGATATCTAATAAATTATTTGTGCAGGAGGCTCGCGAGAAATTTGTATATACATTGTTAACGGATAATAGTATTGAAGCGAATTGGAAAAAGCAAACAGAAATTGGGATAGTAAAATCTAAATACTGTGGATTGTTTTTTAAGGAATTTCAAGAGTTACTTGATGAAACAGTGATTCAAGAGTTGTTAGATATAACAAATCTATATGGCTTTGAAGCGAAAATTAATCATACACCAGTATTACTAATGAATGTAACACCCATAGGAGCTGCACGTGAAAATCTAATTGGTATGATTTTTAAAGGAAGTATAAATTTTGATAATAACAGAGCTTCTATAATTAAACTGTGTGATGATTATGCAAATTATTCTTATAAAACTATGGATACTGAAGAAAAAGCATGCAAAATAATAATTGGATATATTGATGAGCTAATAGAAAAGAGTAAAGAGGAAAAATCATATTATCAACATGATGATGAGATTGTACAGCTTTTCCTTATAGTTGCAAAAATGGCAAAGGCATCTAAGTCGTGGCTGAAAGAATTCGTAGAAAATATGATAGCAGAATATTGCTCCGGAGCTAGTAGAAGGGACAGTGTTGCTGAAGAGATTTTAGAGGCAGTTTTAAAAAAATGTGACATTTCATTTGCTATGGAATTGCCGGAATTAGCATGTAGAACAGCGGAAACGTTATGGAGACAAAGAGTGTCAAAAAAGCATTTTGCCTATGATGGATATGACAATAATGTAAGAGCATATGGTTTATCTGACAATGCAGATCAGTTTGATAATAATGATAACGGTGTATATAGCAACACTTTTCTTTGGTATGTTATGAGATGTGACTTTATAAAAGGCTTTGAGTGGGCAATATCATTTGTTAATTATGCAATACGGACGTTTGCAGAGAATAAACTGCGGGAAATAACAAATATAGCTATTTATTTTCCTAAAGAAAATACGAAAAGAATGTATTGGGGAAATGGGTGGCTATGGATGGCAGATATCATGGAACATAACCTTCCGGTAGTATTGACAGATATTGTTTTTGTAATCAAGAAGACGGTTATTAATACTATGAAAAACTCTTCTGACAGCAAATATATTAAGAATTTGGCAGAATATATCAAGAAAACTATATATAAAAAATCAAATAACATATTGCTTCTATCTATAATTGAGGCTATTGGGATGAATTTTCAAAAAGAAATGCCAGGATATGCATTAGAATTAGCTTCTAGCATGGAATTAATATATTTTGACATTCATCGTAGTGGTGAATTTATTTCTAATCCAACAAAAGAATTGCTGGAGAAACAAATAATGTTATCAATGGGAGTTCCGGAAATAACTAGGCGATATGAGAAAGATGAAAAATGTGCATGCAATTTGCAACAATATTTCACTAGTTCTTATCTTTATGGAGATGATGAAATAAAAAATAGATGTCATGCCATTTTAGATTACTTATATGCTATTTATGATGAAAAAATTTATCCTAATGAAAATTTACAGATTCAAAAGATGGATTTTCGTAATGCTGCTGTGGCAAAAGTAGATGAAAAGACAATAATGCTTGAACCACAGATTAAGGGGGAAGCTAAAAAGATTGTAAAAGACAATGAAGATGCAAATGAACCCATATTGATTATGAACGAAACATTAAATCGTCTGATAAATGATATTAATGAAAAAAAAGCGGATGCTGATCAAATTATTTCGGTAATTAATACTCTTTGTGAAAAAATGAAGGGTGATCATCGTATTGAGATTCAATTTGAATCGGTACTTATTACATTAATTGCTTCAGCTTTAATAATGTCAGATATAACGGATGAACAGAGAAATACACTTGTTGAGGAATGGATTAAACGTGTAAAGAAAATATTTTTAAATCAATCCTATGTAGCTGAAGTTAATATGGTAATTGCATTGTGGGAACAATTGAATAAAGATATTAATAACGAGCTTAAGCAGCAGATTTTGTTAATGATATTAGAAAGTATAATTAATGATGAAAATTCTGGATTAGTTAGCCAGATGGCAGAATTAGCAAAGTTTTTTTTAGCAAAAAATAAGAATTATGCATGTAGAATTTTTTATACAATTGTTATGCTTGCTGAAGATGAGATGAATCATCAAAAGTATAATGCTGCATTTCTAAAAGAAAATGGTAATGATGCTGAGTATGAATTTATTCCTAATATGGTTCCTAAATTACGTGGCGTAGAACGTTGGATTAGGGATAACAATGGAAATGGATATCAAAATAAGAGAACTCAGATAATTGAAGATTATTTGTATGATGGCAAGAACAAAGAACTTTCTGGATTCGATATTAGTAATCATGATATAGACCTTCTTTGTAATATCGCATGTTGTGGATTGGATACAGAAGATGAGGAATTTGTCATAGTAATTAAATCGATTGTTCAATGTATGATTCAAATATGGCATAAAAGCTGTAAAGAAATGCGTGCTCATGAAATAATCGACACCTTTCAAGAACATAAAGTATCTTCTTATTTTCAAAGAGAATTGAATATGATTGGACGAAATCCAGAAGCTGTTTATGATATTTTGTTTAAAGAAACAGACTTTTCGCTATTTACTAGAGATACAGTGCATTTTTATGAGGATACTCTTAGCGTTTTTTTACCAGCATATGTTGATGGCTTTAGGGAGAAAGGTAAGAGAGCTGATATTGAGAACAAGATACATACTCTTGAAATCTATGTAAATAATATTCCAGAAGGCTATGTAAGAAATACACTTGAAAAGAGGCTGTTCCTTTGCAAAGGGAGATATAATAGATGGGATGTAAACAAGGTTAAGACAGAATATAGTTATAGAGATAAGTGCTTTTTGAATACGCAAATTGAAAAGTATGGCTCCAATCATTTGCGTGATATTCTGTATACAGTATATTTGCTTAATATTAGTGAGCTTTTGCCGGAAATATTGATATCTATAAGTTCATGTTTTAAAAAAGCTCTTAGAGAAAACAGGGAACAGTTTGCAAAAGAGATAATAGATTTACAAGCGATAGTTGATATGATTATCTTGAAATCCTTTGTTTTTTTTAGTGACGAAATAAAAAAAGATGTGAAGCTGACTAATGCATATGAGACTACACTATTATCATTGACGGAAATAGGAAACGAGAAAGCTGCCGTACTGTTAGATGAATTTAGAATTCATTAATTCGAATGAAAAATTACAATATCCTAAATTAAAAGTAATGCAGAGGATAGCATGATGCGAGTTCAAAGCAAAAAATTGCAATGGAGCTTATGGGACTGACCTTTGGAAAGGAGTCATAGAAAATGCAAATATCAGAACATGATTGGAAAATATTCCGGAACAAGATACCGGATTGGCAGGAACGCTACATGGAACGACTAGCAGCAGATTACATAACACTTTTACAAAGCGAGAAAAAAGCTTCTGCTAAATTCTGGGAGCTTGAAAAACGTATCAAGCAAGATAAGAAATCTCCCGGTGTGTTAATTGATATGAGACGTTCAACTGCAATAAATAATATTGTGAATATGGTGTTGGATGAAGTAATATCATTGGATGATCTGGAGGCTTTCAGCGATGATTTAAAAGAGAAAGTAAAATTTATGGTGAAAAAATGGTAAAAGATAGTCTCGCCAGTCTCAAATTACTATGAGACTGGTGAGACTGATTATGGCAATAGGCTTCCAATGCTTGGAAAACGATTAATTCAATTCATTCATTGCATCCACATAATCCTGCAATCCATTTTTCTTCAGAGCTAGTTTAACGTAAGTAAGAGGAGCTTCCTCTGCCAGGCGATACAGATATACAATATCATTTGGCTCTTCGAAAATAACGCAGGAATTGCATTCTTTACAATGGATAACGAGAACGGAGTTTTCGCCGGTATTGACAATGACGGAATCTGTGGTAGGTTCGTACATACCAAACATAAAATTAAGATTATTGTTCATGGCGGTCTCCTTCCCACAGATATCTTGCACCATCTAACAGGTTTATAATGGCTGTAAGCATATTGATGTATTCAGTTTGTAAATACTTAATGGCTTCCGAAGAAGGAAGTGTATCAGATATAGCAGTAACTACAGTGTCTACATCAGCTCCAGTAAATGCTTTTTGCATTTCAAGTAATTGTAGGTACAAGGCATTCACAGTCTGCACCAGTGGATATATGGTTTCTTTCTTGCCTACAACGCAGATGCGGTTGTAGATGCAGGAACGGATGAAGTAATCTTTCTTCATCATTCCGCTGGCAAGAATACGGGCTTCAATTTGTTTGCGTTCAGCTTCGGTAATTCGGAAGCTGATGGTTTTGTTTTTATGTCTGTTGCTCATGGCAATGCTCCTTTCATTTTGGGTGTGGCAGCAGATGTCATATGACAATTTGATAGCCACATGGATTTATTCGTTTTTAGTAGTAAAAGTAGATTATATCTGCCATGGATTTCGTAGAAGCAACAGGGAATAATTGCAACTAATTTGCTACTAAAGTTTTTAAAAACGATATGAAAAGAGTAACATTTGATGAAATAGATGCGGTGGAATGCCGCATAAAATCAGCATTTTTGATTTGATGATACTTCCCTTGGGAAGAGTTTGAATAGTTGGAGCTGATGATTCACAAGCCTCTTTTCCACGAGATTAGCAACTATCGCCCCGTGGGGAAAGGAAAATTAATCAAGAAGTAAAATAGAATAAAAAAAGAAATTAGACCTTGCGTTGAAAATGCAGGGTCTTTTTGTGTGTAAAAAACCATGACTTCACATAACAAAAACCTTGTATTTAAGCGGTTTTCCATTGATAAAAGTAAATTGTCCCATACGAAACCTTTGAGATAATTATCGAAAAAATACTGAAAAAAAGAAAGTAAAAATTGGTGTTAAATCAACGAATATGATGGGAGGATATTTACGAAAAACGAGGGGAATCGGCTACGAATGATCAGGACTTGTCACAGGGCAAACCCGATTATCCAGTTTTAGGGCAAAAGTATCATCCTGTGCAAACATGAAATGCAAGTTAGAATAAAGAATGACCTTGATGGTCTGGAAATTCCAGACTGTCAGGGTCTTTTTTCTTATTTTGCAGCAGTTTTTGAGAATTTTGAAAGTAGAGAAAAGCCTTATTTTAAGGGGTTTTAGAGGTGCTTATATGCACATAAAATTCAAATTTTATGAGGACACCTAAAAACCAGACAGACAAGTATTACTATGATTTTTAAATTAGCAATCTGAATGTTTTGGGGAAGAAGAGTTTCGAGAATTTAAAATTCTGTAGGATAGAACTTTTGCCCCAAAAGAGAATAGAAAGGATTGCCCTTTGGCGGACTTGTAGAATCTTACTTCAATCCCCACGAATATGTAATTTTCATTTTCCATGGGTATTGATTTAAGAACTACTTAGAAAACAAAATAAGATATAAAAAATGAGACCTTGCGTTGAAAAATGCAGGGTCTTTTTGTATGTAAAAAACCATGACTTCACATAACAAAAACCTTGTATTTAAGCCACTTTTCGTGAATAAAAGTAAATTATTTTCAAGCAAATTTTCTTCTTTTAAAAATGAAAATAAAAGAGAAAAAAGAAAGTTCTTTTATAAGAGAAAAAATTGGAGTTGCGGGGAGATAATTGCAAAAATGAGAGATTCCCTATGGCTAATTTTACATCAAATACTTACACTTTGAAACGAAAAATT
>OGLM01001614.1_pt1 | contig 22789 bp, 19 predicted proteins | sample 1572531 | NCBI WGS metagenome assembly OGLM01 (sample SAMEA2581909, study PRJEB24529) | metagenome | biome: Human gut stool | place: China | collected 2011 | reverse complement strand
GGGCAAACTAGATGCCTCAGTGATAGATCTCTAAGCTATTAAATTCTTGTTTATTCTTTCATTCTCTTTAATCTTCTCATCCAGTATTCCGAGTATACTCGCTACAATATGTTGCTGATTGATCGGTAATATATCAATCGGCAACTCCCTTAAGGTTTTCATAGGGATTGTCGGTTGCGTACTTCCATGAGCATAACTTTTAATTTCCTCCCTAAAGTGAGAGCTCCTAATAACCTGAAAAAGATAATCGGGATCAATGTTGTCTCGTGGCGTAATTTTAGCAACATTTGGTGCCAAGTGATATTTGCCTTCTTCTTTGATTTGAGCACATTCACCTAACGTACCTGTGTATGACAAAACGATATCATTTATATGAAGCTGGCTCCGTGGCAATTTCCTTGACATGTCAGAAGAAATTCTTTTTACATCACCAAGTTTCAGTTGCCCATTTTTAAGATTCAGTGCTCTTATAGCAATAATATCCCCATCGGGTATATATTGTATGTATTTAGTAAATTCGAAACCAGCAAGTTTGGTTATTTCTCCCACATCATTTAAAAGCACTCTTTTCATACCTATAGCCTTCCTATCCAATATATTTCTTATGAGCCAGTTTCACGTTGCTCTGTTTGACCATGGCATACTGAAGCGTCGTATCTATTCGCTTATGTCCAAGAAGCTGCTGCAGCTGCTCTATGGGCATGCCTTTATCAATAGCCTTTGTGGCAAGAGTGCGACGAAATTTATGAGGATGAACCTTTGCAATACAAAGCTTTTGTCCTATGGATCGTACTCTTGATTCTATACCTCCAATGGTCAATCGGGTATGCGGTGATTTCAGCGAAACAAAGAGTGCCTCATTCTCATCACACCGACACTCCAGATACTCCTGCAGATGAATCTTGGTACGGGCGTCAAAGTACACAATCCGCTCTTTATTTCCTTTACCAAGAACTTTACATTCCCTTTCATTAAAGTCTATATCCGATTGATTCAGCCTGACAAGCTCACCTACACGCATACCCGTAGAAGCCAGCATATCAATCAAAGCCAGGTCCCGTTTTTCACAGCAGCTGTCACGCATCATTTCCAATTCTTCATCAGAGTAGGTTTCCTTGATACTGCTGATTGTCTTTACCTTATGAATGCGGCGTATGGGACTTTTAATCAGATATTCTTCATCCTCCAGCCAGGAAAAGAAACTGGAAAGAATACGGCGCACATTATCGATGGTTACCCGGCTGAGATGGTTCTGTTTCTGATATGCCGTCAGATACGTCCGTAAGTCTTCCGTCATAATATGCGCCACCTCCTTTCCGATTTTTGAAAGCATACGATCAATGGTATTTCCATAATAAGTAAGGGTTCTTTCGGAGCATCCTTCGATTCGTTTAGCTTCCAAAAATTTGCGAAGCAATTCCTGACTGCTGATATGATCTTGATCATCTGTCCCTTCCAGATACCGGGCTAATGTCATATCCAATGCTTTCTCCAACGCCTTTGCCTGTGCATTATCCAAAAGAGGCATCATCTGCCTGAGCACGTCCTGTTTCATCTGATTTCTCATGATGTCTACTCTCCTTTTTCTTGGAGAACGACATCAACGGCAGTTCTGCCTTCCATTTTCTCCTGCCGTTGGTAGGAGATTTCTCTATTTGTCTCTTTTTGACTTCTTGGCTTCTTTTTCCAGTTTTTTCACGGTATCCAGGTAGGCTTCTTCCACCGGGGTCAGATGCTGCACCTGATATTTTCTATACTCTGCCTCTGCCTTTTCCATAGCCCGCTTATGGCTGATTTTCCCGGCTCCTTCCAATACCTTTTCACCGGTACTGCTTAATACCCGGTCCAGCTGGTCCACATAATCACTCATATGCATGGGATGGTGTCTAATAGCCTGGATTTCTGCAAAATCAAAGTATCCGGACACCAGATTATTAAGGATTTTCAGTTCTTCCTCATCCAGATAATTCTTGGCTACGCCGATATCCGCTTTCACCGGGAAATCCCCCCTAAAGCTTTTCAGCCCCATGAAAGGTTTCCCTGCGTCAGCCCTCTCATAAATGATTTCCGCCGCCGTATGCCCATGGACTGCATAATGCAGTTTATTCTGTACCATCTTAAAGAAAGCAATGGATTCCCTGCTTTTAGGATCATAATCCACACTGGTAGCATATAAATCAAGTACCTGCCGATATAATACTTTTTCGCTGGAGCGGATATCCCGAATACGATCCAGAAGCTCTTTCCAATAATTACCACCGCCATTGCCTTTCAGCCGGTTATCATCCAGAGCAAAGCCTTTGATCATGTATTCCTTCAAAACGGCAGTGGCCCAGCGCCGAAACTGTGTGGCCACCAGTGATTTGATGCGATACCCAAGGGAGATAATCATATCCAGATTGTAATAGGTCACTTCCCGGGTAACCGTTCGAGTTCCTTCACTTTGAACTGTTCGGAATTTCCGAACAGTTGACTCCTGATCCAGCTCTCCCTCATCATAAATATTTTTTATGTGTTCGCTGATATTCGCTTTACTTGATTGGTATAGTTCCACTAACTGTTTTTGTGTAAGCCATACGGTCTCATCTTCAAGCCGGACGTCGATTGTTGTCTTACCATCCTCAGCTCGATAGATAATGATTTGGCCCTTCTCGTCTCTATCCATACATATTCTCCCATAAGTTCCCAAATTAGTAATATAAACAAGAATTTGCTTGAGCAAGCACAGACCATTTTCGATCAGGAATTTCTCTCCTTGGATGATATTCCTGCCAACTGGACAAAGAGCTCTCTTCTTGGTATCGCTGATTACCTCAATGGTCTTGCTATGCAAAAGTATCGCCCCGCCGAGAAAGAACAAGGTCTCCCAGTCCTGAAGATCAAAGAACTTCGGCAAGGTTCTTGCGATGCCAACAGCGAATTGTGTTCGCCTTCTATCAAGCCTGAATACGTTGTACACGATGGCGATGTTATTTTTTCATGGTCAGGTAGTCTTCTCATTGATCTTTGGTGCGGTGGCACCTGCGGGTTAAACCAGCATCTCTTTAAGGTTACATCCAAAATCTATGATAAATGGTTTTACTACGCATGGACTAATTACCATCTTCAGAAATTTGCTGCTATCGCTGCAGATATGGCTACAACAATGGGACATATTAAACGAGAAGAGCTTTCTAAAGCCGGAGTCTTAATTCCCTCTCGTTCTGATTATGAACGTATCGGTAGCCTTCTTGCGCCTCTATATGATCTCGTAATCTCGAATCGTATAGAGAACCGGAAACTGGCATCTCTGCGCAATGAACTGCTTCCACAGCTTATGACTGGACAGCTCGATGTTTCGAAGATTTTATTATGAATGATAAAGAGCTAAAGGTTTACTTTAACGAGCCATTCGACGAGCAGGATATCGAAACATAAACCCATGGATGCCGCCAGAGCAATCCTGATATTTGTGGAAACAATGGCTTGCCTGATATCTGTGCCTCCGTAAGCAAAGATAGGATATGTCGAAAGCCATCTCATGCTTAGAAGAAGTAGTACCAAAAGCTCAAAGGCTGAGCCGCATATAAATTCTTGTTTATCTCCTTATTGATTCGGATTTTATCATCTAATGCCTTCAAGAGGTGACCTATCTTTTCTTGCTCGGCAATTTTGGGAACTGCTATTGGCAAGTTAGCCACAACATTCGTTTGAACTCTCTGTCTTCCGGATGATCCGACCATTGACTTAATTGATGGCTCACGTACAAATGGACTGCAAAGCAAGTAATATAAAAAATCCGGATCCGTTCCTTCTCTTGCTCTGAAAACAATGTATTCGGTAGAACCAAATCCTACTTCATTATCATTAAGACATCCCACTTGGGCAATTTTTCCATTTTCAAGGCAAGGTGTGATTCTTGCCATGATCGTATCTTTATTCCTGAACTTCGTACCACCTTTGTATTCCTCATACTGAAAAGAAAGGATGTCTCGAGTAAAAGGCTGAAGCGCATCCATTGGAATTTTCTTCGCCATCATTCCTCTCTTTAAAGATTCGTGAGGATTGATTTCAGCAATATCAGAAATCCTCTTTACTGACCATTCAGATTTCATACCCAATCGCCCCCAGTTTCTTCCTAATTTCATCCTCCAGTTCATGAGACTTCTTGAACATTTCAGAAAGCTCACCGGTCAGGCGCTTCATTTTATCATCAAAGGGTTCCCCATCATCAGGCTGCTCTTCAATGCCTACATACCGTCCCGGTGTCAGAATATAGTCCTGCTTTGCTATGTCCTGTGTAGTAGCCACTGCGCAGAACCCCTTTACATCTTCCAGTTTTCCTTCCTGGAAAGCGGTAAAGGTATCTGCCAGTTTCTGTATATCCTCATCTGTGAAATCGCGATGGGTCTTATCTACCATATGCCCCATTTTTCTGGCATCAATGAATAGGGTCTTGCCTTTCTGCTTTTTGTTCTTCGTAATAAACCAGAGTGTAACAGGTATGGTAACGCTGTAAAAAAGCTGGGTAGGCATGGCAACGATGCCTTCAATCAGGTCGTCATTGATAATATTTTCCCTGATTTTCCCTTCGCCCCTAGTCTGGGCGGAAAGTGCGCCATTTGCCAAAACCAGACCTATTTTCCCATTCGGCGCCAAATGAAAAATCATATGCTGGATCCAGGCATAGTTGGCATTCCCCGCCGGAGGGAGTCCGTATTTCCACCGCTTATCATCTTTTAACAATTCCTGTCCCCATGGATGATAATTGAAAGGTGGATTGGCCAAAATATAATCAGCCTTCAGCGTAGGGTGCAAATCGTGAGTAAAGGTATCCGCATTATAGGGGCCAAGATCCGCATCGATACCACGAATGGCCATATTCATTTTCGCCATTTTCCATGTATCCGGATTGGCTTCCTGTCCATAAACGGAAATAGCGCCTCTTTTATGACTATGAGCTTCGATAAATTTCTCGCTCTGCACGAACATACCGCCGCTCCCGCAGCAGCAGTCATATACACGGGAATTTTCAAAAGGTTTCAGAATAGCAACAAGAGTCTTAACTACACTGGCCGGTGTATAGAATTCACCGCCGCCTACGCCTTCTTTTTCTGCAAATTGAGCAATGCAGTATTCATAAGTTCGGCCCAGGAGATCTTCACTGGCCTTTGTATCAGACATGTCGATATTATTTGTAAAAATATCCACCACATCGCCCAGAATTTTTTTATCCAGATCCGGTGATGCATAGTTCTTGGGCAGAACATTCTTAAGACTTTTATTATCTGTCTCAATGGCTCTCATGGCCGTATCAATTACCGTACCAATTTCAGGAGTATGGGCCGCCGCCGCAATTGTTTCCCAGCGTGCTTCTTTGGGAACAAAGAAGATATTGTCCATCAAATAAGCATCGGGATCATTTTCAAAGCCGTCGCCTTCATCCACTAGTTTTTTATACTGCGCCTCAAATGCAGCTGATATGTAACGCAAAAATATCAGTCCAATGATAACTTTTCTATATTCTGCAGCGGGAATATGTCCCCAAAGAACACAGGCCGCATCCCAAATTTGTTTTTCAAAGCCAATATTGGCATTCGTTTTCTTATCCATGAGTTATTCCCCTTCTATCCAATCTGTGGAAAGCAATCCTACAGATGATGAAATTTATCACCGGCATAATCATAAAAACCCTAAGGACTTATGTACAATTCTTATAAATCTTACCATTTTCTATACACTGCCTGTGTATGTGTTTTTTGATACGATTTATCATCTCTATCATACCATAAGACAAACAAATATAGTTCTAAGTTCTTTTATTATCACGTCAAGTTATGGATAAAACTTTCAATTTTAAAAATTCCTTTTTTCTCATACAGTCTCTTCACAATAAATTTCCCATGACAACGACGAGTACACAAATAAGAGCCACTTTGACTTCCTGCAGATTTTCCCAGTTATCCATAAGAATCAGCGCTGCGATGGCAGCTGCAGCAGCAAATAGACATAACATTTTGATTTTCATTATTTGTCCTCCTATCACCCCTCTTTATTATACAAGCAGTAAGCGTCATAATCTGTCCTCTAGTTTGTACTTATTGCAAAATAACATAAAAAAACCTCCTGAAATCATCAAACGCGGCGCCATTCACGCTTTGCGAATTTCAAGAAGTTTTTCTATGAGGTTATCGGCTGGCCGAAGAGAAGCAATCACGGGAAAGATCATTCGAATTGATTATGCAGATTCATCCTGTCCCATTTCTAAACTGCCTATGCGGCAGTGAACTTGGAAATAGTCTGAGGCCTTCCCCCAGTCATTTTCTAAACTGCCTATGCGGCAGTGAATCGACTCTGCCGACGCAAACCACTCCACATCCTTATTTTACCAAAGTTTCATCTTCTTTTACAGGCTCTAGGGAAGCGCTGATTAAATCATTGTTTGCTTTTATTCTAGAATTTTTATGTAATGCGAGGAATAGGCTGACGCAAATAGCGAGCTATTTAAGGAAGCCCATGACGAAGCAGTGCATAAAAATTCTTATAAAAGGAAACTCTATGAATTCATCAGTGCTTCCCTAGTCTTTATGGGCATTTCCGGCTTACCATAAGTGGATTGGTTACATTTGAAAAGACAACGGAGCCCCTATCAGAGAACCACATAATCAGCCGCCATTCTGTTATTTCGAGCGGCATGCAGCCCCCTCGAGATGACAGGGCCGCGGGTTGGCTGACCGTCATTATGAATTTTTGTGGACGCAATATTTCATTTTCATCGACCCTGTCAGAAATTCCGACAGGTTCGTTGGTGCCATGCAGAAAAAGAGCCGCCAGCTGTTATGTCGTTGGCTCTTTATTTCCCATCTCCCCAAACCACGCAAAAAAACTCCCTGAAATTCTCAAAGCGGGCACGCCGCTGCGCTTTGGGATTCCAGGAAGTTTATCTATAGAGTTGTCAGCCGGCTGATGGAGAAGCAGTCATGGGAGGGCTGGCGGTCCTGCTTTCCATGGATGTGCGCAGGCAGGACATGATGGCCGCCCTTCCGGGCTCCCCGCTTCTCTATCTATAGAGTCATGGCGGGATTTCTCCTGTCCCAGGAGCTGTCGCAAAGGGCGCGGGGAAAGAGTATAATAAGGTAAATAATCTTTTAGAGAAGCGAGGAAATATTATGAAAATTGCCATTGCCGGTACCGGCTACGTGGGACTGTCCAACGCCATTCTCCTTGCCCAGCACCATGAGGTGACTGCGGTGGATGTGATTCCGGAGAAGGTGGACATGGTGAATCGCGGGGAGTCTCCCATTGCGGATGCCTATATTGAGGACTACCTGAAGCATAAGAAACTTTCTCTCACTGCCACTCTGGACGGGGATGATGCCTATTGGGAGGCGGAGCTCATCATCATTGCAGCGCCTACGAATTATGATGATGTCACCGGCCATTTTGACACGAAGGCGGTGGAGTCCATTCTGTCCCAGATTGAACGGGTGGGATCGAAGGCCCTGGTGGTGATCAAGTCCACCATTCCCATCGGCTACACCCGGCGGATTTCCGGCAGGTACCCCAGCCTTTCCATCCTCTTTGCGCCGGAGTTTCTGCGGGAGGGGAAGGCGCTCTATGATAACCTCTATCCTTCCCGCATTATCGTAGGCATTCCGAAGGGAAAGGAATCGCTTCTCCCCAAGGCCCGTCTTTTCGCGTCCCTCATGCAGGAGGGGGCCATTAAGGAACATATTCCGGTGCTCATTACAGGTTCTTCGGAAGCGGAGTCCATCAAGCTCTTTTCCAATACTTTCCTGGCCATTCGGGTGGCTTATTTCAATGAAATCGACACCTACGCCGAAGAGAAGGGGCTGAAAACGGCGGATATCATCAAAGGCATGGGCTATGATCCCCGCATCGGCGATTTCTACAATAATCCTTCCTTCGGCTACGGCGGCTACTGCCTGCCCAAGGATACGAAGCAGCTTCTGGCCAATTACCGGGATGTGCCGGAAACCATGATTCGTGCGGTGGTGGAGGCCAATGAAACGAGGAAACAGTACATTGCGGACCACATCGCTTCCTTTTCGCCCAAGCTGGTGGGCATTTATCGGCTCACCATGAAGAGCGGCAGCGATAATTTCCGTTCCTCCGCCATCCAGGGCATTATCGAAAGGCTGAAGGAAAAGGGCCTGGCCCTTATCATTTATGAACCCACTTTGGATAAAGAGACCTTTGAGGATGTACCGGTGACCCATGACCTGGAAGAGTTCCGGAAGAAATCGGACATCATCCTGGCCAACCGGGTGAGCGAGGAGCTGCTGCCGGTGAAGGATAAGGTGTATACCAGAGATTTGTTCTCCAGAGATTAGTAAAAAGGTTCAAAAGGGTTCAGAGGGGGAAGCGTGTCACACGATTCTCAGGTCGCTATCACTCCCCTACAGCACGGCTATCACCGACTCACGATAATTTGCGCGTCGCTTTGCTCCTTCAAATTATGTTCGCTGGTGTGACTCGTGTTCCCTTGCCACCCCTAACGGGGGCACTATGGACTCGCTGCATTACATGATACCAAGAAAAGAATAAGCAGGAAACCGATTTGGTTTCCTGCTCTTTTTATTTCCCCTGCCATACAGGGTCGTCTTTGATTTTCTTCTTTCTTTCGAAGGTGGTGGCGTTATCCATGGTAATGGAGTAGTCCTTGGAGGAGAAGTCATACTTGGACTGGTAGAAGTTGGTCCTGGCCCGCCAGATGCCGGTGACGGTGTCAAAGGCCAGGTCGTTGGTGAAGACCTGCTGCTCATGGGCTTTCAGCGCGGGCATGAGGTCGGGGTGGGCGGCCTGGTAGTCCGGGGAAAGGTAGACGAAGAAGGGGATGTGCACCATATCATAGTAGAAGGGGGATGTGGTGTGGTAGTGCTTCATGTTTTCGCCGTGGTCGGAGAAGTAAATCATGGATTTCAGGTTCAGGTTCGCCTTGGCGTATTCGAAGATTTCCTTCATCACCTGGTCGTCGTAGGCGATGGTAAGGTCATAGTCATGATAGGGATCTTCTTTGGAGATGCCCAGCTTATCGCGGAGGTTCACCGGCACCCGGGCGATGTAGGTGTAGTGGCTGCCGTCGATGTTGATGAAGATGATCCGCTTTTTGGCAGGCGGCAGTTTCTTCAGCACTTCCAGGGTGTAGCCGTCGTAGTTCTTTTCCCAGTAGGAGTCGTCGCAGCGTTCTGCAATCATGGTGACGCCGGCGCTGGACATGGAGCTCCGGTTATGGAAGGAAATCCAGTCGGTGCGGTAGCCCGCGGCTTTGGCCACATCCACCATGCTCACCACGTCTTCGAAGGACATGTCACTGTACTGGTTGGCGCTGGTCATGGCGTAGGAAAGGGAGAAGAGGGTATTGGGGAAATTGGAATAGGCCTTGTATCCCAGGGCGAAGTCCTTTGATTTGGCCATTTCCGAAAGCCAGGGAGTCGTATTTTCAGGATAGTCCGGGGTGAAGGCCTTCATGTGGTCCCTGTTGGCGCTTTCACCGATGATGACGATGTGGGTGCCTTCGTCCATGCCGTCATCCGGATCCGGCGGCAGGAAGGTCATGGTTTTCACGTTCTTATCCAGGTTGTCATTCAGTTTCTGGAGAAGCTGGAATTCGCTGCCCGAAGAGTTCAGCGCTTTGAAAATGGAGGCAGGAAATACGTGGGTAATCTGGCGATAGAAGCCTCCGAAGAAGAGGATGGAAATGACAGCAAGGCCAATGGTAAAGGACCTTCCACTGCCCCGAAGGATGTTTCCTTCATAGCTCCGGGCCCTCTTCATCATGGACCGGGCGAGACCCAGGGCACAGGAAATCACAATCAGAAGGGCTATGACCGCCATCACCAGATGGGCGGGAGAGCCCATGGTACGCAGAAAGTCCTTGATTTCCTTCAGATGGGTGGAGCGGACGGCCATCATGGCAAACATATCCATTTCTCCGCCGAAGAGGACGTAGTAGCCGATATAAATGAAGGGAATGAGCACCATGAAGAAGGTATAAATGCCGGCAATCACCGTCCACAGGGAGGAGAAACGTTTCGCCTTTGCAGTCAGGGCGGTATACACATAGGGCAGCGCCATGAGGAGGGCCCCCAGAACGTAGTAGTCCCCCAGATGTTTCTTTTCAGGCAGGGAGGCAAAACCGTAGGCCCAGGTGAAGGTGCCCATCCAGAGGAGCGGCAGAATCACCGCCCAGGGAAGAAGCCGCTTCAGGTATTTCCTGTCCAGCACGGAAAAAAGGCCGAAGGAGACAATCAGAAAGACCAGGAGCGCCGCCCCCAGCCTTGGCTGCACATAGCTGTGGATGTCGGGAAAGTCCCCGCCCAGATGGAGCACTGCCATAATGACCAGCGCCGCAGATACCACCCAGGAAAGGGCGGATAGAATCACTTGTTTCACGATGCACCTCATGTAAAAGTTATATAAAATAAAATTGAAATTTCTATAAATTATACCACAAATTGACCGGCAGTTCACATGGAGAAAATATTTTAAATTTTATTACTTGATTTCCATGTCCGTAAAAAGAGGAAATGAATAACACCGGTGCTGCCCCCTGCCGTCAATTCAAGCGGAGCCCTGAGATCCCCCTGCAATGGCGCACGCGGCATTCCACATCTACTGTCATTTCGACGGTCGGCAGCGGAGCCCCGAAATCTCTCCTCAAATGATACACGCCGCAATGAAACAGGAGATCTCGGGGCTCTGTGTCAATAGTGCCGATACCTCTCTCGCCATCCCGGCATGCAGCCCCGCTCGAGATGACAGGGCGGCGGGCAGCGTAAAAGACAAAGCCTTCCCGCCTTACACACGTCATCCTGAGCGCCAGCGAAAGATCTCGGTAAGCAGAGTAAGTGAAGGTAAAGGCAGTCAATACCAGTGGGCGGGAAGGAGCGTGCCGGGCCCTGGCATGACCGGCAGCAGAGTCATTCACGGCATGTACCAAGATTTTTCGCCTGCGGCTCAGAATGACCGGCGGGCGGGAAGGAAGATTTCCGGCGTGCTTACCACGCAAAAAAACGGTGAATCTTTTTTCAGATTCACCGTTTTTCCATGTGGATTTCTATGACTCTTTATTTCTCCAGATTCAGGTCCATGGCAGGAGCGGCGGGTGCCGGTTTTTCTTCCGGCAGGCCATGCTCAAGGATGTGCATGAACTGGTCTCCTGTGATGGTTTCTTTTTCGTAGAGGTACTTGGCCAGGGCGTCCAGTTTGGACCGGTTGTCTTCCAGGAGCTTCACTGCCTTTTCGTGCTGTTTCTTGATGAGTTCGGAAACGGCGCGGTCGATGCGGGCAGCGGTTTCCGGCGAGCAGGCCAGGGTGGTGTCGCCGCCCAGGTACTGGTTGGTCACGGTTTCCATGGCCACCATGCCGAATTCGTCGCTCATGCCGAAGCGGGTAATCATGGCCCGGGCCAGCTTGGTGGCTTTTTCGATATCATTGGAAGCGCCGGAGGAGGAGGTGTGGAAGACCACTTCTTCCGCCGCCCTGCCGCCGGTTAAGGTGGCGATCTGGTCCAGCAGTTCTTCCTTGGTCATGAGGTAATGGTTGCCCTTGTCCACCTGCATGGTGTAGCCCAGGGCGCCGCTGGTACGGGGAATGATGGTAATCTTCTGTACCGGTGCGGAATGGGACTGGAGGGCAGCCACCAGGGCGTGGCCGATTTCATGGTAGGAAACCACGCATTTTTCCTTATCCGACAGGATGGCGTGTTTCTTCTCGTAGCCGGCGATAACCACTTCGATGGACGCTTCCATGTCTTCTTCCGTGGCGTAGCTCCTGTGGTCGCGGACGGCACGGAGGGCCGCTTCGTTGACGATGTTGGCCAGTTCGGCGCCGGAGGCACCGGAGGCCATGCGGGCCACCTTGTTGTAATCGATATCCGGAGCGTGTTTGATTTTCTTTGCATGCACCTTCAGGATGGCTTCGCGGCCCTGAAGGTCCGGAAGTCCTACGGGCACCTGGCGGTCGAAACGGCCGGGGCGGGTGAGGGCGGGGTCCAGGGATTCGGGACGGTTGGTGGCAGCCAGGATGATGACGCCGGTGTTGTCTTCAAAGCCGTCCATTTCCGTAAGGAGCTGGTTCAGGGTCTGTTCCCTTTCATCGTTGCCGCCGATGGCTGCGCCGCCGCGCTTCTTGCCGATGGCATCGATTTCATCAATGAATACGATACAAGGCGCCTTTTCCTTGGCCTGCTTGAAGAGGTCTCTCACCTTGGCGGCGCCCATGCCTACGAACATTTCCACGAATTCAGAGCCGGAAATGGAGAAGAAGGGAACCTCCGATTCGCCGGCCACCGCCTTGGCCAGCATGGTCTTGCCGGTGCCTGGCGGTCCCACCAGAAGGATGCCCTTCGGCATTTTGGCGCCGATGTCTTTGTAGCGGCTGGGATTATGGAGGTAGGAAACCACTTCCTGCAGGCTGTCCTTGGCTTCATCTTCGCCGGCCACGTCGGAGAACTTGATACCGTCGGTGGGCTTCACGAAGATTTTGGCATTCGATTTCCCCAGTCCGAACTGCATGGCCCCGGGGCCGCCCATGTTCTTCATGATTTTCTTATTCATGTAATGGCCGATGCCGAAGAAAATCAGGATAGGAAGAATCCAGGTCAGGGCGAAATCAAGGAGCGGGTTCATGGGGGTTACGATTTTGCCGGTGAAATCAGCTCCCGACTTATGGAGCCTGTCCACCAGCTGGGGGTCATTCATGGGGGCCGTCTTATAGGCCTGCTTGTCCCCCTTCTTGGTGAAAATAATCTGGTCCTGCTCCACCTGCACCTTGTCGATTTCCTTATTCTCCGTCATGGTCATGAAGCTGGAGTAGTCCACGCTCTTCACTTCATTGCCCTTGAACATGGGCATGATGAGGGAGTTAAAGAAGATAATCACCAGGAATATGATGGCATAGTAGGCCAGTATGGGCCGTTTGGAAGGTTTGACTTCTTTCAATGTGTATCCTCTCTTTCTTCATTACCGATTCCCTGAAGGAAAAATGTTTCCCAGTACTCCGGCAGGCTGGCGGAAGCCACCCGGCCATGGCATTCTCCTTCAAAAAGGGACCACATGGCCCCTGCAAAAAGCTCTGTCATCACGGAGGCGGGGATGTCCACCCGGAAATCGCCGGATTTCTGTCCTCGAAGGAAGAAATCGGTCATCTGCCGGCTGTAGGTCTCCTGACACCAGTTATCCACGCTTCCCGTCACATTGCCGTAGCAGAGGAGCATGAGATATTCCTTGTTATCGCAGCAGCAGCGGATGATTTCATGGAGCCTTTCCCGGGGATTTCCTTCCTCCGTCACCAGCTTCATCAGAAGGGAAATCTTCTCCCTGGCCCGCTCGTTCAGGATGCGGGACAGATTCTCCCGGGACGAATAGACCCGGTAAAAGGTGGCCTTGCTGATGCCCGCCGCCTCCGCCAGCTCCCGGGCCGTGCGCCTTGGATTGGTACAGAAGGCAAGGGCCAGTTTCTTCAATTCCTCTTCTCTGCTTTCTGTGTCCATTATACACCTCTTCCATTTGATGTGAATCACTTGATACCATTTTGAGACTTTATTGTCTCTTATGATTATGATTCTATCACAGACATAGAAAAAGGTCAATCAAAAAAGCAGGAAAGGAAATACCCTTCCTGCCTCTTTTTATTCTTTAATCGTATAGGGTTCCATGAGATTCATGATATCAATCCGCATATAGTCCAGGGAGTCCTCTGCCAGGTTGAAGGAACCGTTCATCATGCACCAGATGGTGAGGGCGCCGAAAAGATGGCTCATCATCAGCTTCGCCAGCGTGTCCACCGGCGCATCCTTCGTCAATTCCCCGGGGCCTTCCCCCTGATGGACAGCGCAGATGTCCATCAAAGCATTGTAAATATTGTACAGTGCGGATTTCGCCTCCGAATCCTCTTCCTCTGACTCCATGGTCTCCCGTATCCACTGGCGCACCAGACGCACCCCCGCCCAGGCGGCGTCTTTGCAGAGAGCGGTCATATAGAAGAAACAGCGCTCCGCCACCGGCCCGTCATAATGGATAGACCTTTCTGTAGTAGCCTCACAGGACTGGAAAGAAAGCTCTCCCACCACATCTTCCTTACATTTGAAATAGTGATAGAACGTACCCTTTGCCACGCCGCTGTCTTTTGTAATATCCTCCACCGACACCTGGTCAAATCCCTTTTCGCCGATCAGCTTCTTCGCCGATGCCAGCAGCCGGGCCTTCGTTCTTTCCGCTTTCTTCGTTAATGCCATGACTTCCTCCCAAACATAGTGATTCCCTGACCCGTTTTCAACCATGGGTCACTTTTGTATAGTATACAGGAAATGGACCAAGGTAGCAATATGAAATTGCGGCGAACGCCACAGGTTCAAAGGGTCCAAAAGATTCTCCCATTCTATTGTCCCACCGCTTGCGGGGGGAAGGTGGTGGCGCAGCCACCAAAGGGGGCCCGCCGGAAGGGCAAGAACGATTTTGCCTGCGTTTCATCTCACCTCTTCCTCTCTAGCTGAGTTGGCCACCTGCGGTGGCCACCCCCTATCCGGCTCCGCCGGACTTCCCCCTATTCAGGGGGCAGAATAAACCTCTCTACGCTTTCCTGCACCGCCATATGCCTCCACGGTTCAGCACCCATAGTGCCCCCGCTTTAGCGGGGGAAAGGTGGTGGCGCCAGCCACCAAAGGGGGCCGCCGGAAGGGTGCAGGAAGAGGATGACGAGGGGAAGGCAGGCGGCAGTCCCAAGAAAAAAGGACCTCCGGAGAGGTCCCAAATGGCAGACAAACTATTGTTATTATTTCAATCAATCGGATTTCTTCATTTAGCCAGTGCGTCTTTCCCGCCTGCAATGCCGGGGTGGGTCATTTCGTAGGGGGAGAGGATGCGGGTCATGGCTTCTTTGGTGATGAGCTGTTTTTTCAGGATGATTTCACGAACCGGCTGTCCGGTGGTGTAGGCTTCTCTGGCGGTGGCAGCGCATTTTTCGTAGCCGATGTGGGGCAGGAGGGCGGTGATGACGCCTACGCTGTGGTCCACCCAGTACTGGCACTGTTCTCTATTGGCCTCCAGGGTCTTCAGGAGCTTTTCATTGAATGTATTCACCGCATTGGTGAGGTAGCGGAAGGAGTTGAAGATGTTGAAGGCAATCACCGGTTCCATGACGTTCAGCTCCAGCTGTCCGTTTTCCACGGCCATGCTGATGGCCAGGTCGTTGCCGATGACCTGGTAGCAGGTCTGGTCGAGGACTTCTGCAATCACCGGGTTTACCTTGCCCGGCATGATGGAGGAGCCGGGCTGGCGGGCTTCCAGTTTGATTTCATTGAGGCCGCAGCGGGGGCCGGAGGCCATGAGACGGATGTCGTTGGCCATTTTAATGAGGGAAAGGGCTGTCACCTTGAGGGCGGCGGATACGTCGGCGTAGCAGTCGGTGTTGTTGGTGGCGTCGATGAGGTTTGGCGCCGTTTCAAAATGGAAGCCCGTGATTTCAGACAGGGTATAGGGGAAGAGGCGGATGTATTCCGGTTCCGCATTAAGGCCGGTGCCTACGGCGGTGCCGCCCATGTTCAGGTCCTGCAGGGAGCGCAGGGACCTTGTAATCCGTCCGATGCTCCGGCGCACCATGGAGGCGTAGGCATTCATTTCCTCGCCCAGAGTGATGGGCACGGCGTCCTGGAGATGGGTGCGGCCCATTTTCAGCACGTCCTCAAATTCCTTCCCCTTGGCCTCAAAGCCCTCTGCCAGGTCGATGAGCGCTTCCGTCAAGGCTGCCGCTTTCCTGCAGAGGCATACTTTAATGGAGGTGGGGAACACATCGTTGGTGGACTGGGCCATGTTGGCGTGGTTGTTTGGTGAAATAATATCGTAGCGGCCCTTTTCATAGCCAAGGATTTCAAGGGCCCGGTTGCACAGAACCTCATTCATGTTCATGTTGATGGAAGTGCCTGCGCCGCCCTGGATGGGGTCCAGCGGGAACTGGTCCAGCATTTTGCCATCCATGATTTCATCAGCAGCCTGGATGATAGCTTCTCCGATGGTCTTGTCCATGCGGCCTGTCTTCAGGTTGGTGAGGCAGGAAGCCTTTTTCACGGAAGCCATGGATTCGATGAAATCAGGGTCCAGGTGGGCACCGGTAATCTGGAAATTTTCCTTAGCCCTCATGGTCTGAACGCCGTAGTAAACCTCATCAGGTACTAATTTTTCTCCCAGAAAATCATGTTCCTTGCGCATTTTTGAATTCCTTTCCATGCATGTGCTGCAATAATAAAATTTGAAAAATCATTTCAACGCAATCTTAACCGTGTGATTCATAACTTGAAATCATGATTATGACTAAAAGCGGCGGGGAGGCCCACCCCCCGGAAGGCCTCCCCGCCACGTAAAAAGGCGTCTGATTGTCCCAAAACATCAGACGCCTTTGCCAGTCATATTCACTTTGAAAGGGAACTTTGGAATTCCCTCATCTGCCCATGAGTGTACACCTATGCCGGAAATCTGTCAAGTGGTGTGAAAGATAATGTATCAGAGCAGGAAAAATGATAAACTATAGGCAATGGAAGTTCTGTGGCGCCGCTTCCCGTCATGAAGCGGCGCCGGAAAGGAGTTTATATGGACACATCCACCATACCGCTTACCATACCGCTTGCCGAATTCAGCAGGGAAGAAGGGCTCATTTCGCCGGATTTCGAGCACCTTCCCCTGAAACTCCCCCGCCGCTGCCTCATGGCCTTTCTGGGAGAAAAACGAATCGCCTCCTTTGCGGAAAAGAGGGGCGGAAAGGTTATAGGCACCTTCCTTTCCCTCACCAAGCCCTTCCCTCTTTATGAAATCGAAGGGGAAAGGGAACCCCTCCTCCTGGTGCAGGCCCCTGCCGGTGCCCCGGCGGCCGTGCTCATCGAAGACCGGCTCTTTGCCTACGGCGTGGAAAAGGTGCTGGCCATCGGCTGCTGCGGCGCCCTCACCGACATTCCGGAAAACTGCTTCTTCCCCATTGAAAGGGCCCTCAGAGACGAAGGCACCTCCTACCACTACCTGCCCCCTGCCCGGTTCATTGAAATGGACAAGGGCCCCCTCCTTCACCTGAAGAACTATTTCCAAAAGAAACACCTCCCCTTCCGTCCCGCCGCCACCTGGACCAGCGACGGCTTCTTCAGGGAAACGGAAGAAAAAATCAAACGCCGCCGCGAAGAAGGCTGCACCCTGGTGGACATGGAAGCCAGCGCCCTCGCCGCCTGCGCCAGATACCGAGGAAAGGAGTTTGCGGAAATCATGTTCACCGCTGACACCCTCTCCTCCCTCACCCACGACCAGCGCCGCTGGGGAAAAGAAAGCAGAAACGCCGCCCTCATCCTGGGCATGGAAGCGCTGGAAGAAATATAGGGGCCGCGAAGCGGCCCGGGTTCAAAGGGTTCAGAAGGTTCAGAGGTTTGACAGCCGCCTTTGGCGGCTGAGGGTGGTGGTGGCGCCCTTCGGGCGCAATTATAATGGCCGCTTCGCGGCCTAAAACCTTTACAACCGGGCTTCGCCCGATGGCAAACCATACAACCGCGCCTATCGGTCAGTCGATTAAAAGGAAGGCCCTTTTATGGGCAGGCTATGGGCCAACTTCGACTGACTTGCACATTCTCTGCAGAATGTGCACAGCGCGTGGAAATGCAATCGAGTAGAGATTATTCATCCCTCTCACACCACCGTACGTACCGTTCGGTATACGGCGGTTCAATTCTTTGGGCAGATTATCATTTCATAGCATTGTTTCAGTCCAACGAATCCAGCTTTTCCCAATATCTTGTTTGTTACTGAAGTCGTCATTACCTGACTATGTGCTATACGCCAATATCCTTTTTGACTCTTCCCCCACTTTAATGCAAGTTTCCATGGGACATGTAATCGAAGCAGGCTATCTATCCGAGTGGATACATTTTTCCACTGCTTCCATATACACATTCGTATACGAGACCTTACCCAACCATCGAGACTTCCTGCTATCCATTTCAAGTCTGCTATTCCATAATAGCTAACCCATCCACGGTTATACTCCGTCGTCTTCCGGATAATTTCTCGTGCTCCTTTGCCTTGGTTGCGGCTTGTCAGGCCCTTCAGCTTCCTTTTCAACTTTGCTAGTGATTTGGGATGTGGAAGCAGTTTCACTTCCTTTTCCTTCTTCGTAACAGAGAATCCAAGAAATTTAAAGTCCGGCGTTTTATAGATGCTGATTGCTTTGCTCTTTTCTCTGTTCACCTTAAGCTTTCGCTTGGTTTCCAGGTACTCAGTACTGTTTCTCAGCAATCTTTCTGCCGCCCTTTGGCTTTTAGCAAGTATGAGGATGTCATCAGCGTATCTTACAATACGCACGCCTCTTCCCTCAAATTCTTTATCGAATGGAGTCAAATAGATATTTGCCAGCAGTGGAGAAAGGTTGCCCCCTTGTGGTGAGCCTTCTTCCGTGCGTTGTTTCAATCCCCTTATCATAACTCCGCTTTTCAGAAATTTCTTGATGAGGTCAATGACTCTCTTGTCAGAAATATCCTGTCTCAGCATGTTCATCAGCAGTTCATGGTTGATTGTGTCGAAGTATTTGGAAAGGTCGAGTACGCATGCGTATTCATATCCTTCCTGTACACTTCGCTTTACTACTTCCATGGCCTGTTGGGCTCCTCTATGGGGCCGATATGCAAAACTGCATTCCGCAAATTTGCACTCATAAAAGGGCATAAGGACTTGAGCGGTCGCCTGTTGCAATACTCTGTCATTAACGACGGGTATTCCAAGCTTCCGTTTTCCTCCTTTGTTGTCCTTCGGAATTTCTACTCGGCGCACAGGGAGTGGCTTGTAGGTTCCATTCAGGATACTTGCAATCCATTCCTCTCCATGCTCTGCATACCAATCGGGATACTCCTTCACAGTCATATTGTCTATGCCGGGTGCCCCGTTATTGGCTTTTACTCGCTGGTAGGCATCGTAGAGATTACTTCTGTCCACAATGCGTTCCAGTGTGATTCTGCTTGCCATTTCTTCCATTTCCCGAGGACCGTGCTCAACGCTCCTTGTTGTATCTTCGTCAGTTCCACTATTTTCCAACCGGTAGCCAGTTTGCAAACTGTATTCTGTTTTCATCACACGTTCCTCCTTTCATGATTTACTTTGGCCGGAATTGTTCAGTCCTTCCCGCTTTCGCGGTACTATGACCTCTGCTGACTTCTCATGATAAATCTTTTTCAACCGTCTCCACTCGGTCCAGATATACGACCTATCACTGCTTTGACGTCCATGAGACCTCCCCGGGTAAGAATGTAATCTTTCGCCTCATCTATCCGCTTCATTTACAAAGCCTGGCCAAGACCATCGTTGGACTTCAGCATAAGGGGCTGCCTCATCCTGCCGGACTCTGCCTTCCTATGAAGTTTCTCTTCGTCGGACCAAGGTTTTGCCTCCGGCTTCCTTCAGACCCCACCTCACGATGGACCCCTTGCCATTGGCTGTGTGCTTGTTATGGTCATACCGCACAAGGGACTTTCACCCATTAGATTACACCCATGCCGGGCGCACCCCCTTCTGTCGCCTATGGCGACGTCTCTCCACGGGAAAGCGTCTCACGTGATTTTCAGGTCGCTGTCGCTCCCCTACAAATCACGTTCGCTTGCCACCCCGGAGGGGGAGATTCTAGCGGCGCTATGCCTTGATGTACTTATGAGGCCTAAAGCTGAGCGGAGAGCAAACTTCCCCCTCCGGGGGAAGTGGTGCGCAGCACCAAAAGGGGTGCATTTCCACGAGCGAAGCCCGGTTGTATGGTTTTCCGCCGTTATCGCCATAAACATAAATTGACTCAAAAGCCCAGCGCCCATAGTGCCCCCGCTTTAGCAGGGTGGCAAAGGTGGTGGCGCAGCCACCAAAGGGGGAACCGCCGGAATGTGATTTGGCGATAGTGACGCAAAGCACCAGAAACTAGAAACCAGAACCCGGAAACTATCCTAATCCTCTGAGCTCCTGTAACTATTTATTTCAGATAACTAACTGCGTATCCTTAGTATACTACAGTTCACTTCCTCTTTAAAGAGCATTTTGAAATCTAAATAAAAAAGCACGGCCCTCTGCCGTGCTTTTTCCCAATCATTCCAGCCGTCCGTCATGGGTCCTGGCTTTCATCAGGATATCCTTGACCCTATGGATGGTGTCCACCATGGCCTTTACATTTTCCTCTGGAATGTCTTCCATCTGGTCACAGAGCCAGCCCTGGAACTGGTTCACATACACATCGTAGTAATGATTTCCCAGATCCGTCAGCTTCAGCGTATACACCCGCTTATCATTCCGGCTCTGCCTTTTCTTCACCACCCCCATTTCACAGAGCTCATTCACCAGCTTCGTAATGGAAGGCATGGTGCCATTCATGGCGGCAGCCACATCGCTCACTCGGACGCTTCCCTGTTTTTCATGGATGGTGGAGATGCAGTTGATAATACGGATATGCCGGGGCTTCACCTTCGGCGGAAGGTCCGGAAGAATCTCGCAGATTCTCCGTGCCTCGTGGCAGGCATCCAAAAACTGTCTGGTCAATTCACTATTCATCGCAATCCCTCTGTTCTCATTATTTTAGATAACTAACTTCCCCATTAATTAAAGTATACCACAATTCAGTTTTTCATGAAATCTGTTTCATGACTTATCTTGATATAGAAAAGAGGCATGATACATTGGGAATAAGAGATTAGAAATCAGAAAGCAGAAATTAGAAAGCAGAAAATAGACTTCAGATTTCAGGCGCAGATGGTACCAAATGAGGCATACGCCCCTCCCCCCTGCCGCCGGAGCAAAGCGCAGCGCCGCCATGACACTCCCTTTCTTCACAAAAAACGGCGCCCGCCGATTTTTCGGAGCACCGTTTTATTTCATTTTTCCTATTTCCCCTATTCCTTAAAACACCAGCCCGCCTCGGGCTTTTCATTCCAGCAGTACTCCATGCCCTCCGCAATGGAAAGGGCCCTTTCCCTGCCGAAATGGTCCGCCACAAAGCCCAGGGCCATATCTATCCCCGCCGACACGCCGGCGGCGGTGTAAAACTTTCCGTCCCTTGTCCAGCGGGCATCCCGCTGCCAAAGCACCTTCTCCCCCATGGACATGGTCCAGTCAAAGGCCCTCTTATTTCCCGTGGCACGGAGCCCGTCCAGAAGCCCCGCTGCCGCCGCCAGGGCCGAGCCGGTGCACACCGTCATCACCACCGTCGATTCCAGCGCCGCCCTCCGAAGGGCAGCAAGGAAATCGCCGTCCAGCGCCAGCTTCCGGCTCCCCATGCCGCCGGGAACAAGAAGGATATCGCTTCTTTCAAGAGAAACAAGCGCCTCCGTCTCCACCGTAAGCCCCTTCTCATTGGACACCGGGCCGCCGGAAAGAGAGGCATACCGGATTTCATACCCCGGCAGCCGCCCCAGCACCTCTAGAGGCCCCAGCGCATCCAGCGCCGTGAAATCGTGATAAAGCAGAGCAGTGATTTCCTTCATAAAAAACACCTCAGTATTTCCTGTAAACACCCCGGTCCACAAACCGGATAAGCCCCCGGTCCCGCAGCATCTGCAGCTGCTGGCGGATTTTGGCACGGATATTGTGATTATCCGGATGAAGAATCGCAAGCCTTCCTTCAAAGCGGTACATATCCTGCAGGGTAAACTCTTTGTTCCCGATTTCCTCCATGCAGCGGAATACATCCATGAGCCAGCCCCGGGAGGACAGGTTCATATCCCCCAGAAAAGAGGTACTCCTGTATTTCCGGCACACCTCATCCTTATCGACTGCCAGCCCGCCGCGGACGATGGCAATGCGCCCGTAGGACGGCACCTCATCCAAAAGGATGCTGCAGCCCGTCCAGCCCGCCCGCCGGGCCGTAGCCGCCAGGGGCCGGCGCTTTTCAATAAGGGAATCCACGAAGAAATGCTTCGGTACAATAAGGAAATCCTGCACCCTGCCTATGTCAAGGTCATAGGACATAAAAAGGAAATCAGGATTATCGGATTCATGAATCCGGCGAATCATGGTATCATAGGCACCGTCCGCAATCTTTCGTCCCAAAGCACCCCGCTTGGCCTTCGATTCAAAAATCTCGCCGCAGCTGGGGCAGGCAAAATCCGCCACCGGCCGATTCGCCTTCAAATGTTCCAGATGGTCACAGCCGCAGCGGGGACAGTACATATTCCGCTCCACCCAGTCCTCCGTCACCACCCGGGCCCTCTGGGAATGGCTGGTATACGCCGCCGCCAGGGACATATCAAGACAGGTATCCATAAAAGCCCTCCTTTTCTTCATTATAAAAGAAGGTTTTTCCCTGTCAATCCGCTTTCTCCCCTTCCTCCTGGACCTGGAACTTCACATCCAAAAGACTGCCCGGCTCCAGTACCCATTTCCCTTCCCGATACAGCCGCTCCGCCTTTTGCAGCGCCTCCCTTTCGCCCTCCGCCTCCAATGTAAACTCCTCAGAAACCGTTTCCTCAATAATAATGGTATATTTCATGGCTCCTCCGTTTTATGAAAAATCAATTTTCAAAAATTCTCCGTCATTGATCGTATGATTTCACCCATGATAAAGCAAAGATCCTATAGGCATGATGGGCAGTAAAAAAGCCCTTTCCACAGAGAAAGGGCTTTTTATAATGATGAATCAAAAATGGAGGCCACGCCAAAAACTCCTGATTCATCCCATGCTGATGCGCGGTAGGGCTCAGGTGTTCTGTTTCGATGAATCGGCCACGGGCCGCGCTGATTCATTGGCTGTCTGATTTCATTCTTGAATTTATACGCAATACGAGGAATGGGATTCCGCG
>OGLM01001606.1_pt1 | contig 22867 bp, 16 predicted proteins | sample 1572531 | NCBI WGS metagenome assembly OGLM01 (sample SAMEA2581909, study PRJEB24529) | metagenome | biome: Human gut stool | place: China | collected 2011 | reverse complement strand
CAAGGCGGTCAGTGGCTGGTTGAAGAAATTGACAAAATGATAAACGAAAGAAGAAAATGAGCAAAGTGTATCATGGAAGTATAGAGAAAGTTAGAAATCCAGAGATACGTCAGCCGAACCGTTCACTCGACTATGGCTCTGGCTTCTACGCAACCACCTCTTACGAACAGGCTAAGAAATGGGTAGAGCGAAGAATGAAAGACAAAGGAGTATCTGTCGGTTACGTGAATGTCTATGAGTTGGATGACGACGTAATAAAAGATATGAAATCACTCTTCTTCAAGAATCCAACGGAGGAATGGGTGAATTTCGTAATGAAAAATCGTACCGAGAGGGAGTTCTGCCACGACTACGACATTGTGTATGGTCCTGTGGCAGATGATAGCGTTTATACTCAGTTCACACTCTATGAAGGTGGCATCATCAGTATGCCTACTCTCATTCAAGAGTTGAAGACATATAAATTGGTTGACCAGTATCTTTTCCACACGGAGAAATCGCTGCTTGCCATTAAATTTGTAGAATCAAAAATTATAAAGTTATGAATGCAAAAATAACGCAAGACAACTTGTATATGTTGCTGCCATTAAAGATAGGATGGCTTGCCCCTTGGCTCTCAGAAGACAAGGGCATAAGCCTTACGGATGCAATCAACCGTATATATCGCTCAAAACTCTATAAGAAGCTATCCACCGAAAGTACCCAATACTGGCACTTGGGACCAGTGGACTTATACAATGAGCTGAAGAAAGAATTTTAAATTGAAAGCGTATGCCAACAGACATATCAGAGAAGGAACTCGAAACAATACTCGTTAGCTATCTTCGTGACCACCAAGGTTATGAGGAAGGCGTATCAAGCGACTACAACAAGGAGTTTGGACTGGACACGGAACGAGTGAAACGATTCATCCTCTCTACACAAAAAGAAAAGGTGGAGAACACGGCGTGTTTCACTTCTCCTACTGAAGAACACAAGTTTTTCAGTAGGCTCAGTGCAGCCCTAAGCAAGCGTGGTGTGACAGATGTGCTGCGCAAGGGGTTCAAGTACATATCCGAGATATTTGATATGTATTATCCAACTCCATCGGCACTCAACCCAACTGCACAGCAATACTACGACAAGAACATATTCTGCGTAACCCGTCAGCTCTATTACAGCAAGGAGAAAACGGATAGCATTGACGTGTACATTTCATTGAATGGTCTGCCAATCATGACTATGGAGCTGAAAAACCATTATACAGGGCAGACCGTGGAAAACGCCATCAAGCAATACAAGGAAGATAGAGACCCGAAAGCAGACCCGACGGCACTAATTTTGCAGAAACGCCGTTGCGCCGTACATTTTGCCGTGGACGATGACGACATCATGATGTGTACGGAGCTGAAAGGCAACGTCTCTTGGTTTCTGCCTTTCAATAAAGGAGTAAATGGCGGTGCAGGAAACCCAATCAATCCTAATGGAGTGCGTACAGCCTACCTGTGGGAGGATATTCTCGGCAAGTATTCACTCTCTGATATATTGGAAAACTATGCACAAATAACATTCAAGGAGAAAGATGTTAAGAACAAAAAGACAGGCAAAAAGGAAAAGAAGACGGTAGAAAGCATTATCTGGCCTCGTTATCATCAGCTTGACTGCGTGCGCAAACTTCTCCAAGCCACACGTTACGGTGGCGTTGGCCAAAAGTTTCTTATCCAACATTCGGCAGGTAGCGGAAAGAGTAACTCCATCACGTGGCTTGCCTATCAGCTTGTGGGACTGCTTTACGGCACAACACCAATCTTGGACACAGTGATTGTCGTGACCGACCGTGTGAACCTCGACACCCAGATTCGTGATAATATCAACTCCTTCAAGCGGTTGTCAAATCTCGTGGATTGGGCGGACTCTTCGCAGACATTGAAAAATGCCTTGCAGGACGGCAAGAAGATTATCATTACCATCGTGCATAAGTTCCCATACATACTCGAAGCGATAGGCTCGGAACTGAAGAACAAGCATTTCGGCATTATCATCGATGAGGCACACAGCAGTCAGAACGGCTCACTGTCTGCCAAGATGAACATTGCCCTGTCGGGAAATGTCGCAAAAGACGAGGACGACCTTGAAGACAAGCTCAATGCAATAATCGAAGGGCGCAAGATGGTGAAGAATGCCAACTACTATGCTTTCACGGCTACACCAAAGTCGAAGACCCTGCAAATGTTCGGAACAGCCAATCCTCAGCCGGATGGTAAGGTGCAGCATCTTCCTTTCCATGAGTACACCATGAAGCAAGCCATAGAGGAGGGATTCATCATGGATGTATTGAAGAACTATACCACATACGCCAGTTTCTACAAGGTAATAAAGACGGTAAAGGGTGACCCAGAGTTTGACCAAAAGGAGGCTCAGAAGAAAATCCGTGCGTATGTTGAAAGCCGCCCCGAAACAATAAGGCAGAAAGCGGTAATCATAGTAAACCATTTTCATACGGCAGTCTTGGACAAGGGGAAGATTGGTGGGCAGGCAAGGGCTATGGTGGTAACCAGCAGTATATTGAGGGCAATCAGTTTTTATTATGAGATAGAATCGTTGTTGAAGGATCGCAAAAGTCCGTACAGGGCGATTGTGGCTTTTTCGGGCAGCAAGGAATGGCATGGCAAGCAGGTGACCGAAGCCGACATCAATGGTTTCCCCTCGAAGGATATTGAGGAGAACATGGGCGAAGACCCATACAGGATATTGGTAGTTGCCGACAAGTTTCAGACAGGCTACGACCAACCATTGCTACACTCGATGTACGTTGACAAGGAACTTTCTGATGTTGCAGCGGTTCAAACTCTGTCACGATTGAACCGTTGCCATCCGCTGAAAAGAGATACATTCGTGCTCGATTTCTACAATGACACGGACAGAATACAGAAATCGTTCCAACGGTTCTACAAGGCAACAATTCTGTCAGAAGAAGCTGACCCTAACAAGCTCAATGACCAAACAGACGAGATAGAGAAATACAGCATCTATACAGAAGAAGAGGTTCGTGACTTGAATATAAAATATTGGAATGGTGTGGCGCGTGAGCTGCTTGATCCTATTATAAACAAGTCAGTGGAGCGTTTCAAAATGCTTGACGAAAACTCGCAAATCAAGTGCAAGAGCAGCATCAAAGGATTCTTGCGCTATTATCCGTTTATTGCAGCCGTCACCCCATTTTGCAGCAAGGAATGGGAAATGCTCAACACTTATTATATGTTGTTGGTGCATAAACTGCCAAAACTAAAAGGCGAGGATTTCACAGACGGCTTGGAGGAGAGCATTGACCTCGACCAACTGCAAGTAACGAAAATGAATGAAATGAAGATAGAATTGGAAAACAAGGATACGGAAGTTGATCCGATACCAATGGGAATAGGCAAAGGAGGCAAGAAAGAGCCGGAAATGGCTAAACTCAGTGACATCCTTGAACAATTCAACGACATTCACTGGCAAAACATTGAAGCTGTGAAAGTTCAGATAGACAGTCTTCCTGACCGCTTGCAAGCTGACCAAAACTTTGTCAATGCAGCGAAGAACAGCAACAAGGAGACCGCGCAAAAGCAAGGATTCACTTCCATGATGGGCATTGTTATCAAGATGATGAGTGAAAGTACCGAGTTCTGCCGTCAATATCTTGACAACAAGAATTTCCAAAATGCCATCAATGAAAGGGTTTTCCAACAAGTGTACAGCAAAGTATCACAAGGACAATAAAACAAGACTCGAACATGCGTTAATAAAAAGTCCGCCCGGCGAAATCTCTTCGCCGGGCGGACGTCACTCTAAACCATTATTAAAACTCTATTTGACGACAACGCGGTGTCTGGATGATTGCTGTGCGTTGTCGATTGTAAGGATGTAGACACCTTTTGCAAGGTGGTTTACAGGAACGGCTATGCTTCCGTTGTTGCCGAGCTGCTCCATTACGAGCGAGCCGTTGGTGGCGTAGATGCGTACGGCATAGTCGGTCATCGCGGTGCGGATGTTGAGACGGTCGGTTGCCGGAACCGGGAAGATTCTGACGTCGGCGTCGACAGCCACATCGTTTACAGAAGCCTTTTCCTCGTCGATTTCAACAGGGATGTTCACAAATTGGATTTTACCCTTTTGTGTGGCGCTTACCACGGCTGATGTCTCGGTCTTGTCGGTAAGACCTGAGATTGTCAGGATGCCGTCGGCGATAGCCATTGTAGCCTTTGCTGCGTCGCAGTTGTCGACAATCGCATAGGTCACTGTTGAATTGTCGTTGTCGAGGTCGAAGAGTGTCTGGAGGTCGACGGTGGCAGGGATTGTGATGCCGGCGAGAGCCTTTTTGGCGTCGCTGATTTCACGGTTGCCGCCGAAGTCGTCGAGACAAGCGTAGGTAGGTGTAGTCAAACCATACGCGTTTCTCTTCGTGCCTTCGAATCCGAATGTCACTTTCTTGATTTTACCGAACTGGCGGAGGTCAACCCATTGCCATGTGTCGAGGTAATAGTGGTCGGCTTCGTTGTCGGCGCGGTAGTCGGCAAGATAGTAGTCCATCGATGCTGTCGTGTCGTCGGCTTTCACAACGTTTACGGTCATCTTGAACCAGTCGCCCTTTGCGAATCCGCCTGGAGCGGTCGACATGCCGTCGCCGTTTACGTAGGCGTTTACGTTGTTGGCTGTGTTGGTCACGTAGAATCCGCTCACGTCGGCTCCGTCGGCGGCGTTGGTCACGTTGGCTGCGTAGTTGGCGCCGGTGTAGCTGTAGACCACGGCGTAGTTCGCAGAGTTGTGTCCGCTGCCCACAGCCGACTTGAACTGGTCGGCATACGACTCAAACACGGTGCTTGTCTGGTTGCTCAGAGCGAAGCCTCCCCACCATGTCGAGGTGTGGCGCTCGGTGTCGAAAGCAAACGAGCCGCTGACAAACTGCGAGCTGGTGCCCGGGCTTGTGTAGCTTGGGTCGTCCTTGCCGAGACCGTTGTAGAAGCTTTCAGGAGCGAGGAAGTTGTCGTCCATTGTGGCGGCAAACTGGTTGCCGGTCACGTAGACAACTGCCGCATCGGTGGCGGTGTTGCCCCATGCGTCGGTGGCTGTCATATAGAACACGCCTGAGCGGTCCAAAGCCGGGGTGGCGGTGTTGTCGCCGTTGGCAACAACCTCGCGCATGGCGTTTTTCCATTCCACAGCCACAGGATATACGCCGCCGTCGAATTCTGCCTTAAGGTCGGCTTTCGCGCCGCTTGCCACGGTGGCTTGCGGAGTGGTGCATACCGCTGTGAGAGGCAGAGGCTCGCCGCTGAAGTTGTCGATATATGCGTTGCCCTCTGTTGCAAAGTCGAGAGCCGTCACTGCGCCCTTGTCCTTCAGGTTGAAGAATATCCATTTTCCTGAAGTTGCAGGGATGGTGTATGCGTGAGCGTCGGCGTTGCCGTCGTAGACGTTCATAGCCACCTCGGCGTCAGTTTTCACGAAGAATCCGGTCAGGGTCAAGCCCTTGTCGGTGTTGGTGAGCTGCACAGCTCCTGCGCCTTCGATTTTAGCCACTTTCGTGCCTTCCACCACAGCATCGTCGGCATCGACTACGGTAAATCCGGCGAAAGAAGCCGTACCGTCGTCAAAACCGCCATCGTTAGCCTTCACGTTCTCGAACGTAGACACTTCGGTAGGCAGATATGTGGTTGTGAACGCGTCGGTTGCCGCAACTTCGCCCACATTCGTGCCGTCGAGGCTTTCAAGCAATGTGTAGAGGCGGTATTCCGTCTGGCTCGACAAGCCGTTGAGGCTCACCGACACTTCTTTGCCGGCACGCAGTGTGGCGGTGAGTGTCGAAGCCTTCATCTCGTCGGCTGTAGGAGCGGTTTCCGATGACTCTTTCACCATGAGGTAAGCCTTGCCGTTGGCGGCAGTCTTGAGGACGGCAGTCGCTGCGTTGTGGCTGATGCCAGAGATTGCAGGATAGCCTTCGTCGAATGCCGGAACAGCCGATGCGTCGGCATATTCGTAAGCGCCGATTGTCGGTGTCGTGGCGTTGCGCACGGCGCCGAGCAGGTCGGTGGTCACGAAGTCGAGCGGCATGGCGTTGAGCAGGTTGCCTGCGGCTGCAGGGAAGAGCATTTTGTCGCTGAGGAACGCAACGTCCTCATTGAAGCTGCTCTGCTCGTTCACTTTCAGCATCCAGTCGCTGAACGATGCGAGTTTCGTTTTGCTGCTTGTCTGCGCAAACACAGTTCCGTTGGTGTGGAGCACGTTGTTGGAGAATGTGATTGCCGCAGCGTCAGCGTCCTTGTATGTGCGGTATACCAAGCCGTTGTCGCGGGCAAGGAAAATGTTGTTGCGCACGGTCATTGCCTCCATCGCGTCGTTGAGGTAGCAAGCCACGTTGTTCTCGTGTCCGGCAACGACAGCCGTGTTGTAGGCGATGTCGACATTCGGGGTTTTGCCGTTGACCTTGATGGCGGCAGACGTGTAGTCGCTGCTCTTCACCGACACCTCGTTGTTGACGATGCGCGAGCGCTTGTCGGCTGTCGACGCGCCTTTGCGCACGTAGATGCCGATTGCTTCCACACCGAGGTCGATGTGCATTGTGTTGCCTTCCACGATGCAGTTGTCGCCGAACTGCAGGTCGAGGCCGTTGAATCCGCGCGACAGTGTGGTGGTGTTGTTCTCAATCACGTTGCCGCGGATGGTGATGTTGTTGTCGCCGGAGTATGCCGAGAGGGCTGACGCCGCGTTGTCGCGGAACGTGTTGCCTTCCACCACGCATCCTGTCTGATGCGTCAGTGCCACATACGATGTGCCGCCGATGATTGCACCGCGGTATCCACCCTCGAGCAGACAGTTGCTGAGCGTGAAGTAGTCGTTGTTGCAGTTCTCCTTGTCGATGGCAAGCTGGCGCACAAGCACGAGCTGCTCGGCCGTTGTGCTCGACTCGATGCGGTTGGTGTAGAGGTGGCAGGCGTCGACGGTGTCGTGCTGGCTCGTGTTGATCATATAGACGAGAGCCGGGAATGTCTTGTCGGTCGATGTCACCGTCACGCCGCGGAGCGTCACGTAGTCGGCTCCGTTGAACGTGACCACACCATATTTATCTGTGTTGTAGCCCGGGTCGGTATATGCGTTGTGGAAAATCTTCACATCGCTGTAGTTGCCCGTAGCCGACTGGATAGTCACGGTGTTTACGTCAGACGCACCCGGAATCTCCGGAATGTTGACCTTTTCGTTGTATTCGCCGCTGAGGATGTTGACAGTCACAGCGCCCTCGATGCCGGTTGCGATGTCGTCGACGGCCGCCTGGATGGTTGCATAGTCGCCGCCTTCACCCACGGTGTAGACGCCTTTCTTGCCGGCCTTCATGGCAGTCTGTGCTGTTATCGACGCCATTGTGCTTGTCTCTGAGCCGTTTGCTGTGTAGGCAGTCAGGGCAGCGGTGCCGAGATTGCCTTCGGCAGCGTCGGCATTGAAGTCGTAAGCCACCCAGAAGTAGTATTTTCCAGGAGCGGTGGCTTTGTAGTCGGTAGCGATTTCAAACGGTGCGGTGTTGGCTGATCCGATAAGATTGTTGGCGCTGAACTGGTCGGTTGTAGTGACAAAAATCTTTGCTGCGGCTATGGTGCCTTCGGCTGAACCGTCAGCAGAAACGACAAATTTTGAGAAGTCCATCTCGCCCTTGTCGCCGTCGATTGTGGCTTCGGCGCGGAGCATAGGCACATTTTTCGAGCCGCGGAGCGACTCGCCGGCAGCCACGCTTGTAATCGCCATGTTGCCCACGGAGAGCGGCAGGAGCTCGTACTGGCTCACCTCGATGGCCCAGCCGTCGCTTGCATAGCTGTATGACGGGCATTTGAAGTAGACTGTCATCTTGCCGTCGTCGGCAACCGACACTACAGGGGCTTCGAGCATCTTGCTCACTTTAACATCGGGTGTCGAAGTCTTCTTGCCACCATAATATATGTAGAAATTGTCGTTGTAGGAAGTGCTGAACGACTTGAATGTCAGTTTCACCACTTTGCCTGCGTCTTTCGGACGGAACGTCACCTGTCCCTCGAAATTCTTCGGCGACTTGCCGTCGGCGCCGCCGTTGTCGTAGAACATCAGTGCCTCGTTGCCCACAACGATTTCGCCGTTGTCGCCAGCCTGCAGGTTGTAGGTGTTTTTCACCGTGCGCGCGCCTTCAGGGTCGCCCTGCTCGGCATCCACGTTGATTGTCGCAGTGGCGGTTGTCACGGCGGTCACGGCGGCATCGATGTCGGTGTCGGTAGCCGCTTCGTCGGCGATGTCGGCAGTCAGCCAGAAGTAGTTGCTTCCCTCGGCAAGCTCAAGCGGACGGGCGAACGTGATGTTTGCCTCAGCCGTCTCGGCGGTCACGTCGATGTCGGCGATTGAAGTCTCTTTGGTAAGCTCGTTTTTCTGACCTGAAGTGTAGACGTGGAGCTTGGCAACGTTTGCCTGGCAGCCCTTCATGTTGAATTTGATGCCCTTCAGCACCATCGGACTGAGGTTGCCGGCAGTCTGGATGTCCACGCCGAGGAGTTCCTGGTTGACAGCGCCCTTGTTGACGATGTCGGTGCTTGCCTGCGTAGCCTTGACGGAGCTTACCTCCATCGGGCGTTGGCGGTATTCGCGCACCTCGGCGTCCCAGCCCTTGGCTGTGTAGCCTGATGTTTCGGTCTTGGCGTCGAACACCACTGTGAGTGCGCCGTCGACACTCTTTGAGCGCAGAATCTTGCCCGGACCCACGTTCTTGTCGGCCTCGCCGGTGAGCGACCACAGGAGTTCGCCGGTGGTGCCTTTTCCGCTGTACACCTCAAACTTGGCGCGCGGATAGTTTGCGTTGGCTGAATAGTAGAGCGCGAACGACTTGATGTCGAGTTCCACGATCATGTCGTTGTCGCCGGGGATGAATGTTGTAATCTGGTCGCCAATCACCGGCTCATAGCCGTTGTAGCCCACGTATGGGTTTGGCGTGTTTTTGAAAGTCCAAGTTCCGTAGATTGTCTTTTCGACGGTTCCCACGGTTGAGAGCAGTTCGTTTTTCACCGAGCTGTTGCCGTCGGGGTTGACGGTGGCTGGGCTGTAGCTTGCGCCGCCGATTTCAATCGATTTGCATCCTGCGTCGAGAATCTCACCTGTCTGAGCCTTCTGGTCGATGTCGTAGGCCAGCCAGAACCAGTTTTCGCCTTCCACGAGTTGCTGGTCGAAGGCAATCGAGAATTCCTGCTTGCCTGTAGGCACGGCTTCGCCGAGCTTGGTGGCGGTGGAGAAAGTAGATGATTTTGCGGTGTAGTAGACCGTGGCTTTCTGCAGATGGTTGATGTCGGTAGTGCCTTCGGTCTCAAACGTTATTTTTGTGGCGTTGACAGCCTCGGTGTTCTCCGTCTTCACGCAGACCGAGAGGATAGGCTGGTCGGTTGAGCCTGCCGTGCTTGTGTTGTCGGCAACCTGTGCCGTGGTGACCGTTTTCACGGTCATCGGTGCTGGCGAATATTCGCTGACGAAGGCCTCGAAGCCCTTGCCGCGGTAGTAGTCGCCGGTCACTGATTTCATCCATACGGTGAGCGAGCCGTCGGCAGCCGACGAGCGCAGCACCACGGGCTTGCCGTTCATCACTTGCGCGTTGAGGTTGGCGTCGCTTACCGTCGTGCCGTTATACACCTTTACCTTGTCGTTGTACGAATCGCTTCCGTATGTCGACTCATACAGTTCCACCTTCGAAAAGTCGATTTGCACCACTTTCCCCGGAGTGGTGGGCTTGAACGTCACCACGCCTTCGAATTTCGATGAGATTTTGCCGTCTTTGCCGCCGTCGTCGTAGAAATTGAGTCCCGACGCGCCGATGGCGAATGTGCCTGCGGAAGGCATGTTGAGGGTGTTGCCCACGGTTACCGAAGTGGATACCGGTGAGGTGATTTTCTCTTCGCCGCCAATCTTCACCGAGGTGCATTGCGCCGTGATGGCGGAGCCTACGGCTGCTGTGGTGCTAACGTCGCCCACAAGCCAGAAATAGTTGTCGCCGGCAGCGAGCGGAAGCGATCCGGTGGCTGTCACCGTAGTGCCTTCCACCTTGCTGGCACCGAAGAGACCGGCTTCGGAGATGTTGAACGGAGCCTTCTTGGAGTAGTAGATGCGTGCGCCCGACACTGCCGAGGCGTCGCTGAGCACGAATGCCACCTGTGTGGCACTCAGTGCGTTACCTGCGCCTGCGGTCTTTACGTTGACCGCCGACACCGGCTGTGTCAACGCGCCGATGATGGGGTTGGCGAGGCTGACAGCCTCGGTTGCGGTGTACTCCATGTCGCCTCCGGCAACAAGTTCCACCTTGAATGAGTATTTCACATACTCATCCTCCTCGTTGGAGTAGGCAACCGTCAGCGAGCCGTCGGCAGCCGTCGACTCGAAGACCTTGCCTTCAGCCACGGCGCCCATGTCGCCTGCCGGCAATGAAGAACTGATTGATGCCGCGCCGTTGTACACCTTCAGCTCGGCGTCGCACGTGTCGAAGCCGTACATCTGGGTGCATGTGACGCGCAGAGTCTGCCCTGTCGCCGGGACGAGGTGAACGGAGACGGGATTTGTTGTCTCGCTTTCAGCCCAGTAACCCGAATAGGTCAGCGTAGACTCCTCTGTTACGGTCACCGTGGCGTTTGGCTCGTCGGCATACGACATAGGCATGGTGATATTCGCCGACCATGCCTGCATCGAGCAGACCAACGAGAACGCCGCCGCAACCAACAAAGTTGAAATACGTTTCATAAGCATTCGTATAATTTTGGTTAGTAAAATAGTTTTTCTACGTCACGCAGTGAGAAAACCGTGCAGCGAATGCTTACAGCAGGGGATGTTGGAAAGATGGCGGAGCGCAAAATGTCCCGTGCGCCTGCCTTTCCGTTGCCTTAACTCCCGAAAGCATCGATGTAAAGTTTCTCTGAAACAGGCAGGTCTTCTGACTTATCTCTCCCCGTGGGCGAGCCTTCCCGCAAGCGCTCAGATGGCTTGCAGTGGCTGATGGTAGCCCAGGTTCGGCGAGAATCACAGCAGCGGGTACTGTCGCCGATTCGCACGGCGTTCCCTTTTAATCGCACTCCATGGAGTGCAAACCGATTTCTTGCCGACAAAGTTACAACTTTTTTTTGATTGGCAAATCTTTTTCCAAACAATCTCCGATGCGCCGAGAGAGATAGGGTGTGGTGCCGCTGTAGATGCAGTGCTGGAGTGTGCCAGCGGCGGCGCGTCCGCGGCGCATCTGCATTGGCTGATGTCCCCCGACGCTGTCGGGGGTTAACGGAAGACGTGACCGCTTGCGCGGTCAGGATGGCAGATGCGCTACTATGGGAGAGTGGTGGCGCGGTGGAAAGCCAGCCGCTCGTCGCCATTGGCGAGATAGATGATGCCGCAGTATGAGAATCCGGCTTTCTGCAGACAGTGGCGCATGATGGAGTTGTCGCGGTGGGTGTCGATGCGGATGTTGTCGCAGTGGCGGTAGCAGAAGTTGAGCACGGCATCCATCACGCCGTGGCATTCCGGTAGGCTCGCTATGCGGTGTACCACCAGATATGGCTCCTCGTTGAGCCACGCTCCTCCATAGATGTCAGTGTATGTGGGGTCGGGACCGGGAATCATCGAGAATACGGCAGACAGCTTGCCATCGTCCTCGCATCCGTAGCACACGCCGCGGCGGATGTCGGCAGTCATCACCGTCTTGTCGGGATAGCCGCCGGTCCACTGCCGCATGTTTCCGCTGGCGCGCATTATGCCCCGCGCCGCGTCGACGATTTCCATCACCGCGTCCAGGTCGGACGCCAAAACTTTGCGTATCTTCATAAAATATCTACTCTTTAAAATAAAAACGGCTGACAATCGAGCGATTATCAGCCGTTTTGAGTACCCGGAGCGGGACTTGAACCCGCACAGCCGCAATGGCCAAAGGATTTTAAGTCCTTCGTGTCTACCATTCCACCATTCGAGCATCCTAAAAAGGGAAAAGAGAGCGGAAAACGAGACTCGAACTCGCGACCCTAACCTTGGCAAGGTTATGCTCTACCAACTGAGCTATTTCCGCATTTGGAGAACGGGTGCAAAGATAAACAGTTTTCCCGTTTCTGCCAAATTTTTTTTTATAAAAGTACAGTACTCGCAGCGGGACTTGAACCCGCAGAACCTTTTACCTGCCCAGCAACTCTTTCTCCGCAGCTTGCATGGTCTCAAAATTGAAACCATCTACCACTTTCTGCATCAGGGCAGAGACTTCATCGTTGCAAAGGTTTCCGATACTGCCTTCATGGGTATGGTGTACCTCTTTGCTGTGCGAGAAGTTTCCAGCTTCAATATCCAGTCCCACCTTCTTGTAGGCATCGCGGAAAGGCATCCCTTCACGTGCCAAGCGGTTGACTTCCTCCACACTGAAAATAAGCAGATACTTGTCATCATCAAGAATATGTTCGTTCACCTTGATTTCATTCATAATGTAAGTCGTCATCTGCAGACAGTCTTTCAGTTCCTGAAAAGCAGGCAGGAAGACCTCTTTGATAATCTGCAAGTCACGGAAATAGCCGGAAGGAAGATTGTTGGCTATCATCATAATCTGCTGGGGAAGAGATTGCAGTTTGTTGCACTTGGCACGCGTCAGTTCAAAGACGTCCGGGTTCTTCTTGTGAGGCATGATGCTGGAGCCGGTAGTGCAATCGTCCGGCAGCTTCACAAAACCGAAGTTCTGACTGTTGAACATACATGCGTCAAAAGCCAATTTCGATATGGTTCCGGCCACACTGGCAAGGGCGAAAGCTACATTACGCTCCATCTTGCCACGCCCCATCTGGGCATACACTACGTTGTAGTTGAGGGAATCAAATCCCAAAAGACGGGTAGTCATCGTACGGTTCAGCGGGAACGAGGAACCGTATCCCGCAGCAGAACCCAAAGGATTGCGGTTGCACATCTTGAAAGCTGCCTGAAGGAACATCATATCGTCCACCAGGCTCTCGGCGTATGCCCCAAACCAAAGTCCGAAAGAAGACGGCATGGCTATCTGCAAGTGTGTATAACCCGGCATCAGTACATCCTTGTAGCGTTCGCTCTGCATAACCAGCACATGGAACAATTGTTCCACAGCCTCCGCCACTTCCTTTATCTCTGCACGGGTAAAGAGCTTCAAATCGAGCAACACCTGGTCGTTGCGCGAACGTCCGCTGTGTATTTTCTTACCTATATCACCCAAGTTGCGCGTCAGCATAAGTTCCACTTGTGAGTGAACGTCTTCCACTCCCTCTTCTATCACAAATTCTCCACGCTCGGCCATCGCATAGATTTCCTTCAATTCGGCCAGCAATTGCCGCAGTTCTTCCTTCGTCAACAAGCCAATGCTTTCGAGCATCGTGATGTGCGCCATGGAACCCAGCACATCGTGCTTTGCCAAATAAAGGTCCATTTCACGGTCACGGCCTACCGTGAAGCGTTCGATATCCTTATTTACCTGAACGGATTTTTCCCAAAGTTTCTGAGCCACGTTGTTTCTAATGATTAATGGTTAGTGATTAATATTGTATCATCGCCAACATATCTGCCATCTTCTCCAATCCTTCCTGCAAGGGTTTCTGCACCATGGTCTTCATAAACGGATTTATATCCATGCCGATGGTCAGTTTCATTTTACATTCGGTTTCGGTGACGGGTACAATCTGTATCCACAGATTGAAGGGCAGCGGTGAAGTGGTTGTTGCAAACTTGATACACTTGCAAGGTTCCTTCTCCACAATCTGCAACGTAATCTTTCCCACGGGGGCCACCTCTATCGTCATGCTCTCCGCGTCAAAACTCAAGTTCTTCACTTTGTCTTCAGGCAGACGGTCTTTCACCTTCTCCAGATTGCTCAGGTCGGAAAGCTTTTCATAAACAGCTTCTTGTGAAGCCGGTACAACTTTCACTCCACTCTCAAATTTCGTCATAATCAATCGTATTCAAAAAGAAAAAAGAACTATCCGGACAGAATCTATCCGAATGGCTCTTTTATCCATATTAACATTTTTACAAATAAGTTCTTATTTACCAGATTCCCAATGTGCAGGGTCTTTACGCCATTCATTCAGAGTCTCCACATCTTCTTCCTCGATATAGCCCGTACGCAGTGCCACTTCCATCACAGCCTCGTAATTGGTCAGCGTCACCAAAGGCACTTTGGCATCCTTGAAAGCCTTTTCGGCAACCGGGAAACCATAAGTATAGGCAGCCACCATACCGATGACCTCACATCCGTCACGGCGGATAGCTTCTACAGCCTTTAAGCTGCTTCCACCCGTAGAAATCAAATCTTCCACGACTACCACCTTCATACCGGGACGAAGTTCACCTTCAATCAAATTCTCCAGTCCATGGTCTTTCGGAGTGGAGCGTACATATACAAACGGCAAGTTCAATGCATCGGCCACCAAGGCACCTTGCGGGATAGCTCCCGTTGCCACACCGGCAATGGCATCCACCTGTCCGAAACGTTCCAAAATCAGACGCGTAATTTCAATCTTTACGAAATTACGGAGAGAAGGATAAGAAAGGGTTTTGCGGTTATCACAATAAAACGGAGACTTCCATCCGGATGCCCAAGTGAACGGGTTAGCCGGTTGTAGTTTAATCGCTTTTATCTTCAGCAACTTCTCTGCAAACAATCTTTCTAAAGTTTTCATAGCAAAACTAATCTATATATGATAAATATGGCACAAAAATACGGAAACAGAATGAGAATAAAAAAGAGAAAGCCGATAATTTTCATTCGGAGTAGTCATTTTCCTCAGAAACCTCTATGCAACGACATATATCCTTCATTTCGAACCCCCTGCTCAAGGCAAAACGCACCAGTTTGCCATTCAACTCATACTCACTTTCGGCACGGACGCTTTTACGCTTTGCCGCCAGCAGTTTCTGCAAGACGGCGTGGTATTCCTCCTCATCAATCTCGTTCAAATAGGGCCAATAGACAGATGAAGATATCTTTTTCAACTGGAGCGCCTGCCCTATCTTCATCTTGCCCCATTTGGCTAAACGGTATTTGTCGTTGATGAAAGCACGGCAGAAGCGTTCTTCATCAATGTACTTCTCTTGTTCCAGACGGTTGATGATACGGTCTATGGCATCATAGGCAATGCCCCAGCGTTGCAGTTTCTCCGCAATCTCCGCCCGGCAATGCTCGGCAGTGGAGCAATATGCCGCCACTCTGTTCAAAGCTTCAGTTTCAGTTATTTCTATCATCGTTCTGCAATTACGTACCGGTCGTTGCCGGAAATATCTTTTCGGATACGGACATTCGTATAGCCTTGCTTGCGAAGCATCGAAGCGACAGCCTCTCCAAATGCCCGGTTGATTTCAAAATAGAGTCGGCCGCCGACCGTCAGCATGCTCCGTCCCAGTTCACCTATACGCCGATAGAAACGGAGCGGGTCGCTGTCTGGAACAAACAAAGCTCCCGAAGGTTCCCAGTTCAAGACATTTGGCTCCATGTCCTTCTTTTCTGTTTCCGTAACATAAGGCGGATTACTGACGATTACATCAAAGTACTCATCCTCAGTCGGTTGATACATCAGGACATCACGCTGTACAAATTGTACGGAGGTCTGCAAAAGGCGGTTATTGTCGCCGGCTATGGCAAGAGCTTCTCCGGAAATGTCCCAAGCAGTTACTTCCGCTTCCGGCAACTCTTTAGACAAAGTGACGGCAATACACCCACTTCCAGTGCCAATGTCGAGAATACGGGAAGCCGGAGCGACTTCCTCCAGCATCCTCTCCACCAGTTCTTCCGTTTCGGGACGGGGAATAAGCACCCCCGGAGCCACCCGAAAAGTACGTCCCAGGAAACGGGCAGTACCCTGCACATACTGTATGGGCTCAAAATTGCACAGACGGGAAAGAATGCTTTCCAATTCCTTTTCATCCTTTGGAGATAAAATCATATCTTTGCCCAGGTAATAGTCAATATGACTCTGACCTAACATTTCACAGCAGACAATACGGGAAAGATTGGCTGCCTCCCGGGGAGGATAGCACTCCTGCAAAGCACTGCGGATATGTGAAACGGTTACATTCATTCGGAGTCCGGTTTTATTCGGGCTGCAAAAGTAATCATTAATTTTGATTATTCAACCAAAAGACAAGCAAGGATATGAATTCAGAAGAAGAGAAATATATGCTGCGATGCATCCAACTGGCACAAAACGGACTTTGCAATACAGCACCCAACCCGATGGTGGGAGCGGTAATAGTATGTGACGGGAAAATCATAGGCGAGGGATACCATGTGCGCTGTGGAGAAGCCCACGCCGAGGTCAACGCCATCCGTTCCGTGAAAGACACGTCCCTGCTGAAACGTTCCACCATCTATGTCAGCCTGGAACCGTGTTCGCACTATGGCAAAACTCCTCCTTGTGCAGACCTCATCATCGAGAAGCAGATTCCACGCATCGTCATCGGGTGCCGGGACCCTTTTTCTAAGGTTGCGGGCCGGGGCATACAGAAACTGAAGGATGCCGGACGTGAAGTTATTGTCGGAGTGCTGGAAACAGAATGTCGGCAGCTCATCCGCAGGTTCATCACTTTCCATACTTTGCGACGCCCCTACATCACCCTAAAATGGGCGGAATCTTCTGACAGATATATCGATTACTCCCGCACGGACGGTAAACCGGTTATCCTCTCCAGCCCGCTGACTTCGATGCTGGTACACAAGAAACGGGCAGAGCACAGTGCCATATTAGTAGGTACCCGTACGGCTGAACTGGACAATCCCGGCCTGAATGTCCGCCATTGGTATGGTCGTTCACCGGTACGTATCGTGCTGGACCGGCAACAAAAGCTATCCCCCAGCCTTCACCTATTTGACGGTAGCGTGCCGACCCTCGTTTTTACAGAAATCCCGCACGCTCCGCTACCGAATGTAGAATATCTGCCAGTCAGCGACTACAGGCAGAATATACTCCCCGAAATCATGGAAATGCTGTATACGCGCGGATTACAATCCCTTTTGGTAGAGGGTGGCAGCCAAACGCTCCAATCCTTCATTGATGCCGGATTGTGGGACGAAATCTTTGTGGAAGAAGCTCCGCACCTTCTTCATTCCGGCGTCAAAGCACCCGAAATCAGTGACGGATATCCATTTGCAACAGAGTATTCTTTCGGCAGGAGTTTTCGCCATTATACGGCCTCAAGAAACAGTCAATAGCCTCATTTCAGGGCTTTTTTATCGAGAAAAAGGGGGATATTATCTATAATTTTATATAAAACTTCCCCGTAAAGCTGTTTATAGAAAAAAATGTTCCTATTTTTGCAACTTGTAAATAAACACTAACTTTCAAAATGAGAATAAAGTTTCTATCAGTAATTGTGAGTTTTCTTATTGTGTCATTTGCTCTAAGTTCATGCCTTGACTCTGACGACAATTATGAATTCAGCTCCGATGCTACTATACATGCTTTTGGTATCGATACCATACATGGCAAACATTACAAATTTACAATTGACCAGCTCAATAGGCTCATCTATAACAGAGATTCATTGCCCGTAGGTTCAGATACCATCATTGACCGTATTCTGATTGATACTATGACCGTTACCGGTTGGATAACTTCAGGCTCGCCTACCGACACGGTATTCGTCATGTCGGACTCCGTGGATTTGAGACCCGCCATGAACAACGATGCCGGCATGCTGTTCAAAGCACATGCCGCCGACGGTGTTACAGTCCGCGAATATAAATTGAAAGTTAATGTACACCTGCAAGACCCGGACTCACTCGTATGGACAGACATGCAGAAAAGGGGGAATATATTCTCCAATACCATCAATTTAGGTCAGCAAAAAGCGGTTGTACTGGGAGACGAACTATTTGTCTACACTTCCAACAGTACTGCTTACAAGACATCGACTGCGCCCGATAAATACAACTGGAGTAAAGTCAATGTCAGCAACCTCCCCTCAGACGTAAAGCTGACATCTGCCGTAGAGTATAACAATGCGCTTTATATGGTTACAGAAAGCAAAAGAGTATTCAGCTCTACCAACGGCGGCGCCTGGACAGAAGTCACTACATTGGGAGACAATGTCATAGTCCTCATCAATGGTTTCTCCGACCGGCTCTCGGGTATTGTGGAAATCAACGGAAAGCAATATTTCAACATCTGTAAAGACGGAAAGAATTGGGAAGCGGAAAACACGGCTGACAACCTTACCCTTGAGGAAGTCCCGGCAGGATTCCCTACCGAAAACATATCCACCACCCAGACCAACACCGGCAATGGTGTAGAGAAGGTGGTTCTGGCAGGAATGCCGCTGGCCAACGAACAAGAGACAATACCCTGGTTCTCATTGGACGGCAAAGGCTGGGCAAGCCTGGCTAACACGGTGTACGACACATCTTGTCCCGGCATGGTCAACCCTGCCATTATGTACTATGGCGACATGTTCTATTGCTTTGGAGGAGAACTTGACGCCATCTACAACTCCATCACAGGCATTGCGTGGAGCAAGACAGAAACCAAATTCCTGCTACCCCAGGAATTCAAAGGGAAAGGCGCGTACTCCATTATAGTGGAACCGACGAAAGACAAAACTGTGGACCCGGCAGACAAACGGGACTTCATTTGGGTGATATTCGGCGGCAACGGCACCAAGAATGAGGTATGGCGCGGACGTCTTAACAGATTGGGCTTCGAAATACAATAATAATGATGTCATATAAGGAAGAAATCGATCTAAACCGGATACCCCAGCACGTGGCGATTATCATGGACGGTAACGGACGGTGGGCCAAGCAGCGTGGACACGAACGCAGCTATGGACATCAGGCCGGCGCAGAGACTGTGCACGTCATTGCAGAGGAAGCCGCTAAATTAGGAGTCAGATACCTTACTTTATATACGTTCTCTACCGAGAACTGGAATCGTCCGTCGGACGAGGTAGCCGCCTTGATGGGATTGCTCTTCGACTCCATAGAGGAAGAGACGTTCATGAAGAACAATATCAGTTTCCGGGTAATAGGAGATATTGAAAAACTGCCTGCCAACGTACAGCAACGGCTCAACACTTGCGTGGCACACACCTCCCACAACACGGGAATGTGCCTGGTACTGGCATTGAGCTACTCTTCCCGCTGGGAAATAACGGAAGCTGCCCGGCAAATAGCCGACCTGGTACAGAAAGGTGAGCTGAAACCCGAACAAATCGACAGTGAGCTCATATCCCGTCATCTGACAACCCACTTCATGCCCGACCCCGACCTGCTGATACGTACCGGAGGAGAGCTCCGCCTTAGTAACTACATGCTCTGGCAATGCGCCTATTCGGAACTTTATTTCTGTGATACCTATTGGCCCGACTTCCGTGAAGAAGAATTACGCAAAGCCATATGTGACTATCAGAAACGCGAACGCAGGTTCGGCAAGACCAGCGAGCAAATCAATTAATCACCGGACACACAAATAGTAAATAGTAAATTGTAAAATAGTAAATAAAAAGATGCACTATCGTATTTTCTCCATACTCGTAACGTTTGTCTGCCTTTTCGGCTGCGCACTGACAACAGCAGCACAGGACGTAAACAACACCGATGAAACCGAAAAGCCGGTTATACTCTATTCGGGAACACCCAAGAAGTATGAAATAGCCGACATTAAGGTCGAAGGAGCCCAGAACTATGAGGATTATGTAATTGTCGGATTGTCCGGACTATCCAAAGGGCAGACTATCACCGTGCCGGGTGACGAGATTACACAAGCTTGTAAGCGCTACTGGCGCCACGGTCTGTTCTCTGACGTGGAAATTACAGCAGACAAGATTGAAGGTGACCAAATTTGGCTGACCATTCATCTGACCATGCGTCCGCGTGTTTCCGACATACGCTACAACGGTGTGAAGAAGTCAGAGCGTGAAGACCTGGAAAGCAGAATCGGCATGATAAAGGGCGGTCAGATTACACCTAATCTGGTGGACCGCGCCAAGACCTTGATAAAGCGCTATTTTGACGACAAGGGCTTCAAGAATGCAGATGTAATCATCACCCAACGTGATGATCCGGAAAAGAAGAATGAAGTGATTGTCAACATCGACATCGACAAGAAGGAGAAAGTGAAAGTACATCAAATCACCATTGTAGGCAACGAGGCCCTCACGACCAAGAAGCTGAAGCGTGTGATGAAGAAAACAAACGAAAAGGGCAAGCTGCTCAATCTGTTCCGCACCAAGAAATTCATTGAGGACAACTACGAAGCGGACAAACAGCTGATTATCGACAAATACAACGAACTGGGTTATCGTGACGCCATCATCGTGACAGACAGTATCAAGCCCTACGATGACCGCACGGTAGACATCTTCATGCAGATTGAGGAAGGACAGAAATACTATCTCCGCAATGTAACCTGGGTAGGTAACACACTGTATCCTTCCGAACAACTGAACTTCCTCCTCCAGATGAAGAAGGGTGATGTCTACAACCAAAAGTTACTTGAAGAGCGTACAATGACCGATGACGATGCCATCGGTAACCTTTACTACAACAACGGTTATCTGTTCTACAGCCTCGAACCGGTGGAAGTAAACATCGTGGGCGACTCCATCGACCTGGAAATGCGTATCTACGAAGGTCGCCAGGCTACCATCAATAAAGTCAGCATCAACGGTAACGACCGTTTGTATGAAAACGTAGTACGCCGTGAACTCCGTACCCGTCCGGGCGAACTCTTCAGCCGTGAAGACCTGATGCGTTCCATGCGTGAAATCCAGCAGATGGGACACTTCGACCCCGAACAAATCCAGCCCGACATCCAGCCGAGACCGGAAGACGGCACGGTAGACATCGGTTATGACCTTGTATCCAAAGCCAACGACCAGGTAGAGTTCTCCGCCGGTTGGGGACAAACGGGTATTATCGGTAAGTTAAGTCTGAAGTTCACCAACTTCTCTCTGTCCAACCTGCTGCATCCGGGTGAGAACTACCGCGGTATCCTCCCGCAAGGTGATGGTCAGACATTGACCATCAGCGGCCAGACCAATGCCAAATACTATCAGTCATACAGCGTTTCATTCTACGACCCGTGGTTTGGCGGTAAACGCCCGAATGCATTCTCCGTATCGGCTTTCTATTCCCGCCAGACCGACATCAGTAGCCGTTATTACAATTCAGCCTACATGAACAGCTATTACAACAGCTATTATAGCGGTATGTATGGCTACGGTATGTACAACTACGGCAATTACAACAACTACGAGAATTATTACGACCCGGACAAATCTATCCAGATGTATGGTCTTGCAGTGATGTTCGGTAAGCGTTTGAAGTGGCCGGATGACTACTTCCAGTTCACAGCCGAGTTGTCTTACCAACGCTATGTTCTGAGTGACTGGCAGTACTTCCCGGTTACCAACGGTAAGTGTAATAACCTCAGCCTCAACCTGACCTTGTCCCGTAGCTCTATCGACAACCCGATTTATCCGCGCCAAGGTTCCGAGTTCTCGTTGTCTGCACAAATCACACCGCCTTTCTCTCTGTTCGACGGTACCGATTACAGCAAGTACAGCACCAGCAGCCAGGAAGACATGAACAAGATGCACAAGTGGATTGAATACCACAAGTGGAAATTCAAATCCAAAGTCTACATCCCGTTGATGGACCCGATTACCGTCAAACGTACTCCGGTGCTGATGGGACGTGTAGAATTCGGTTTGCTGGGACACTACAACAAATACAAAAAGTCTCCGTTCGAAACGTTTGACGTGGGTGGTGACGGTATGACCGGCTACTCCAGCTATGCTACAGAAAGCATCGCCCTCCGTGGTTATGAGAACAGTTCATTGACTCCATACGGTTCTGAAGGTTATGCCTATACACGTCTCGGACTGGAATTAAGATATCCTTTGATGCTCGAAACAAGTACCAGTATTTATGCGTTAACGTTTGTGGAAGCCGGTAATGCATGGCATGATGTCAATAAGTTCAACCCGTTCGAATTGAAACGTTCAGCCGGTGTCGGTGTCCGCATCTTCCTCCCGATGATTGGTATGATGGGTATCGACTGGGCTTACGGTTTCGACAAAATAATGGGTTCCTCGCAATATGGCGGTAGCCAGTTCCACTTCATCCTGGGACAAGAATTCTAAGCAATGGACAATTGATAATTGACAATTAATGCAGTATCGTTATGAAGAAGAGTTTATTGATCCTTTTTACGCTGTTTGCAGTAAGTATAACAGCCGGTGCACAGAAGTTCGCCTTGATTGACATGGAATATATCCTGGAAAATATTCCTGCCTACGAACGTGCCAATGAACAACTGGAGCAAGCCTCCAGACAATGGCAGAGTGAAGTCGAAAAGATTTCCGAAGAAGCCAAGACTCTGTACAAGAACTATCAGTCTCAGATTGCTTCCCTTTCTGAAACACAGAGAGGCAAAAAGGAGGAAGAGATTGTCGCTAAAGAGAAATCAGCAGCCGAACTGCGCCGCAAATACTTCGGTCCGGAAGGCGAACTGTATAAAAAACGTGAAAGTCTGATGCAACCCATTCAAGATGAAATATACAATGCTGTAAAGGAAATTGCGACACAGAACGGATATGCGGTAGTTGTAGACCGTGCTTCCGCATCAAGTATCATTTTTGCCTCGCCGAGTATTGACGTCAGCAATGAAGTACTTGCAAAACTGGGATATTCAAATTAATTTCATACATTTGTTTCAGAATATAGACTGCATTCAAGATTAAAAATAAGCTTGCTTATTTTGTATTGCGTTCAGTTTGCGCTATATTTGCCCCCGACGAATAATCATTCAAATAAATAATAAACATTATGCTTAAAAAAATCGCACTACTCGTAGTTATGTTCGCCCTCCCACTGGGAGCTATGGCGCAA
>OGLM01001587.1_pt1 | contig 23082 bp, 15 predicted proteins | sample 1572531 | NCBI WGS metagenome assembly OGLM01 (sample SAMEA2581909, study PRJEB24529) | metagenome | biome: Human gut stool | place: China | collected 2011 | reverse complement strand
CTGTCTGGCACGGATTTGTATCCGTGTTTTTGTGCTGTCTTCCTGCCGCCCCACTGGGAAGCGTGTCACTTGATTCTCAGTCGCCTTTGGTTCCCTTGCCACCTAAAGGGGACGCAAGACGTTACGGGATTTACCTTTGTTTCTCCAATGCTGCATAACGAACAGCCAGAACCCCTTCCTTAGGAAGGGGGGGGGTGGCGCCGTCAGGCGCCGGAGGATAGGGGCGTCAGTTCTTTGCTAAGAATTTATCGGACCTATCCTCAGTGCTTCGCCCAGCTCCTTCCTGAGGAAGGAGCCTACGTTACGGGATTAGCCTTTATGTCTCCAGTGCTGCATAACGAACAGCCAGAGCCCCCTTCCACAGGCAGAAGTCCTGCAGAGGATTTCTGAGCCGGGCTATTATGTGAGCATAGCCTGCACATAAAACGAACACCTTAAAGCCCGGCCAGCGGGTGGCGCCGTTAGGCGCCGGAGGATAGGAGCGTCAGGTCTTTGCTAAGAAATTTTCGGTGTTCCTCAGGGCTCCGCCCAGCTCCATTCCGGTCGGGCAAATAAAAGGAAGGCCCTTCTTAATTCTCGTTGCCCCTTGAGGGGCCATAGGGTGTACGAGGGTAAGAATGATAATGTTGCTCCATTGCTGCTCTACGCAGGGCCAACTTTGCCCGACTTGGCAATCCTATGCAGGATTGCCACCTGAGGAAGGAGCCTGCATTACGGCCCTTGCCATAATGTTATACTATTCATAAAAAGGCAAAAAGCAGCCCCCGTGAGGCTGCTTTCCAGCACAAAGAAATCCGGTGACTTCCCATCCCCTATGCCCAATGAGTTCGGTGTCTGACTCGGTCAACAGCCGCTGCTGCACAAAATGCGACGGCTTGTGCCGGAACAGTGTCTCCCGTCATTTCTGCCGTGACAGATGTTTAAAGTCCTGGATTTCTCTGCTATTTTTCAGTTTGTACTGATTTTTGACCATTTTCCGGAAATGGGGAGGGAGAAAAGCGGTACCATTTTTGGCTCCGCCGCTCCATAGAGTCATTTCTTATGCGCAACTCAGAAACATAGGGAGCGGTTTCCGTCAAAACCGCGGGCTTTTCATGGCCCTCTACTATATATATAACGGGAGATTTGAAAATGTGAAAAGAAAAAGTGAAATTTTTCAGAAAAACTTTCTTTATTCTGCTAAAGGAAAAGAGCCGTGAAGGAAATGGATCCATTTCTTCACGGCTTCTTCTCGTTTATCTATACTTTTTCAAGGACTTTCAAAGTCATAGTGAACTGTCAGGCCCTTTCTAGATTCATGACAGCGGCCAGCGGTAAGCGGACAGCGGATAGCGGTCCATCACATTTTCGCTGCTATGGCGTCATGAATGAGGCCGGCATAGGCTGCTGTGCCTTCGTTATTGGGATGGATGTCGTCTCCTCCCAGCCATTCGGGATGTTTGGTTACTTCTCCCTGCCAGTCTACGAGGGTGACATTTGGGTATTCGGCCGCTATTTTCCTAAGGTAAGCATTGTTGCTGTCCTGCCATCCTGTGGCGGGGCAGTGGACGGTGACCCAGAAAATGTGGCGGTCAGGGCCCAGGTAGTCCAGAAGGCTCTTTGTCTGTCCTTCGTACTGGCCGTCCAGGGGGCCGTTGGTGCCAAGGGAGATGACCACCGTATTTCCAAGGACCCCCATCCGGTCCATCTGCCGCGCAATGTCAAGGCCGGCGCCTACGTAGCGGGAAACTTTGGCGTCAATGTAGCAGTCCGGAAGCACGTCCCTTAAGGCCATGGCAGAGCCAAGCATGACGGAGTCACCCATGCAGGCCACATGGTCCAGGGTGGGACGGCTTTGAGTTTTTGTTTCCTCAGGAACAGGAATGGCTTCCACCTGCTGGGCTTCCAGCATTTTTTCGTTTTCCGCAAACCGTTCTTTCATTTCTCCCATGTCCGACACCCGGCTGTCGGCGGAGTTCCAGATACCCCGGCAGCCGTAGGCCATGAAGGGGAAAGCGGGCAGGGAAATGAGGAGAATCGCTGCTGCCTGGATCACCGTTTTTCTGGGATGGAAGGAGAAATGGATATGTCCGGTGAAGAGGCCTCCCAGGAGTTCAGTCCACAGGGCCAGAAGAGCCATGAGTGCGATTTCCAGAATTTCCATACCATAGGGCATGGCGTCTTCCCATTTCATATAGCGGAAGAGGAAAATCACCGGGTACTGCCAGAGGAAAAGGCCATAGCTGTACTTTCCTATCCACCGGAAAAGGGGATTGTCCATGAGTTTCCCCATAGGCAGGGAGGGGTCCGCCGTCCAGGCCAAAAGAAGGAGGAAGAGCACCGTGTAGGCCGCCATGGCCCATTCGTAAACCATGGAGAGCTGCCCATCCAGAAAGAGGTACCCCGCCCCAGTTACAAGGAGGGCCGCCCCGTAGAGAAAAGAAAGGATTTTCTTTTTCCATGGGGAGCATGTAGTTTCCAAAGACTTATGGGAAATACAGAATCCCAGAGCCGCCCCCAGAAGGAGGGCATATACCCTGGTGTCGGTGCCGTAGTAGAGTCTTGTCATGTCCATACCTTCGCTGAAATCGTAAGGCATGACAGCCATGGCGCCAAGCCCGGCCAGCAGGAAGAAGGCAGTGCCTGCTTTGGGGTTCAGGAGTTTGGAAATCCCTATATAGAGGCCATAAAGAAGAGGCCACAGGAGGTAGTACTGGATTTCAATGCCCAGAAACCAGAGATGGGTAAAGGGGGACTGGCTGGCAATGCGGGTGAAATAGTCCGCATTCTGCCCGATCTGCCACCAGTTGTTGAAGCCCAGGAGTACGGAAAGTACCTCCGGCCGCACGGCTTTGATGATATCCGGCGCAAAGAAGGAATATACGCCCACCGTCAAAAGAATCATAATGATAAGGGAGGGATATATCCTTTTGATTCGTTTCCAGCCATAGGAAAGGAGGGAAAAAGAGCGCTTTTCCCTTCCCTTTTCTCCGGTGTAGGCCAGTAGGAAACCGGTAAGCACAAAGAAAAGGGATACCCCCAGCCAGCCGCCTCGGATGGTTTGGGGAAACATATGAAACAGGGTCACCCCGGTGATGGCCAGGGTGCGCAGGCCGTCCAGTCCGGAAATGCGGTTTCCTCCATGTTTCACGGCTTTGATATCATTGTCTGTATAAGAAGCAGCGCCCTTTGCTGCGGTATAGTCGTTTTCCATTTTTCTTCCTTCTTTCCGGAAAGTCCTCCGGAAATGAATACGTAAAAAGCTCATTTTCTTTATAAGCGCCCTATATTTTATACCATTTCCTCCCCTTTTTCCATATGAAAATCCCCCTTTTCCCGGATTGGAAAAAGAGGGTTCCTTAAGATTTCAACTTCAGAGGGTCCAAGGGGTGGCGGCGCCCTACGGGTACATTTTACAGCCTCCTTCCCCAGGAAAGAGGTGGCGCCGTCAGGCGTCGGAAGACAGGGGAGTCAATTCTTTGGACCTATCCCCACCGCTTCGCGGAGCCCCTTCCTGTGGAGGGGGCCTGACGATTCAGCTCATGCCGTAGTGCCACAGTCCCTTTCCTTAAGCAGTAGTCCTGCACATATTATTTCCGTTTCATCATATCCGCAAAGGCCGGTCTTCCGCCCATGGGTTCGGCGCTCTTTACGGCGTCGAGAATGGCCAGGCGGATGGCTTCTTCCGCCAGATAGCCCACCGTGTCCACCGGCGCTTCCACTTCGCCGGAGGCCATGGTGAAGACCGTGTCGCCATCCATGGTGGTATGGACGGGGCGGATAGCCCGAGCGTAGCCGTCGTGGGCCATGCCGGAAACCGCTTTGCATTCCGCCTTGGTCAGTTTGGCATTGGTGATGACGCAGCCGATGGATGTATTGGTTCCCATCTGCCTCTTAAAGCCGTGCATCATGAGTTCATGGGATGAAATGAAATGGCTGCCATCATCGGAAAGGGCGCCTGCCAGGATTTCATCGTTTTCATAGATTTCGCCGCAGGCATTGACTGCCATGTAGGCGCCCACATATAAACCGCCGGGAAGGGCAAATTCCGCATAGCCGGCGCCGCTTTTCATGGCATGGTCAGGGCCCCGGAGTTTTCCCACCGATGCGCCGGTACCGGCGCCATAGCAGCCCACGGGGAATGTATCGGATGCTTTGGAAGCCGCTTCATAGCCCATTTTCATATCAGGATGGGCATGGGAATCACCTATGGCAAGGTCAAAAAGCACGGCGCCGCAGACGATGGGTACCGTAATGTCGCCTACCGGAAATCCCACTCCCCTTTCCGCCAGATAGTTCATGACCCCGCAGTCCGATTCCAGACCGAAGGCGGAGCCGCCGGAAAGAACGACGGCGTGGATTTTCTGTACCGTCTTTTCCGGGCTCAGAAGGTCCGTTTCCCTGGTGCCCGGCGCGCAGCCCCGTACATCCACTCCGGCAGCAGCGCCGCCTTCCGGCGCCAGAATCACCGTAACGCCGGTGAGGCCTTCTCTATCTTCCGCCGTACCGATGGCAAAGCCCGGTACGGAAATTTTCCTCATTTCCATTATGCTTCCCCTTTTCTCGCCATAGCAAGGCAGAGTTTTAAGTCCTCCGGCACCGGCGCTTCAAAATGCATGGCTTCGCCTGTGACGGGATGCTTCAGGTCCAGCGTCCAGGAATGAAGGGCCTGTCCTTCGATGGGGAAATGGTCCTTTTTCCATCCATAGAGAGGATCGTTCACCACAGGGTGTCCGATATAGGCCATGTGCACGCGAATCTGGTGGGTCCGTCCGGTTTCCAGCTTCAGTTCCAGGAAGGAATAGCCCGGCATGAATTCCTCCACCCGGTAATGGGTGACCGCCGGCTTTCCGGTTTTCGGCTGCACGTCCCATTTCATGCGGTCCTTCACGCTCCGCCCCAATGGCAGGCGGATGACCCCCGTATTTCCTTCCATCTGTCCATGCACCAGGGCCAGGTAATGGCGCGCTGCCTCATGGGCCCGGATTTCCTCCTTCAGCACAGGAAAGGCCCTGGCGGACTTGGCGGCCACCATGACGCCGGAGGTATCCTTGTCCAGCCGGTGCACGATACCCGGGCGGATAGGATCCTCGCAGGCAGAAAGAAGGGAAGGCCCGCAGTGGTAAAGGAGCGCATTGGCCAGGGTGCCGTCGGGATTTCCAAAGCCCGGATGCACCACCATGCCCCGGGCCTTGTTAATCACAATCATATCCTCATCTTCGTAGAGAATATGAAGCGGCAGGTCCTGCGGCACCAGGGTGAGCTCCTGCTTCTCTTCCCAGGAAAAGGAAATCTCATCTCCCGCCTTCACGTGGTAATTGGGCCGAAGCATTTTTCCCGGAAGAAGGATGGCCTTTCCTTCCTTCATCCATTTCTGCACCTCCGAGCGGGTAAGGCCCGATGCATCCTGCAGAATCTTATCCAGCCTTGCGCCCTCTTCTTTTTCTGAAATATGACAGGTAATCTGGTTCATTCACTGTGTCTCCAAAAGTAAAAAGCAATGAGGCCTACTCCCAGGCAGATGAAAATATCCGCCACGTTAAAAATAGGCCAAATACGGAAATCAAAAAAGTCTATTACCGCTCCCAGCCGCACGCGGTCTATGCCGTTGCCCAAGGCACCACCAAGGAGCATAGCCACGGCAGCAGGAAAATAAACGGGCTTTTTCGGAATCCGTTTCCGCATCACGAAAAAGGCCGCAAAAAGGGCCACCACAATGGCAAGGAAAAACCAGTCCTGGTGCGGCAAGAGGCCAAAGGCGGCGCCGGGATTCAGGATATAGGTGAAATGAAATACATTACGTATCACCGGAATGGTCTCCCCCAGCTCCATGTGGTTTACCACAAACCACTTCACCAGCTGGTCAAAGATGGTTACACAAAAAGCAATCAGTATGGTCGTCATAAAATCCTCCTGATGTGTATTATACCATAGGGCGCCGCTTTGCGGCGCAGGGTTCAGAGGGTTTACGGACACGCCTTCGGCGTGAGGGTTCAGAAGGTTCAGAGGGTTCAGAGGGTTCAGAGGGTGTGGTATCGCCCTTTCGGGCGATGAGTATGAAGTCTGCGTTACGGGATTATCCTTTGTATCACCGGTATCCATGACAAACTGCCAAAGCCCCCTTCCCTAGGAAGGGGGATGGCGCCATTAGGCGACGGAGGATAGGGGCGTGGTTTAGACGATAGAAGTCAGAGGTCAGACGTCAGACTGGCAGCGTAGCTTGAGACGCAGGCTTCACTTACGACGAGCTGCATAAGGAAAGGAGATTTCTCGACTTCGCTTCGCTACGCTCGAAATGACAGTTCGGCACGTACCGTAGTGTGATAGCCTCTTCCCCAGGAAGGAGATGGCGCCGCAGGCGACGGAGGATAGGGGCGTCAGTTATTTCGAAAAGGTTCTGAAGTTTGACCGGCCCTTTGGGCCGGAGGGTTCTTAAGTTTGACAGCGGCTTCACCGCTGAGGGTTGTGGTATCGCCCTTTCGGGCGATGAGTATGAAGTCAGCGTTACGTTCTTACCCTTTGTGTCACCGGTGTCCATAACGAAGTGCTGGAGCCCCCTTCCCCAGGAAGGAGCCTAACCTCCTCCACTACACACATTTCCCCAAAATATACAAAAGCCGCAGAGCATAAAGCCCTGCGGTTTTTTCTGTATCCATATCAATAATTCACAAAAACTTCCACATTCTGTCTTCCGAAATTGTAGCATTCTTCGAAGGTTTCCATGCAGAGGTCGATGCGGTCGCCGATGATGGCTCCGCCTGTATCGGCTGCCACCGCTTCGCCGTAGTTGGGGATGAATACGGTGGAGCCCAGGGGAATGACTCTGGGGTCTACGGCTACGGTACCGTGGCCTGCCCTGGTGCCGGTGGCGGTAATGCCGAATCCGTCGCCGTCGGTGGGATGGTAGGCGCTGGCATTCATGCTGCGCACGTAGCCCTGTGTGCCTTCCACGTCGCCGGTTTTCGCAATGCCCGGAGTACCGTGGGTAATGACTTTCACGTCTCCCGCTTCTGCCTTGATGACCTTGCCGTCAGAAACGTATTCTTCCATTTCTACTTCCCTGCGGCCCGGAGTGCCTTCCTGCACCACTTCCATCTGTCCCGGCGCCAGGCTGGCGTCATACCACTTATTGTAGTGGATGGGGATGGATTCGGTCCGGTTCACCACCCGGGAGGTATAGGGAACCACGTGGATCTGCATGCCCTGGGTGACCTTCATCATGCCGTCTTCGATGGGCATCATTTTCTTCCAGTCGAAACCCGCTTCGTTCACCACGCCCTGCACGGTCTGCTGGGTGGTATAGAGGGTCTTGGCTCTGCCGTTTGACACAATGGTCACGGGCTTTGCCCTTTCCACCACCACCACCGCGCCGTTTTCCACATCGCTGCTGCTGGTCCAGTACTTATCATAGGCATTCAGAGTGACTTCTGAATCGCTCAGCACTTTTTTGAAGCTGTTTGCCCTGGTGGTAACCACCTTTTTGGTTTTGCCATCATACACTGTAACCACCTTATCCTCATCCTGGGCACCGAAGCCGAAGGCCATGGAAAGGTCCGTCTGGGCCGCCAGAGAAAGGAGAAGGAGGGAACAGGTTACTGCTTTTGCTGCTTTTTCAAAGGTTGAATGTTTCATATGTTTCTCTCCTATGGCAGTCATTCTACCACAGGGAGACTTTTTGTCAAATTTTATGAAGTTGACATTTTGTAAAATAGGATTTTCTCCAGTATTTATCGAGCTTTTCTCATTTACGTTTCCTGTCAGTTTAGCTTTATGAAATCATATCTTCAGTCGCAAGTTATCGAATTATTCTGTATTTATCGTATATTTCCAATTCGTCTGATTGTCAATTCTGTCCCTTTGCAATGGACATTAGCAAAATATTAACATATTATGAATCCCAAAAATTCCGTTTTTTTCGACTTTCTGCCACTTTTGCACCTTTTCCCCCTTCTAAATTGTAAACCATTAAGAACGGATTCTATATTGCTGGGATAGCCCTTTTTTGTCCCATGTTAAAGGACTTATGAAACTTGTGTTTGCTCATATATTCATGCTTTGTGGGAATACTTAATGAAAAAAGAGGCGTTTTCCATAGGGCCTTCCCAAAAACAGATTCAATTTAGGCTAAAAGTGGAAAACAGGAAATCATCGGTTACAGAGCTTTTGCCTTGATTTTTTTGCAAATCATTCCCGTCAATCTATGATTCCATTTCAAAAAAGCATGAAAAAAGCCCCATACACTGGGGCTTTTCATAGATAATGGGTATCAATGTTTTCCGAATACCGGCATGTACGGTTCCATCTTCTGGGCCAGGGTCATTTCATCTTCCCTATCCCGCTGTTCCGCCAGTTCCTGGAACCTTGCCTGGGCAGCCACCCTGTTTTCCGGGGCGATGGATTTCCGCCAGGTGCCGTCGGACTGCATGATGTGGGCCTTCTGGTTGTCCGCCAGTTCCAGGTCAATCATGTTTTTCAGCCTTCTGCAGATGTCCGGGTCCTTTACAGGAATCATCAGTTCCACCCGGTCATTCAGGTTTCTTGGCATCCAGTCGGCACTGCCGATGTAGAGTTCTTCCCTGCCGCCGTTGGCAAACCAGAAGACACGGCTGTGCTCCAGGAAACGGCCTACCAGGCTTCGCACGGTAATGTTGTCGCTGACGCCGGGGATGCCGGGAATAATGACGCAGATGCCCCGGACGATGAGTTCGACTTTCACGCCGGCCCTGGATGCTTCATAGAGCTTGGCAATGATTTCCTTATCCAGAAGGGAGTTCATCTTGGCAATCATGTGGGCCGGTTCTCCCTGCAGGGCAAAATGGATTTCCCGGTCAATGAGCTCCATGCAGCGCTGGCGAAGGTTAATCGGCGCCACGATGAAGGAGTCCCAGATAGGCGGGTCGGAGTAGCCGGAAAGAAGGTTGAAGAAGGCGGAGGCATCGCTGCCGAAGCGGTCGTTGCAGGTAAAAATGCCAAGGTCCGTGTACAGTTTGGCGGTGGAGGCATTGTAGTTGCCGGTGGCCACATGGACGTAGCGGCGGATGCCGTCCTTTTCCCGGCGGATGACCAGGGTACACTTGGAGTGGGTCTTCAGTCCCACCAGACCGTAAATAACGTGGGCCCCTGCTTTTTCGAGGCGCCTTGCCATGAGGATGTTGTTGGCTTCATCAAAACGGGCCTTTACTTCCATGAGTACCGTCACCTGTTTCCCGTTCTGCGCCGCCTTTTCCAAAGCCTGGATAATGGGGCTGGACGAGGAAACGCGGTAGAGCGTCTGCTTGATGGCCAGCACATTGGGGTCCGATGCGGCGGAGGCCACGAAATTCACCACCGAATCGTCGAAGGACTCATAGGGCAGGTGCACCAGCAGGTCCTTTTCCCGAATCATATCAAAAATATTCTTCTCGCTGTCCTTCCCCAGCTGGATCATGGACCAGGGGCGGTGCGGATGGGCTTCCGGATAGCGGAGGTTGTCATAACCCTTGATGCCGCAGAAGGAGAAGAAGGCCGTCACATCCAGGGGGCCGTCGATTTCATACATATCTTCGGAGCCCAGATTCATTTCAGAAGTCATGAAACGGCGCATGAAGCGGCTGGTGCCCCGTTCAAATTCCAGACGCACCGCTTCGCCGCGCTGTCTCTTTTTCAGCTGCTTTTCCACTTCCACCACCAGGTCCTGGGCATCTTCTTCGTCCAGATTCAAATCCGCATCTCTGGTAATGCGGAAGGGGCGGGCTTCCAGGAGGTCAAAGCCGATGAAGAGGCGGGCCGCAAAGTGGCACAGCACCTGTTCCAGGAATATGAAATCGTGGCGGGACGGATTTTCCGGATTGTCCGGCAGCCGCACGATTCTGGGCAGCACTGACGGTACCGGCACGATGGCCGTCTTCACGTCGATATCGTTTTCCTCATCCAGCGTCATGTCCCGCTCATTCCGTTCCAGCAGGAGCGCAATGTTCAAACTCTTGGACGCCAGGAAGGGAAAGGGATGGGATGAATCCACCGCCATAGGCGTCACTACCGGGAAAATTTCCCTTTCAAAATAATCATCCAGCCACTTCATCTGCCGGGGAGATGCTTCTTCGGGGCGGATGAAATAGAGTCCCTCCGTTTCCAGTTCCTTCAGTATCATTTTCAGGTACCGGTACTGCCTAGCCACCAGACGCTGGCAGGTATCGGAAATGGCCTCCAGCTGTTCCTCCGGCGTCATGTTGGCGATATCCCGCCGCTTCACACCGTTTTCCTTCTGGTGCTTCAGCCCTGCCACACGAATCATGAAAAATTCGTCCAGGTTGGAGCTGGTAATGGCAAGAAATTTCAATTTTTCCAGAAGGGGATTATTGGGATCCACCGCTTCCTGGAGAACCCTTCGGTTGAACTGGAGCCAGGACAGTTCTCGATTCAGATAATACCGATGATTCTTTACGTCCATGTCCATAATTACCTCCGCTCAAGTTTGGCTTCCATGCCGAATATATTTTCAAAAAATTCTTTTTCCTTATCAAAAAGCCAGGTTTCCAGAGCCGTATTCTCATCGCTTTCGTATTCGATGAGGAGGCAGTCCTTCACGATTCTGGCGGATACGTCCTTCAGCTTCTGCTTTCTAGACATATCCATGGCCCGAACCAGCCGGAAAACGGCGATGAGCTTCAGCGCCGTCATCTTCGATTCATCAGAAAGAATGCGGAATGGCTCGTCTTCATCGCTGGGCATGCCTTTATGGTCGTAGTACACGATGCAGGCCACAATGTCCTTTTCCTTATCGGAAATTCCGAAAATATCGGTACCCTTCACCATGCTCCAAGCCTGGATGGAAGAACCCAGAAGGTTCACGTATTTCCCAATCTGGTAAAGGATGATAGCCATGCGAAGCAGGAACTCATCCCTTTCATTGAGGCCGTTGTACCGGTCAAAGGCTCTGATAATATGGTAACTGTAAAGCTCCATGGCCCGGGCGTGGTCCGGTTCGTAATAGTAGGACGCCGCAATGGAGCGGGTAAGCTCCAGGTTCTGGGCCCGCATGTAGAGCAGTGCCGGGTCCTTCGTTTTCTGGGCGCCGTAGAAAAGGCTGGCCGCCTCCACAAAGGTCATGCCCATGAGCACCACATTTTTCATGGGCACATTATCCAGTATTTCCTTATAAATATGAATGGTCGGCGAAACAACAGACGCCAGGGCTTCATCCACATGGTACTTCTGCCTCAGCATAGAGGAAGAAAGGTCACCGGCCTCTTCATAGAAGCGAAGAATCCGGTCCTTATTCACTTCCGTGATTTCCTTCCCCACTGCAAGACCCATGAGGCGGCCTACAATCCGGGCCTCCCGGCCGGACAGGATGACCGTATCAATATCGTATTTCCGCACCGTCACCCACAGGGGCTCCATGATGGCGTGGATATATTCGCCCAGGGCCTGGGGAAAATCCATGGAATCCCGCTGGTTCAGCTTGAAGGTTTCCAAAAGGCGCAGCGTACCGATGTGCACATTGTGCTGGTAGCACAGGGCTCCCTTCTTCCACACCGTAAGGCCGATGCAGCCGGAGGTGATGTCCACGAAGAGGAAATTATTTCCCATCCGCCCGCCGGCGTCCTTGTTGTATTCCTTGAACTGGTACTGCAGGCCGAAATGCTTGAAATAAATTTCCTGCGGCATATCCACCACCTGCACGTTGAAGCCTGTGTTCACCCGTACCAGGTCGATAATGGACCGGCAGTTCTCCGCTTCACGGAGCACCGCCGTAGCATACACGGCGTACACCTTCACCTGGTAATCCATGAGCAGCTGCTTCAATCCTTCCAGCATGCGGCACAACTTCTTAATGGAAGGGAAAGACAGGCGCTTCTGGTTAAACACCTCTTCGCCAAAGGTGGTGTCCTTTCGCACCGATTCAATCACCCGTATATCCTTCACACTGTTGTACTGCACAATGCGCATGGATACATTGGATGAACCGATATGAATAATTCCATAAATGAGCGGCTTTTGATCCGACATAGCGAGCCCCCGTTTCTATTCATAATGCATAGAAAATGATCTGATTCCTGTTTGATTGTACACTGGGAAAGTAAAGCCTCTGTAAAGCTCCGCCTCCTGAATAAATATGATTATTTCTTATTATATCATTATTGTAGCATATCTTAGGAAAGAAGATGATAGTTAGATATTAGACGATAGATGGCAGACTTCCTTTTCCATCTTCTATCATCTACCTTCTTTCGTCTATCTTCTATCGTCTATCTTCTATCGTCTATCTTCTATCATCTATCTTCTATCATCTATCCCCCATCTGTTGTAAAATAGAAGCATCAGAGGCAAGCACTGTCTTTTCCCTGCATTCGGACAGGCTGCCTGCAAAAGGAGATACCATGGAACGAATAGCAATCATCGACCTGGGTTCCAACTCCATCCGCTTTGTTATCATGCAGATTGGAGCCCACGGTTCCTACAAACTGGTGTACCAGGAAAAGAAATCCATCCGTCTCGCCGAAGGCATGACGCTGGATTCCCGGCAGCTCACGGAAGAAGCACAGCAGCGGGCGCTGAAATGTCTTTCCGTATATGCCCATATCATTTCCGTGCAGAAGGTGAAGAAAGTACTGGCTGTAGCCACCGCCGCTGTCCGGAATGCGGTGAACGGCGCATCCTTCCTGAAAAGAGTACGCCTCACCACCGGCATTCCCATGACCATTATCAGCGGAAAAGCAGAAGCGGCCCTGGGCTTTTCCGGCGTCATTCATACTATTGATCGGAAGGATTTCCTCCTTTTCGACCTGGGCGGCGCCAGCGTGGAAATTTCACTGGTCAAAAATAAAAAACGGGTGCACTCCATCAGCATTCCCATGGGCGCCGTCACGCTGACCGAAATGTTCCAGTCCTCCGGCACCGTGCCCTATGAAATGATTACTAAAATTAGAAATTTCATTCAGAAAAAATTATCTGAAATCCCCTGGTTCCCCAAGGAGCCCATGGAAGTCATCGGCGTAGGCGGTACGGTCCGCAACCTGGCCAAGGTGCACCAGCGCTCTTCCTCCTATCCCCTGCCGAAACTCCATAACTACAACCTTCCGGTGGAAGACCTCTTTTCCCTGGTGAAATCCATCTGCGGAAAGACCTATGAAGAACGGCAGAAAGTTTCCGGACTTTCTGAAGAGCGGGCGGACATTATCATTGCCGGTTCCCTGGTGGTGCAGGAAATCGTGCGGAAAGCCCGTTCCTCGTACCTCACCATCTCCGGCTGCGGCCTTCGGGAAGGCCTCTTCTTCCACTACTATGACCCCATTTACGATAAGGAAGGGCACTGGAAAAAGGACATGCTCATTTCCTCTGTTAAGAACTACCTCTACACCCTTCCTCTGGAATACGATTTCCATACCTCCTACGTCACCGCCATGGCTCTTTCCATGTTCGACCAGTGGAAGAAAATGCATCATCTCAATGACCGCATGAGGAATCTCCTCTTTGCCGCCGGCCTCCTTCATGACACCGGCACCATCGTCAACTATTACAGCCATGCCCGGCACAGCGCCTACATCACCGCCAACGCTCATATTTTCGGCTGGTCCCACAGGGAGCAGATTATGTGCGCCCTCATCTGCGCCTTCCACCACGGCTACTCCAGCAAATTTCTGAAATCAAACACCCACGTCCGTATCCTGTCGGACCTCCAGATGAAGGAAGTCCGCATGATGGCCCTCTTCCTGGCCCTGGCGGAGGGGCTCGATGAAAGCCACGAACAGTGTATCACCCGCCTCATCTGCACTGCCTCCCGTGGAGCCATGGACCTTCGCATCTACACCAGCCGAGACAACTTCGATGTTCCCGCCCATGCGGTGCAGCACCTTATCAAGGACTTCACCAAAACCTTCCGCCTCCCCCTGCGCATCCAGTGGTTCCCAGGAAGCAATAATAAGAATGAACTCACCGAAGAAGCGGTGAAACTGGGATTTGACCCGAAGGCATGAGAGGCCGCTTTGCGGCCCGGGTTCAAAGGGTTCAGAAGGTTCAGAGGGTTCAAAGGGTGGTGGTGGCGGCTCCGCCGCAGATTAAAAAGGGGGGGCGTAGATTAGACGTCAGACTGCCTTACCTGCTGACCTTCCCACCGGACACAGTCATTCTGAGCGCAAGCGAAGAATCTCGGTAAGAATCGCATATGAGAAGAATATCGGTACATACCGGTTGGCGGGAAGGCGCTCCTTCGCTGCCGGGCGCTGCACTGATGTCCCCATGAAACAGCTGCCTGTTTTCAAAATTAAAAAAACCTGCCCCGAACGGGCAGGCTTTTATGATGCCTTTTTGAAATTATTTAGCGCCGCATTTCTTTGCGCTCACTGCATCTTCATACAGTTCATTCACATAGTCCCAGTTGATAATGCGGAAGAAATTTTCCACGAAGTCCGGTCTGCGGTTCTGGTACTGGAGATAGTAGGCATGTTCCCATACGTCCAGCGCCAGGAGCGGTTTCTTTCCTTCCGTCAAAGGATTGTCCTGGTTGGCAGTGGAAAGAACTTCCAGATGTCCGTCATGGTACACAAGCCATGCCCAGCCGCTTCCGAACTGGGATACAGCGGCTGCTGCAAATTTTTTCTTGAATTCTTCAAAGGAGCCGAAGTCTTCCTTGATCTTTTCAGCCACCGGGCCGGTAAAGGAAGTGCTTCCTTCCGGTGCCATCATGTCCCAAAAGAGGGCATGGTTGAAATAGCCGCCGCCATTGTTTCTTACGGCGCCCCGGATATCTTCAGGAAGAAGGTTCAGGTGGCCGATGAGATAGCGGATGGACTTATCTGCCAGCTCCGGATGAGATTCCAGGGCCTTATTCAGATTGGCCGTGTAGGTGGCATGGTGCTTGTCATGGTGGAAATGAAGGGTAGCTTCATCCATCACAGGTTCAAGGGCATTGTAGGCATACGGTAATTCCGGTAATTTAAACATGGTTATTTCTCCTTTACTTGGAAATATAGGAAATATATGAGATAAATTCTTTAACGATATTTCACGATTCGTTCTGTCTGTATTATATCGAATATTTTTGAAATAGTCAAGCGATTTTCGATATTGTTTATAAACCGCTTCGCGGCCCGGGTTCGGAGGGTTCAGAGAGGAAAGGCGGCGCCGGACAACGAAGTATGCAGTCTCCTTCAGTGTTCCTCAGGACTCCGCCCAGCTCCTTCCGGCGGAAGGAGCCTGCGTTACGGGACTTCCTTTTATATCACCAGTTGTGCATGACGAAGAGTAAAAGCAAAAGGACCAGTGGAGATGTGGGAATCCTGAAGTCTAATGTCTATCATCTATCATCTATCTTCTACCCTCTATCGTCTAACAAAAAAATCCCCCAAAGTTTCCTTTGGAGGATTTTTCATATATCAGCGATTACACCAGTTTGCTGAAGTCGCCCCAAGCGTCGAAGAAGGAGAGAGTTTCCAGAAGCTGGGAAATGCGGTTGTTCTTGACGTTCTCGTCTTTCACCATGACCATGACGTTGTCCAGATAATCATTGATGGGCGCGGTCAGTTCTTTCAGGTATGGAAGGGCGTCGGCGTAGCGGTATTCCTTATACAGCGGTTCCACGGAAGCCTTTGCTTTACCAAGGGCTTCTTCCAGGTTCTTTTCTGCGTCTTCCTCAAAGAGAGCCGGATCCACTTTGCCGCCGGTCTTACCTTTGGTAATATTGGCAAGGCGGGTGACTGCCTGACGGAGGTCCGTTTCTTCCTTCAGGCCGCTGTTCTTCATGGCTTCCGCCTTCAGGAAGATGGCATAAATGTCATCCACCGGGCCTGCCAGGACGGCGTCGATGATGTCGTAGGCAATGCCGCTGTCCAGAAGGATGGCGCGGATGCGCTGGCGGAAGAAATCTTCTACCTGGGAGAGCACCTTATCCTTGGTTTCCTTATCACCCGGCAGGAGTTCCAGTGCCTTTTCAATACCGCGGCGGATGTCCCAGTGGATTTTCCCGTCGGTCAGGATGTTCACGGCGCCGATGGTCTGGCGGCGGAGGGCGAAGGGATCCTGGGAGCCCGTAGGAATGAGACCTCTGAGGAATGTAGCAGCCAGGTTGTCCAGCTTATCAGCCAGGGAAAGGGCACGGCCGATAGATTCCTTCGGCAGGATGTCGCCGGCAAAGCGGGGCATGTACTGTTCGAAAATCGCCTCTGCCACTTCCGGCTTTTCTCCATCCAGCAGGGCGTATTCCTTGCCCATTTCACCCTGGAGTTCCGTAAATTCAGTGACCATGCCGGTGGCCAGGTCCGACTTGGAAAGGAATGCAGCTCTGTCAGCATCTTTCATTTCTTCATCGGTGAAATGCCAGTCGCTGCCGATGAAAGCGGTCAGTTTCTGCAGGCGGTCAGCCTTATCCCGCATATCCCCCATGCCTTCCTGGTAGTTAATGCGGGTGAGGTCATCACGGTGGCCTTCCAGTGTCTTCTTCCGGTCGTTTTCAAAGAAGAATTTCGCATCGTCCAGACGGGCGCGGAGCACCTTTTCATTGCCGTGCTGTACGTTTTCCAGGGCCTTGGTGCCGCCGTTTCTAACGGTGAGGAAATAGGGCATGAGGCTGCCGTCTTCGTTTCTTACCGGATAGTATCTCTGGTGATCACGCATAGGGGTAACCACTGCCGGTACTGGGAGTTTCAGGAATTCATCATCAATTCTGCCGTAGAGAGGAGTGGGATATTCCACCAGGTAATTGATTTCTTCCAGAAGGTCTGCATTATGCCATACATGGCCACCCAGTTTTTCGGCTGTTTCCAAAAGGCCCTTTTTAATCAGGTCCCGTCTTTCATCCTGGTCCACAATGACGAAGGCCTTTCTCATGGTTTCCTTATAATCCTCCGGCCTTTCGATGGTCACCGGTTCCTTGCAGAGGAAACGATGGCCCCGGCTCAGGCGGCCGCTCTTCACATGGGCAAATTCCACCGGAATCACCTTGTCATCTGCCAGCGCCACAATCCACCGTACAGGACGGATGAAATGGGCTTCTTCATCAGCCCAGCGCATGCTTCTTGTGAAATTCAGGCCTGTAATGAGGGAGAGGAAAAGATCCGGCAGCACATCTTCCACTGCCCTGCCCTGGTTCACCACATGGGCCCAGGTGTAGTCCCCTTCCTTTACCAGTTCCGACGGGTCGATATGCTGTCCTCTTGCAAAGCCCTGGGCAGCGCGGGTGGGGTTGCCGTTTTCATCAAAGGCAGCCTTAATGGAGGGGCCTCTCTTCTTCACTTCTTCATCCGGCTGGCGGTCTGCCGCATCCTTTACAAGAACGGCCAGACGTCTTGGGGTGGCATAAATTTTGATTTCATTGAAGGAAATACGATTTTCTTCAAACTTTGCACGGCACAGTTCTTTCAGCTGTTCCACCACGCCGGCCATAATGTTGGCAGGCATTTCTTCTGTTCCGATTTCCAAAAGAAGATTCTTACTCATTTTCCTTCACTTCCTTTCAGCATGGGGAATCCCAGTTCTTTTCTCTTCTTCAGCCAGGCCTTGGCACACATTCTTGCCAGGTTTCTCACCCGGGCAATGTATTCCGTCCTTTCAGACAGGGAAATGGCGCCGGCAGCGTCCAAAAGGTTAAAGGAATGGGAGCATTTCAGCACGTAATCGTAAGCCGGAAGCACCATGCCCGCTTTCACGACCCGCTTAGCTTCTGCTTCGTACATATCAAAGAGCTTGAAAAGCATATCATGGTCCGAGAGCTCGTAGCTGTATACGGACTGTTCATATTCATTTTCATGCCAGATATCGCCGTAGGTGACGCCGTCGGTCCATTCCAGGTCGTACACATTGTCCTTTTCCTGGATATACATGGCGATGCGTTCCAGGCCGTAGGTGATTTCTACAGCCACCGGATGTTCATCAATACCGCCGACCTGCTGGAAATAGGTGAACTGGGTGATTTCCATGCCGTCCAGCCATACTTCCCAACCGATACCCCAGGCCCCCAGGGTTGGGGATTCCCAGTTATCCTCTACGAAACGGATATCATGTTCCTCCGGGTCAATGCCCAGTTCCTTCAAAGATTCCAGATAGGTTTCCTGGATGTTGTTGGGAGACGGTTTCATAATCACCTGGAACTGGTGATGCTGGTACAAACGGTTCGGGTTTTCGCCGTAGCGTCCGTCGTCCGGACGGCGGGATGGTTCCACATAAGCCACATTCCAAGGCTCCGGTCCGATAACGCGCAGGAAGGTGGCAGGATTCATGGTGCCTGCGCCCTTTTCCGTGTCGTAAGCTTCGCCAAGCACGCAGCCCTGCTTCGACCAGAATTTCTGGAGTGCTAAAACAATCTGCTGAAATGTCATATGTCCTCCTAAAAACAATATAAAAATCCCTGTAACAGATAAGTTACAGGGACGAGTTACAGGGATACCTGACCCGCGGTTCCACCCTCATTGGCCAATGGCCCGCCTTCATTCATAGCAGCCCTACTCCGTTCAGGCAGCAGCTCCGAAACGCCTTCCGCATCCTGCCGGTCTCCCACCATCACCGGCTCGCTGAGTGTGCGTACTCCTTTTCATCATCACCGTAGTTATGGAAACATTCTAGCAAATATGAGGAGTGTTGTAAAGGGGGGGGTGGAAAAGGTTAATAAGATTAACCGGCCTTTGACCGGAAGGTTCGATTTGACAGGCCTGCGGCCCGGGTTCAGAGGGTTCAAAAGGTTCAGAGGGTTCAAAGGGGGAAGGTATCGCCTACGGCGATGAGTATGAAATCAGCGTTACGGAATTTACCTTTGTGTCACAAGTGCTGCATGACGGAGGACTGGAGCCCCCTTCCCCAGGCAGAAGTCCTGCAGAGGACTTCTGAGCCGGGCTAATATGTGAGCATAGCCTGCACACAAAGCGAACACCTAAAAGCTCGGCCAGCGGGTGGCGCCGTTAGGCGACGGAGGATAGGGGCGTCAGGTCTTTCGCAGATTTTCGGTGTTCCTCAGGGCTCCGCCCAGCTCCTTTCTGAGAAAGGAGCCTACGTTACGGGATTTCCTTCCCGCCCTACTCGTCATTCTGGGCCGCAGGCGAAGAATCTCGGTACATGGCAATGGTGACTCCCACCAGCCCACTAAAGAATACCAATAGGCAGGAAGGCAGCCAGCTGAAATCTCATCTATCATCTATCATCTATCTTCTATCTCCTACCCCTTCTTCACCACTGTTTCATGGAGTTTGGTGCCGTCGGGGAGATAGCCTGTGAGGACCAGTTTGTCCTCCGATGCTTCCAGGATGGAGTAGTTGTCCGTTTCCGGCTGGGGCGCCACGTATTCATCCAGTTCGTGCTTTTTCCAGAGTCCCGGGTAGCGCACGTTGCCGGAAAGACCGTCGATGACATACACCGGGCCTTTGTCGGACCGTTTGAAATCGTAGATATGGCCTCTGTCACGGTAGGTATGGAGATGGGCGGAAAGAACCAGGTCCACGCCGTATTTATCAAACACCGGCATAAAGTACTGTCCTTCTTCCGAGAACCCTTCTTCCCTGTGTGGCCGGCTTTCATCAGCAAAGCCGTACTGCAGAGGGTCCTTGTGCATGAGCACCACTTTCCACTTTTTCTTTGTTTCCCGAAGGTCCTTTTCCAGCCAAACCTTTTCTTTTTCATACAAATCCGGCATCCACTCTTTTTCTTCGTTCAGCGATGTATCCAGCACGGTGAAGTGCACATCGCCCCAATCGAAGGAATAGTAGTGGTTTTTAAAATCCTTGTTTCCATTATCCGGCAGGTTGAAATGGGTAAGGTAGCGGTCAGGCATATGTTCCTTCCAGTCCAGGGAGTAGGCTTCGTGGTTGCCCAGGGCCGGTGCTGCAGGAATGCGGGAGAGAATGTCCCTGGTGCTGTCAAACCAGGTCTGCCACTGGTATTCATCGTCCCCGTTATCCACCAGGTCCCCCAGGGCAATCATGAAGGCTGCATCCTGATGATCATCCGCCGCATGCCGGATGAGATTTTTCCAGTCAGAATAATCGGAGCTCTGGGAGTCGGAAGTGACAATGACCTTGAAGGCGCCGCCATCGTCGGTGGCAAGGGGATACCAGGAGCTCACCCTGTTTTCCTCCCTTGTCCTGTATTCATAGGCCGTCCCCTTTTCCAGATTGGTCAGCTCCGCCGTATAAACCATGCCGTTCTTAATGCCCCGGTTCCCTGCCAGTGCCTTTCCCGAAGCGGGAACAGTATAAATCGTATTGGTTCCTTTCTTCCGGTATTCCAGGGAATTTTCCTTACTCTCAGGCATTTCCCACATCACGGTTCTTCCCTTTTCATTGTCCGCTGCCACCACCTGATGTACATTGAAGGGCTTCATGGTCTCCGTCACAGGACCGGAAGCTGCCTGCCTGGAGGAAGGAGCTGCCGGATTTCCGCAGCCCGCCATACCGGCGGCAAGGCCCAGAGCCAGCACCAGGGCTGTCCATTTCTTATTCATTCTATTCTCCTTTGCTTTCGTGTACTTATATGAAATCGATGGTAGTATTCTACAAGTTAAAGTAAACTTCAAGTCAAGTGCTTTCAATGAAATCCGTTCTGCGCTGCTATGACTGTTTTTGAAACCGGATTCCTTAGTGAGCAAGTGGGAGTCAATATCGGACAAAATCTTCTATCTTCTATCTTTTATCTTTTATCTTTTATCTTTTATCTTCTATTTTCTATCTTCTATCGTCTACCTTCTTATCGTCTATCTTCATCGGCAGATCCTCACGATTATAGGGATCTTCCATTTCCGTGAGGAGGGACCAGTATTTCTTTGGAAGGAAGTTTCTTCTTTCCCTCGGGTTTCTTCTTTCTTCGATACCCATATGGCGATAGTAGCTTCTCCACAGCCGCCTGAGGTCTTCTTCCGATTGGCTGTATTTCACGTTCTTTTCTTCTTTCTCCACGGTGCCCATGAAGAGATGTCCGTTTTCGTAGACCGCCGCTTCGTGGCGGCCTTTGTCGTAGATGGCCCACCGTTTCTGGGAAAACCGTTCTTTAAAGTGGACTGCCAGAATGGGCAGGATGTCATGGTCCGGTTTCATGACGGCATAGAGCATGCCGTCTTCCAGTTCACTGAATCGGAGAATGCCGCGGAATTTTTCCGCTTCATTTCCCACGGCCCGGCACAGGGCAAGAATATCCTGCACCCACGGCTCTTTTTGATGGGTGTAGATTTTCTTTCCCATTTTGAAGCCTTCCTTCAGGAAATAAAAAATCTTCATTTCTTTTCCCTCTTCGTTGGAAAGGAAGGCGCGGTACATCCAGCGCTGTGCCTCACGGCCGCATTTTTTCTCAAAGGCCGCCGCCACCTGTTCCGCATGAAGGTAGCGGGTGTCCACCATATAGGTCATGCCGAAGAGCTGTCCTTCCCCGTTATCCGGGGCAATGCCTTCCAGCCTGCTGGTGCCGAAGTGATAGATTTCATAAACCGCCGACAGAAAGCCGGGGTAGGTGCCGTCATAAATAAAGTACATGGTCTGTTTCCTCATGTCTGGGTATCAAAAAGGCTCATTTCCCGCACTTCCCGGACTGCCGTCTTCGATACGAGGCGGTTTCTGAGATTTCTGTCATCAATGGAGATGCCGCCGTAGTACCGGCCGCCTGCGGTGATGAAATAGCGGGCCCTTTTCATGACAATGCCCACCCTTCTTAGGTCTTCAAAGGAAAGGTTTCCGTACCGGCGTAGTTTCACGATGCGAAGGGCGCTTTTCACGCCGATGCCCGGGACACGGAGAATCATTTCATAGGAGGCCCTGTTGATTTCCACCGGAAACAGCTCCCTGTGTCTTAAAGCCCAGGTGCACTTGGGGTCCAGTTCCTCATCGAAATCCGGTTCCTCCGGCGTAAGGATTTCCTCTGCCTGGAAGTGGTAGAACCGAAGGAGCCAGTCCGCCTGGTAGAACCTGTTTTCCCGGGAAAGCGGCGGCTTTCGGAGGGCCGGCAGGTTCTTCCCTTTCATCACCGGAACATAGGCGGAATAGTACACTCTTTTAAGCGATGCCTTCCGGTAAAGGCCCTGGGTAAGAAGGAGTATCTGCCTGTCGCTTTCGCCGCTGGCGCCTACAATGAGCTGGGTAGTCTGCCCGGCGGGCACGAAGGAAGGCGCCTTTTTGAAATGCTTTTTTTCTTCCCTGTGGGCTTCGATGGACTCCTTGAAAAATTTCATAGGGCTCAGTATGGCGTTCCTTGTTTTCTGGGGCGCCAGAAGGCGGAGAGATTTTTCCGAAGGCAGTTCGATGTTCACGCTCACCCGGTCCACGTACCGTCCCAGTTCATTGAGAAGGGCCCTGTCCGTGCCCGGTATGCCCTTCATGTGGATGTAACCGTTGAAATGTTCCCTCTCCCGCAGAAGCCGGGCTGTCTTGATGAGAAGTTCCGTGGTGTAGTCCGGGGATCGGATGATGCCGGAGGAAAGGAAAAGACCTTCAATGTAATTTCTCTTATAAAATTCGATGGTCAGCATGACGATTTCCTCCGGCGTGAGCATGGCCCTTTTCGTATCGTGACTCCGACGGTTCACGCAGTATTCGCAGTCATAGATGCAGGAATTGGTCATCAGTATTTTCAAAAGGGACACACAGCGCCCGTCGGCAGTCCAGGTATGGCATATGCCGCTCTTATGACCATTGCCCATTCCCCCTGCATTGGCCCTTGCCGAACCGCTGGATGAGCAGGACACATCGTACTTGGCGGCGTCTGCCAGTATGTCAAGCTTTTCTCCGATATCCATATTTCCTCCTAGAACATTTTTTCTTGACCCATTATACCATAAAACAGAATGATTGTTCCAGTGGAAATATGAATAAAGGGTTTAGAATCACGGCTCTGCCGTGAAAGGGGCACCGCTTCGCGGCAGGTTGTATAAAAAGGTTGTATTCGCTGCCGCGAAGGGGGCGAAAAAGGTTCAGAGGGTTCAAAAAAAGGGGGTATCGCCTGCGGCGATAAGTATGAAATCAGCGTTATGTGCTTTCCTCTTCCCTCTCACCCTCCGAATTGCCATTCCTTGCACGCTCTTAAAATGACAATGGGAGAAATTCTGCATGCAAAAAGGAGCTGTTTTTCACAGCTCCTTTCATGGACATTATTTCTTTGCTATTTAGTGGCTGTTAAAAAACCACCCTTTGCAAAAATACCCTAAAACGCTCTCAAAAC
>OGLM01001577.1_pt1 | contig 23192 bp, 17 predicted proteins | sample 1572531 | NCBI WGS metagenome assembly OGLM01 (sample SAMEA2581909, study PRJEB24529) | metagenome | biome: Human gut stool | place: China | collected 2011 | reverse complement strand
GCTAAAGCTTTTTGGAACCCCCGGTCTAACCGGGGGTTTTCTATAGACAAAAAAAGCGGCGCCGAAGCGCCGCTTTCTCTATTTCTTCTATTTATCCTTTCATCACTGTGCCGTCGGCCAATTTGATGGTGTGGCCGTTGTAGTTGATGGTGCCCAGGTTGGTGACGGTGGTGACTTCGCTGTCTTCGGTGAGGTTCCAGGTGGAGCCTGCTGCGATGAAGATGTCAGCGTTAGTGTGGTAGGCAGCGCCGTTCTGGGCGTTGGGGACGATGTGGATGGCACCGTTCCAAGTAGAGCTGTCGGTGATGTTCATGTTCACGTCGGAGATGGAGTCCACCAGGATGTTACCGGTGAGTTCCTGTTTCACGAGAACCAGCTGCATGTGGCCGCCGTTGCTGCCGGGGTCGCCCCAGCCGAAGGAGCCGTCGTTGCCGGTGACGGTGAATACGGGGAGGGCGGGGTCCTGCTGGATGGTGGTGTTTTCCAGGGTGACTCTGCCGTGGGTGCTGGTGACGAGGAACATGCCGCCTTTATGGGAGATAATGGTGGAGTCCTTGGCGTTGAACTGCTGGGTGCCCATGGTGCCGATGGCGTTTTCATCGGAGTAGAGGACGATGTTGTAGGGCACGGAGTTTGTTTCGTTTCCTTCCAGGGTGGAGTTTTCCAGGGACAGGGTGTCGTTGTTTTTAATGACTGCCGCTTTGGTGGCCTGGGCGTTCACGGTGCTTCCGGTCAAGGTGACGTCACCGGTGGTGTATACGCCGTGGGATTCCTGTCCGGTGGTGGTGAAATGGCTGTTTTCTGCCAGGATGATGCCGCCGTTTTTGGAAACTTTAATGGCCGGAGAGCCGTAGCCGGTGGTGGAGGCGGTGGTGTTTGCCAGTTTCATCATGGCCTTTTCAGCAGCTTCTGCTGCGGGGGCGAAATTTCCTGTGGTGTTTACGGTGGAGTCGGTAAGGTTGATGTAGGTGCCTTTGCTGTAGCCGTAGGCTCCGGCAGCGCCGTTTCCTGTGGTGGAAATCTTGGTATCGGAGAAGGCGCCGTGACCGCCGTGGGTGACGAGGAGGGCGGCGTTCTTGCCATAGAGATCGGAATTGGTGACGTCGTCTACGTCGCCGGATTTGGTGATGGTATCGCCTTTGGCGCTGATGTAGGCCATGGATACGCGGAGGGCGTTTTCATTGGCTTTGGTGGAGGTATAGGTCATGCCGTCATAGGTGCCGTCGCTGTCGATTTCATTGGCCGTATCGCCCTGGTCGGCGGTGTACTTGGCTGCCGGTGCGGGCTCCGGTTCCGGCTCCGGCTCAGGTTCCGGTTCCGGCTCCGGTTCGGGAAGGGGCTCCAGTTCAGGAGCCGGCTGTTCCACTACCGGCTTCGGAGCTTCCGGGGACAGGTTCTTGAAGGTGCCCGATTCCACCGATTTTTCCACGTCCGGAAGGGTGAGAGACAGGCCTTTCAAAAGGGCGTCGGTGTAATTCACCTCCGGCGCCTTGGCAGCTGTGTCCGCGGTCTGTGCAGCAGCATCGGCTTCCTTCAGTGCATTTACAACAGGCGCCGAATTGTCTTCTGCCCATACAGAGGGGACTCCCACGCCGGCAATGGCCAGCGCGCAGAGAAGAGCAGCGATTTTACTATGTTTCATATATTTCCTCTTTTCTAAATAAAGGTCCTATAAACCTATGCTATCATAATCCAATAGTTTTATTTTACATCAAATACCAATGATTGTCATGTAAATTTTGTATGGGGCCGCTTCGCGGCCCGGGTTCAGAGGGTTCGGCCCCTTTTTATTGGTGGGCGCCATGAGACACGCCTTCGGCGTGAGGGTTCAAAAGGTTCAAAGGGTTCTTAGGGTTCAAAGGGTTGTGGTATCGCCTACGGCGATGAGTATGTATGGCTGCTCCGCAGCCTTGGTGGGCGTAAATAAGTTTCACCTTTAACAATCTCCCCTTACTTACAAATGGGGGAGACGTCGCCGAAAGGCGACAGAGGGGGTGCATTTTACACCTTTAAAAAGGGCGCCTCTTATGATAAAACCATACAACCGCGCCCTTGGCGCGAAGGGAAAACATGCAAACCGGGCCTTCGGCCGAAGGAAATACACCCCTATCCCCGCCTGCGGCGGTACTTCCCCCGGAGGGGGAAGTTCTAGCGGCACTATACAATGAGCGACTTAAGTTAGCACAAGGGAAAGCATAGAGCAAATCTCCCCCTCCGGGGGAGAAACCGCCGAAGGCGGCAGAAGGGGTGCATTTCCATCGCCCGATAGGGCGGTTGGCTTGTTTTCCTTTCGACCTTTAGGTCGGTTGTAAAGGTTTTATCATAAGAGGCGGCATTATAATTTTAAAGCCGCCCACCACAACCCTCAGCGGCGAAGCCGCTGTCAAACTTTAGAACCCTCTGCACCTTCTGAACCCTCACGGCCGCAGGCCGTGTCCATAAAGCCCCTTTCTACACAACCTGCCTGAAGCAGCAGGCCATAATCTGCCGCGTCAGCGGCGTCCCTTTTTATTCTTTTCCCCTGCGCCCTTCCCCTATTTGTGTTAAAATAGGAACGGTAAATTCGTTGATTTGTATTTCATTGAGGGAGGCCATTATGCAGATTCATATTATCGATCATCCGCTGATTCAGCACAAGCTCACTATTATGCGTTCCAAGGACACCAGTTCCGGGGAGTTCCGCCGTCTTTTGAAGGAAATCACCCTTCTCATGGGCTATGAACTCACCAGGGATCTGCCTCTGGAAGATGTGGAAATCGAAACGCCCCTGGAAAAGGCACGGGGCAAGAGAGTGGCAGGCAAGAAGGTGGGTATTGTCCCCATTCTCCGCGCCGGTTTCGGCATGGTGGACGGTCTTCTGGATCTCATGCCTTCTGCCCGTGTAGGTGTCATCGGTCTCTACAGGGACCCGAAAACCGCAAAGCCCGTGGAATATTACTGCAAGCTGCCGGATGTAGAAAACCGTGATTTCATCCTGGTGGACCCCATGCTGGCTACCGGCGGAAGCGCCGTGGCTGCCATCGACATGATGAAGGCCCGGGGCGTGAAGAATATTAAGTTCATGTGCCTGGTAGCTGCTCCGGAAGGGGTGGAAGTGGTAAACGAAGCGCATCCTGATGTGCCCATTTTCACCGCATCCCTGGACCGCCAGCTGAATGAACACAAGTACATTCTCCCCGGTCTTGGCGACGCAGGGGACCGCATTTTCGGAACGAAGTAAATCTGTATCATGAGAAAGCCCGGCGTGCCGGGCTTTTTTCACCCCTTTTTTGCAGAAGGAGAGATATGCATGCCATTTTTCATTTCACGGGATGATATTACCACCATGAAAACCGATGCCATCGTGAATGCAGGAAATCAGGAGCTTCGAAGGGGCGGCGGGGTGTGCGGCGCCATTTTCAAAGCGGCCGGCGCTGAGGAGATGGAGAAGGCCCTTCAAGGCCTGAGACCCATCGACACCGGCGATGCGGTGGCAACACCGGGATTTGCCCTGCCTGCCCGGTATGTCATCCACACGGCAGGCCCCATTTATCACGGAAAGAAGGAGGAGCGGGAGCTTCTGGCATCCTGTTATCGAAACAGTCTCCTGCTGGCGGAAAAAATGCACCTTGCATCCATCGCTTTCCCCCTGATTTCCTCCGGAATTTACGGCTATCCCATGGAGGAAGCGGAGCAGGTGGCATTGGATGCCATCCTCAGCTTTCTGGAAACCCACGACATGACGGTGTATCTGGTCATCCTGAAGGAAAGGGCCCGAAAGGATATGGTCTACAGCAGGCTGTCCTATTTCCTGAAATCCCATGAGGGCATGGAGCCATCATTCGGAATTTCTGTCCCTTCCAAAGCGCCGGCCGTTGAACGGGATGTCCTATGCATTGATGCACTTCAAGATGAAGCGCCGGCACATAGGACTCGCCGTCGGAAAAAAGGGCGCAGCAAAGCACCTGTCCATGACCTGCCCATCTCTGCGTCCGAGCCCATTCCCGATGAATTTCTTCGTCCCGAAGAGTCCTTTTCCCATGCCCTTCTCCGTATGATTGATGAGAAGGGGCTCACGGATCCTGAGGTCTACAAGGGTGCCAATCTGGACAGAAAGCTTTTCTCCAAAATCAGGTCAAATGAAAACTACAAACCCCGGAAAAATACCATCCTTGCCCTGGCTGTTTCCATGGACCTTTCGGTGGAGGAAACGGAAAATCTTCTGGAAAAGGCGGGCTACACCCTATCAAGAAGCCTCACGGGAGACCTCATCGTCCTTTTCTACCTGCAGCGGGGAAAACCGGATATTTATGAAATCAATGAGGCCCTTTTCCACTTCCACCAGCCCCAGCTGGGAAGTGCGTTATAACAAAAGGACTGTGAAAAGATGATTCCCATTTTTTCACAGTCCTTTTTATGAAATTTCCTATACGGCATGAAGCATAAGCATACACTTCATTTCGCCGCTGGCCCCAGCTGCCAGGGACGAATTGACACAAGGTCTCTCTCCGCCTCATTGTCATTTCGACCGCAGCGAAGTGGAGTGGAGTGGAGTGGAGAAATCTCACTCACGAGTGGGACAAGCCCCATTGTGGCGGGAGATTTCTAGGGAAGCGCTGATTAAATCGTGGTCTGCTTTTATTCTAGAATTTTTATGCAATGCAAGGAATGGGAAAGGGAATAGCGAGCTATTTAAGGAGTCCCATGACGAAGCAGTGCATAAAAATTCTTATAAAAGCAGACTCTATGAATTAATCAGTGCTTCCCTAGACTCAGAGTTTCAATAGAGCTCATGTACCTTTCCCTTCATATCGACATGCAGCCCCGCTCGAAATGACAGGGCGGCGTGGTGCCGATGGGATTCATATCAGCAGGAAACTGTTTGCCTATGGTTTCCTACTCGACGTGAAACGATGGCGTATCATTCCTACAGGAAACTGTTGGCGAAGGGTTTCCTATACGGCATGAAACAATAGCGTATCATTGCGGCAGGAAACTATTGGCAAAGGGTTTCCTACTCGACGTGAAACGATGGCGTATCATTGCGACAGGAAACTGTTGGCGAATAGTTTCCCGTCCGACATGAAACGATTGCGTACCATCGCGACAGGAAACTATTTGCGTATAGTTTTCTGTCCGGCATGAGACGGTGGTGCTTCACCGCGGCAGGAAACTGTTCTCGAAAGGTTTCCTATCCAACGTGAAACGATGGCGCATCATTGCGACAAGAAACTATGAGCGAAGGGTTTCCCAACCGACATTAGACTGCTGCGTATCACCGCCACAGGAAACTGCTTCCACCGACCTATTTCATCCCTTTCCGTATGGCTTCCAGGCACTCGTCCACAATGACCATGTTTTTGGCAATGCCCGCCGGGGTGCGCTGGAAAGCGTAGGCGCGGTCTTCGTCAATGCCCATGCGGTCTGCCGTTTCTTTCACGTCAATGTCGGCGCCGGAGAAGATGAAGGTCCAGCCCATTTCCTTTCCTTTGCTGATGAGCCCATGGATATCCTTCCAGCTGAAGCGGGTACTTGCGTTTTCATAGCCGTCGGTGGTGATGAAGAAAACCACATGGTCCGGGTGGGCATCCTTCGGTTTGTGGGAAAGGAGCTTTTCCATTCTCCGGATACTGAGCCCCACGGCATCCAGCATGGCGGTGCATCCGCCTGCCACATAGTCCTTCATTGTCATCGGCGGCACATGGCTGATATCTTCCCGATCGTAGACCATATCCATGGTCTGGTTGAAAAGAACGACGGTCAGATAACAGGTTCCGGGAAGCTTCTTCTGCTTTTCAATCATGCCGTTGAAACTGCCGATGGTGTCCGATTCAAATCCCGACATGGAGCCGCTCCTGTCAATAATGCATACCAGTTCTGTCATTTCCTGCTTCATAATTCTCAGTCCTTTCTGAAATACTTGTATCTCTGAAATTATGATAGCAGGAAAAAAGGCACCGGTGGTCGCCTGGAAAGCGACATTTACCGGTGCCTTGAAAGATGATGGGGCCTGTCCGGCATGGGGCGAAAGTTTCCTATTCGACGTGAAACGATAGCATATCATCGCAACAGGAAACTGTTGGCGAAGGGTTTCCTATACGGCATGAGGCGATTGCGAAGCATGACGACAGGAAACTGTTTGCGTATGGTTTCCTATTCGACGTGAAACGATGGCGTATCATTGCCACAGGAAACTGTTGGCGAATAGTTTCCCATCCGGCATGGGGCAGTAGGGTTTCATCACGACAGGAAACTTTTCGCGTATAGTGTCCTATACGGCATGAAACGATGTCGAAGCATGACGGCAGGAAACTGTTTGCGTATGGTTTCCTATTCGACGTGAAACGATGGCGTATCATCGCCACAGGAAACTATTTGCGAAAGGTTTCCTGTCCGAAATGAAACGAGGGCGTATCATTGCGACAGGAAACTGGTTGCTAATGTTTTCCCATCCGTCATGAATCAATAGCCTAACCTCTCCCCAATTATTTCTTCAATACTGTCAATGTGTGTCCATTGGTCACGATTTTTCCATTGTTGTGAAGGGTGGTGACGGTGGAGTCGGCGGTGAGGTTCCAGGTGGCTCCTTTTTCGATGGTAAGGTCCACGCCTGCGTCTTTGGACGGGCCTTTATCGTTTTCCACCGGCAGGAGAGCGCCTTTCCAGTCGGTGTTTTTGCCAAGGGTCATGGTGAGGTGGGAGATGGAATCCACCAGTATATTTCCTTCCATTTTCTGGTTTTCTGCAGTGAAGACGGCCTTGCCACCATTGGCTCCTGCCCTGCCCCAGCCACGGGAGGCGCTGTTTCCGGAGACGCGGAGGAAGGCGCCGGCGGGGTCTTCGTTTTTGATTTTCACATTGGACAGGCCGATGGTGCAGGCTGTGTTGGTGACGTAGAAAATGTCGCCTTTATGGGAGAGGAGGCTGCCGCCTTCCATGGAGAAGGAGGAGGTGCCTTCTTCCGCATCGCCGCTCATGGACTGGTAAATCATGACGGTGTGCACGTTTTCTTCCTTGATGGTCTCACTGCCCATGACGCGGGTGTCCGCCATATTTCCTTCAAGGCTGCAGTCCTTCAAATCAATGCTGTTCTTCCCTTCGATGACGGCCCCTTCGGAGCGGAATGCAGAGAGATCTGCGCCGGTGACGGAAATATCAGCGGTGGAGTAAATGGCGGGGGAGCCATAGCCGGCGGTGAGGAATGTGCCGCCTTTGACCAAAACGGTGCCGCCGCCCCGGTCGGAGCGGATGGCGGCGGAGGAATTGCCGGCGGTGGAAACGGTGACGTTTTCTGCTTCGGTCTCAGCGCCGCCGGTGGTCTGGAGGCCGCCGGAGTTGTGGCTTTCAGTGGTAATGGTCACGTTCTTTGCGGAAATTTTCGTGCCCTTGCCGTAGCTGAAAAGGCCGTTGCCGTTGGGAGCGGAGCTGTGGACGGAAGAGTCTTCTATGGTCACCTGGGCGCCGTCGGTGGCAAGAAGGGCGGCATTCATACCGTAGAAATCGCCGCCTTCGGTGCTGGAGGAGTTTCCTTCCTGTTTCATGATTTCCACATTTCTCAGGGTAACGGCGGCACCGGTGATGCGGAGGGCATTTTCATCGTCTCCGGTGGAGCCGAAGACCTGGTCTTCCAGTGTGCCGTTTTCCGTCACATTCCTGGCGGCAGTGCCCTGGGTAATGTGGTCCGGGGGATTGAAGCCGCCGGGCGACGGGGTTATCGGTCCTTCCCCTGCCGGCTTGGGGGGCAGGTTTCCTCCGGAAGGCTGTCCTTGGGAAGAATGATCCACCGGAACGGCCACTTTGGTAATGGTAATGTCTTCCGGGCGGTTCTGGAGATTCCAGGTCATGGCATCGGAAAACCGCTGAGGCAGTACATTTTCCTGTTTTTTATCCGCCGCCTGCACGCTGCCTGCGCAGAGCAGAAGGGCGCAGGCAAGGGCTGCTGTTTTTGTATATTTCATGGAGATTCCTCCTTATTTAAAGTAACTAACTATGGGTTGTTTCTATTATAGCACACCGGCGGCTGCATGCAGTTATGCCCGTTTTTTCCGAACTTTTTTCCATTTCTTTAAAATGATTGAATAGGCAGTCTGCATGTATTCAAACTTTTCGAAGAGCTGCCATGGTGGTATACTATTGCATAGAAAAACTTAGATGAAAGGTTGATTATATTGCAAAATCGAAAGAAAGGCCTTCTGGCTGCTCTTGTCTGTTACTGTCTCTAGGGCATCCTCCCGCTGTACTGGAAACTGCTGGAAAGCGCCAGCGCCTATGAAATCCTGGCCCACCGCATTATCTGGTCTCTTCTATTTATGATTATCCTTCTCGCCCTCTTCCGCATGGGCAGCATTTTCCGGGATACCGTGAAGGACCTGATTTCCCATCGTTTGAGGGGAGCCCTCATGATTGCCGCCTCCTTCCTCATCACCGCCAACTGGTGCATTTTCATCTGGGCCGTCACCCATGACCATATCGTGGACTCCAGCTTCGGATACTACATCAATCCCCTGGTGAATGTCTTCCTGGGTGTCCTCCTTTTCCATGAGCGGCTGTCAAAGCTGAAATGGCTTTCCATCATCATTGCCCTTGTGGGAATCATCGGCATGTCTGTAGAACTGGGGCGCCTGCCCCTGGTGTCGGTGAGCCTGGCCTTCACCTTCGCCCTCTACGGCGCCACCAAGAAAAAGCTCCACATTAATCCCTTCGTCAGCATCACCCTGGAAACCCTCCTGGTAATGCCTCTGGCCCTGTGGTATGCCGGCAGCCTGTATCTTTCCGGAGAAGGCCATTTCCTTATGGGAAACGCCGCTATGAACTGGCTCTTCGTCGGTGCCGGCATCGTCACCGCCATCCCGCTGGTTCTCTTTTCCACCGGAGCCAACAACCTCCCCTTAAACGTGCTGGGCTTCTGCCAGTACCTCTCCCCCAGCCTCTCCCTCCTCCTGGGCATCTTCCTCTACCACGAACCCTTCACCACGGTGCAGCTCGCAGGATTCTCCACCATCTGGATTTCCCTGGTGCTTTTCACCATTTCCGACTTCAGGGAACAGAGGTATATGGCGGGAAAGTGAGACGGTGGGACAGTGGACTAGTGAGCTAGTGGGCTAGTGGGCTAGTGGGCTAGTGGGCTAGTGGGCTAGTGGGCTAGTGGGAGTCACTATCGGCGCGTACCGAGATTCTTCGCCTTCGGCTTAGAATGACGAGCTGGCTGTGGAAAGGACTTTAGTAATCCGTCATGCATCGCTGGAGACACTAGGGGCCTTCCCGTAACGTAAGGCTCCTTCCTCAGGAAGGAGCTGGGCGATAGCCCTGAGGAACACCGATAGTTCGTGATAAACGCTATGTGTCACATCAGGCCCTTTCAGGGCCGCGGCCTTTCTTTGAAAGGCCGCTATCATCCGTCGCCTAACGGCGACACCTTCTTCCAGAGGAAGAAGGCTCTGGCTCTCTGCCATGCAGCATTGGTGACACCAGGGGTATTTCCGTAACGTCTTGCGTCCCCTTGAGGGGAAGAGGGCCACGTAGTGGCGCAGGGGTGTACGGGGCTGCAAGCCGGATTGACACGCCATGCTGACCTGACTGCCAAGCGGCAGCTTCCCGCCCACCGGTATTGACTGCCAATTATCTCATATGCGGCGCATACCGAGATTCTTCGCCTCCAGCTCAGAATGACGGCTGGGGGCGGGAAGGTAAGTACGTTACGCAGGCTCCTCCCCCAGAAAGGAGCTGGGCGATAGCCCTGAGGAACACCGAAAATCAGCATAAAATGACGGTGCCCATTGGGAAGCCAGCAGCCGACAGCGGACCACTGATAGCGGATATATGCTACAATATAGACAGCTTCAAATCGTGTTCATTGAAGGAGGTCTTGCTTATGTCTAAGATTCTTGTTGTGTCCGGTCATCCCCGTCTTGCCCAGTCCCTGGCCAATCGGACGATTCTGGAGACTTTGAAGGAGAAGGGGCCCGATTTCACCCTGCTTCGTCTGGATGAGGAGGGCTGGGAGCCTCAGGTGGAGAAGGACCAGGCTCTTTTGAAGGATGCGGATGTCATCGTTTTCCAGTTCCCCATTTTCTGGTATTCCTATCCGGCCCTCATGAAGCATTGGGTGGAGGATGTATTTGCCCATGGGTTTGCCTATGGCACGGCCGGAACGGCTCTGAAGGGCAAGAAGTTCCAGATTTCCTTTACCACCGGTTCTCCGGCCAGCGCTTACAGGCCAGGCGGCCCCAATGGCCATGTGATGGAGGATTTCCTCTTTAATTTCCAGCAGATTGCGGCACTCTGCGGCATGGAGTATGAGGAACCCATTTATACCAATGGCTGTGCCTACATTCCCGGCGTGAGTCCGGAATTTGTGAAGGACCGGGTGATTAAAGACTGTGAGGCCCATGGAGAAAAGCTGGTAGAAAGGCTGAAAGCGCTTTCGAAATAGGACCGTATCGAATCCCTGAAATATAGTACAAGCCGCATGACTGCAGGAGATATCCCGTCCTAGGGAAGCACTGATTAATTCGCAGAATCGAATTTCATATGTATTTTTATCCAATGCGGCGGCATACAGTCATTTGGAAGATTTTCAAGAAAATTCAGGAGTAACAAAAAGAGGCTGTGAAAAATGTCAATCATTTTTCACAGCCTTTTTTGTTCATGCTCCTTTGGATTCTGCTTCATGCAGGGATGCAGGGGAGCGATGAGTTTCTATCACTTTTTTCGCCTTCACCGATTCCCACAGTTTGTCTGCCAAAGGCGCCCACTGTTTCGCATAGGGCATACATTTGGCGCAGAGTTCGTCCGCCGATTCGGGAGCCAGAAGGTCCGTGGATTTGGCGCCGCAGCGTTTGACCATTTCTGCCAGGGCCGGCGGATTTTCCAGCATGGGGCAGGGACGGAGGTGGTTACTGTTGAAGGGCTGTCCTTTGGCGTATTCTTTGAAGAGCGGCTGGGAGAGGCAGGTGAGCAGGTCGTCTTTCTTGATATTGGCGCTGGAGTAATGGATGAATACGCAGGGTTCCACATCGCCGTTGGGGTTGATATGGCAGTAGTTCCTGCCGCCGGCGATGCAGCCGCCGATGTACTGGCCGTCGTTCTGGAAATCGATGGCCATGAAGGGCTTGCCCGTTTCCAGTTCACGGATTTCCCGTACTCTCTTCACCATGTAGGCCCGCTGCTCCCTGGTGGGCAGGAGGTCCAGGGATGCGCCTTTGCCTACAGGCATGTAGTGGAAGTACCAGGTGTACCAGGCGCCTTTGGAAATGAGCATGTCGATGAAATCATCGGATGTGACGGTTTCCAGGTTCTTCCTTGTGTAGCAGATGGATGTGCCGTAGACGATACCGTACTTATAGAGCAGGTCCATGGCGTGCATGACCTTGTCGAAGTGGCCTCTGCCCCGGCGGCTGTCGTTCACTTCCCGCCAGCCTTCGATGGAAATGGAGAAGGACAGGTTTCCTGCCTTACATACTTCTTTACAGAAGTCTTCATCAATAAGGGTGCCGTTTGTGAAGGCGTGGAATTCGCAGTCCGGATGCTCATGGCAGAGTTTCAGGATGTCCGCCTTCCGTACCAGCGGTTCGCCGCCGGTCATCATGTAGAAATGGATGCCCAGCGCCTTTCCCTGGGTGACGATTTTATTCATATCATCGTAGGAAAGGTTCAGCGTATGGCCGTATTCGGCAGCCCAGCAGCCTATGCAGTGGCAGTTGCATGCGCTGGTGGGATCAAAAAGGATGACCCAGGGAATATTGATGCCGTATTTCTCCCTGTTTTCCCAGCGTTTCTTATTTCCATAAAAAGCCGCTTCAAATCCCAGGTCCATGACAGCGGTCTTGATGATGTGGGGATTCAGGGTGTCCAGGGCGCGGTTCAGGTATTTCCACCATTTATGGTTGTTGCAGAGAAGCCAGCGCACCTTTTCAAAGGTGGACCGTTCAAACATGCCGCCATACACTTTTTCAATCATGTAGGACAGACGGATGAGGGACTTTCTTCGCTCTTCTTCGTCTTTGATGGAAATAATGTGGTCTACCAGTCTGCTTACCGCTTCTTTTTGAACAGCATGTGTCAGTTTCATCGTCATTACCTTCTTTGTGAAATACTGAATTCATGGAAATACAGGTTCCTGCCGCTTCCGGCATGTATCCATCGCCGTTCTCACTTCTTTTTCTCCCTTTCCTGTAATAATTATACATCCGTTTAATTCATAATGAAACCCTAATACTTTATTAATGAAATGTTTTAGTTTTTGCCCTCCTGCTATGAAACCATGTCAATCGTTCTCAATATCATTGACAGTCAAAGGGAATGATTCTCAATTATTTCCATCCGGTTCCTCTTCTTATGACTTTTATAGTTTAAGCAGATGATATAAAATCATGGTTAAATAGAAAATCGGGGTATAGAATTTCATAATAACTGCCTATAAAAAGATGGCAGGGTTTGCTATTTCTTTTCCTTTTCAGGGCACAAAAAAGAGCCCCTTTTCAGGAGCTCTTTTTTATTGGCGGAGATTATTTTGTAATCTTAGCTACAACGCCTGCGCCAACGGTACGACCGCCTTCGCGGATAGCGAAACGCTGGCCTTCTTCCATAGCGATCGGGGTGATGAGCTTAACGGTCATTTCGACATTATCGCCAGGCATGCACATTTCGGTGCCTTCCGGCAGGGTGATGTCGCCGGTTACGTCGGTGGTTCTGAAGAAGAACTGCGGACGGTAGCCGTTGAAGAACGGGGTATGACGGCCGCCTTCATCTTTGGTCAGTACGTATACCTGAGCGGTAAATTCGGTGTGCGGATGAACGGTGCCCGGTTTAGCAAGAACCTGGCCGCGAACGATGTCCTTACGGTCAATGCCGCGGAGCAGGGTGCCGATGTTGTCGCCTGCCATAGCCTGGTCCAGAGTCTTTCTGAACATTTCTACGCCGGTTACAACGGTTTCGGTCGGTTTATCCTGGAGGCCGACGATTTCAGCTGCGTCGCCAACTTTAACGGTGCCGCGTTCTACTCTGCCGGTAGCAACGGTGCCGCGGCCGGTGATGGTGAATACGTCTTCGACAGGCATCAGGAACGGTTTATCGGTATCGCGCTGAGGAGTCGGGATGTATTCGTCAACAGCCTTCATGAGGTCGCGAATCTTCTGTTCATCTTCTTTGTTGCCATTGAGGGCGCCAAGAGCGGAGCCGACGATAATCGGCACTTCGTCTCCCGGATAGCCATATTCAGTGAGCAGGTCTCTGATTTCCATTTCAACGAGGTCGATCAGTTCGGGATCATCTACCTGGTCAGCTTTGTTCAGGAATACTACGATAGCCGGAACGCCTACCTGTTTAGCCAGAAGGATATGTTCACGGGTCTGGGGCATAGGACCATCAGCTGCAGATACTACGAGGATAGCGCCATCCATCTGAGCTGCACCGGTAATCATGTTCTTTACATAGTCAGCGTGCCCTGGGCAGTCAACGTGTGCATAGTGACGTTTTTCGGTTTCATATTCAACGGTGGAGGTGTTGATTGTGATGCCACGAGCTCTTTCTTCCGGTGCTTTATCGATGGAAGCATAGTCGAGGAAGTTTGCTTTGCCTTCTTCAGCCAATACTTTGGTGATAGCAGCGGTCAGGGTTGTTTTGCCGTGATCGACGTGGCCAATGGTGCCGATGTTAACATGCGGCTTTGTTCTTTCGTAATGAGCTTTTGCCATTTTGGTTTCTCCTTAAAAATTATTTATTTCCGAGTCTTTCTTCCGTAATCTTCTGGGAAATAGCCTTCGGAACTTCTTCATAGTGGTCGAATGTCATGGTGAAGGTACCACGGCCCTGGGTGGAGCTGCGGAGAGCGGTTGCATAACCGAACATTTCAGACAGCGGAACGAAGCCTTTGATTCTGGATTCGCCGTTTTCTGTTTCCATGCCTTCAATGCGTCCACGGCGGGAGTTGAGACCGCCGATAACGTCGCCCATGTAATCTTCCGGAACATCGACTTCTACGCTCATGTATGGTTCGAGGAGGACAGGATCCGCTTTCTTGGCACCGTCTTTGAATGCCATGGAACCTGCAACTTTGAAGGCCATTTCGGAGGAGTCGACATCATGATAGGAACCGTCGTATACGGTAACCTTGATATCAACCATCGGATATCCTGCTACAACGCCGTCCTGCATAGCAGCTTCGACGCCGGCCTGAATCGGGTTGATGAATTCCTTAGGAATGACGCCGCCAACGACTTCATTTGCGAATTCAAAGCCCTTGCCTGCTTCCATCGGTTCAAGACGGAGCCAGCAGTGGCCGTACTGACCATGACCGCCGGTCTGACGAATGAATTTGCCTTCGGATTCGACAGATTTACGGATGGTTTCACGGTAAGCAACCTGAGGTTTGCCTACGGTGCAGTCTACGTTGAATTCACGACGCATACGGTCGACGATGATGTCCAGATGGAGTTCGCCCATACCGGAAATAATGGTCTGGTTGGTTTCCGGGTCCGTGTGTACTCTGAAGGTCGGATCTTCTTCTGCCAGTCTCTGGAGGGCATTGCCCATCTTTTCCTGGTCAGCTTTGGTCTTCGGTTCAACAGCAACGGAAATAACGGGATCCGGGAATTCCATCTTTTCAAGGATGATCGGGTTGTCCGGGTCGCAGAGTGTATCGCCGGTGGTAACATCCTTGAAGCCTACTGCAGCGGCAATGTCGCCGGTGTAAGCTACATCGATTTCCTTACGGTGGTTAGCATGCATCAGAAGGATACGGCCAACACGTTCTTTCTTGTCCTTTGTGGAGTTGAGAACGTAGGTGCCCTGGTGCATTTCGCCGGAATATACGCGGAAGTATGCCAGTTTGCCAACGAATGGATCTGCCATGATCTTGAATGCCAGGGCTGCCAGCGGAGCGCTGTCGGATACCGGGCGTTCTTCTTCTTCGCCGTCAAGGGATGTGCCTTTAACCGGAGGAATATCCAGCGGGGACGGGAGGTAATCAATGACAGCATCCAGAAGCATCTGGATACCTTTGTTTTTGTATGCGGAGCCGCAGAATACGGGGAAGAGCTGGCATGCCAGTACCTGCTTACGAATGGAAGCTTTGATTTCATCGATGGAAATTTCTTCGCCTTCCAGGTACTTTTCAGCCAGTTCATCGTCGCCGTCGCAGGCAGCTTCGATAATCTTTTCACGGTATTCTTCTACCATGTCTTTCATATCATCGGAAACAGGTTCCTTATGATATTCTTTGCCGTCATCGCTGTCGTAGATTTCAGCTTCTCTTGTCAGCAGGTCAATGATGCCTTTGAAGGTATCCTGAGCGCCGATGGGGAGCTGCATAGCAACAGCTTTGGCATGAAGACGGGTGTCGATGGTCTTTACTGCATGCAGGAAATCTGCACCGACTGTATCCATCTTGTTGATGAATGCGATACGGGGAACATGGTAGTGATCTGCCTGTCTCCAAACGGTTTCAGACTGGGTCTGAACGCCGTCCTTGGCACTGAATACAGCTACGGAACCGTCGAGTACGCGCAGGGAACGTTCAACTTCTACAGTGAAGTCTACGTGCCCTGGGGTGTCGATGATGTTGACACGATAGCCTTTCCAGTGGCAGGTGGTAGCAGCAGATGTAATGGTAATACCGCGTTCCTGTTCCTGAGCCATCCAGTCCATGGTAGCTGCGCCATCATGAACTTCGCCGATCTTGTGGTTTACACCGGTATAATACAGGATTCGTTCCGTGGTTGTTGTCTTACCTGCATCAATGTGTGCCATGATGCCGATGTTTCTTGTTTTTTCAAGCGGAAATTCTCTGCCCACGATTGTTTCTCCTTATTAAAATTACCAGCGGTAATGAGCAAAAGCCTTGTTGGCTTCAGCCATTTTATGAGTATCTTCTTTCTTCTTTACTGCTGCGCCCGTATTGTTGAAAGCGTCCATGAGTTCTCCTGCAAGACGTTCTTCCATGGTACGTTCGCTGCGCTGGCGGGCATAGTTGACCATCCAGCGGATACCCAGAGTCAGACGGCGGTCTGCTCTGACTTCAACCGGCACCTGATAGTTGGCGCCGCCTACACGGCGGGCACGTACTTCCAGAACCGGCATAACATTGTTGAGAGCCTGTTCGAAAATTTCGATTGGTTCTTTGTTGAGCTTGCTGTGGCAGATGTCAAATGCGCCATAAACGATTTTTTCAGCGACACCCTTTTTGCCATCCAGCATAACCTTGTTGATGAAACGGGTTACTGTCTTGTTTCCATACACGGGATCCGGCAGCACGTCACGTTTCGGAACAGCACCTTTTCTCGGCATTGTTAATTTCCTCCTTAAAACGTTCTTTGTTAGTCACATTAGTGAAATGGTAAATCAATTATTTCTTTTCGCGCTTAGCGCCGTATTTGGAACGGCCCTGCTGACGACCGGATACACCTACGGTATCGAGTGCGCCGCGGATAATGTGGTAACGAACGCCTGGAAGATCCTTAACACGGCCGCCTCTGATGAGGACGACGGAGTGTTCCTGCAGGTTATGGCCTTCACCAGGAATGTAAGCAGAAACTTCGATTCCGTTGGTCAGGCGTACACGGGCTACTTTACGAAGAGCAGAGTTCGGCTTCTTCGGGGTAGCTGTGTAAACTCTGGTGCAGACACCACGTTTCTGTGGGGACTGTTTCAGAGCCGGGGTCTTCGCTTTGGTAGCCAGAGTCTGGCGGCCTTTACGAACCAGCTGATTAATTGTCGGCAATATGGGCACCTCCTTTCTTCAAGAGTAAATTTATAATTGATCCTCCAGGGCATAGCCCCGAAAGATATTACCGGGATTTAAGAAGAGCGGCAGATGCGGCCTTCACTTTGATACCGCAGGCACGGCCTATCTCTTTTTTAGTGAATCCCTGTTCCACAGGAATTCCTGACGACTGGCAGGCTTCCATGAGGGGATTTGAAATTCTTTCATCGCAGTCAGAAGCAATAAATACACATGCCGCTTCCTGCTTCTCAATAGCCCGCTCAGTTTCTTTCATTCCGACCACAAATGTGCCGGATTTCAATTCTTCCAGTGTCATTCATTCTCACCTGCTTTGCAGCACACTAAATCCACGCAACATTGGAATTATATCATTACAAGCCTTCCATGTCAAACTTTTTATTGCCTTTTTTCTCCGTATTTATGCATAACTTTTTTACCACGGTTCCTGGCGTGTCATTTGATTCAAAATCCGCCGTTCGAGACGATAGAAGCTAGCTGGTAGAAGATAGATGATAGATGATAGATGATAGATGATAGATGATAGATGATAGAAAGGTAACAACAAGAAACAAGCAGCAAGCCTCCCCCATGTCTATGATACAATAAAAACAGCACCATTCCGTATCGTTATCGTAAAAAGAAGGAAAAACTATGTCCAAATATACAAACATCGTGGTCTACTGCGGTTCCCATTTCGGAAACAATCCAGCCTTTGCCTCCCTGGCCGGAAGGCTGGGCGAAGCCCTGGGGAAAGGGGGCTTCCATATGATTTACGGCGGCGGCACCGTAGGCCTCATGGGCCTTGCCGCCGATGCCGCCATGGCCGCAGGCGGCAGAGTCACCGGCATCATCCCCCAGGTGTTCATTGAAAAGGAACAGGCCCACCGGGGCATTACGGAGCTTTTGGAAGTGCCGGACATGATTACAAGGAAGCAGAAAATGATAGAAGCCGGCGATGCCTTCATTGTCCTTCCCGGAGGCATAGGCACATTGGAAGAACTTTCCGACACCTTCAGCCACTACCGCATCTACAAAGCTCCGCAGGACCGCCCGCCCATCGTCATTGCCAACATAGATGGCATATACGACCCCCTGAAAGCCCTTTTTCAAAACTGGCTCACCCTTGGCTTCATCGAAAAGGAAGACCTTGCTTCCATCCTTTTCTGCCGGACCCTTGCTGAAATCATGGAAGTGCTCAAGGGATGATGATTAACTTTATATATGTATAGGGTATATAGGATAGGGGATTGCAAAGAAGTGATTTACATTTCTTTGCAATCCTTTTTTGTATCCCCGCTCTTCAGTTATTTCCATAGTATCCTATTCATTTATCTATGAATTTAATGGAAATATTGTACAAATTTCTATAGCTTTAAACGGTCGTTTTAAAGTTCTCCGATTGTCGTATCTATCGAAGAGTGTTAAAATATAACTGAACGAATCAATCATATGATTATAAACAACAGTACATCTTTCGTAACACAGTACTTTTTAAATGTTTTTTAATGGTCTGCGGTACTGCCGCCGGCCTTGGGAGGTATTTCATGAAACCAGTCATTCATGTAGGAATCGATGTGGGCTCCACCACGGTGAAGGTGGCTGCTTTATCGCCTTACCTGAAGCTTCTTTTCGGGCGGTACCAGCGCCATATGTCCGATATCCGGAGCGCCACCATGTCTCTTTTGAAAGAGCTTGAGCAGAAGTTTTCCGGTTACCGCATCACCGCTTCCATTTCCGGCAGCGGCGGCATGGGGCTGGCCAAGCTCATGGGTCTTCCTTTCTGCCAGGAAATTCTGGCGGAAACGAAGGCGGTTCAAACCTTCCATCCCGACACCGACGTGATTATCGAACTGGGCGGGGAAGATGAAAAAATCACCTATCTTAGGAACGGCGTGGACCAGCGAATGAACGGAGCCTGCGCCGGCGGCACCGGTGCCTTTATCGACCGCATGGCTTCCCTCCTTTCCGTGGATGCGGCAGGACTGGGGAAGCTGGCTTCCAGGGCAGAGCGGATTTATCCCATTGCCTCCCGCTGCGGTGTATTTGCAAAGACCGATATCCAGGCCCTTTTGAACGAAGGCGTTTCCCATGAGGATATTGCCCTGTCCGTTTTCCAGTCCGTGGTGAACCAGACCATTTCCGGCCTCACCTGCGGCCGTCCTGTTCACGGCAAAGTGGCCTTCCTCGGCGGTCCCCTCACCTTCCAGCCCATGCTGCGTGAGCGTTTCCAGAAAACCCTGGACATTGCAGAGGAAGACATGATTGTGCCGGAGCACGGGGAACTGTATGTAGCCATCGGCGCCGCCGTGTCCGCCCGCCACGACCGTCCCATGGATTTAGACAGCTGGCTCTCCAAAGTGGAAAATGCAAAGGACGTGGACCTTGGCACTTCCAAAACCCTGCCGCCCCTTTTTGCCAATGAAGAGGAATACCGGGAATTTACAGAGCGGCACAGCCGCTTCCATGCGCCCCGGGGCGATATTTCCAAAGCCAAAGGTTCCGTATGGCTGGGCATTGACGCCGGCTCCACCACCATCAAGGCGGTGCTTCTGGACAAAGAGGGCCGCATTCTGTATGAATATTACAGCAGCAACAAGGGCACACCCCTGGCAGGGGCGAAAAAGATTCTTTCCGACCTGTACAGCAAGCTGCCGGAAGGGGTCACCATTGCCGGTGCCGGTGTCACAGGCTACGGCGAAGAGCTCATCAAAAGGGCCCTGCAGGCGGACGTGGGAGAAGTGGAAACCATGGCCCACTACCGGGGCGCCAAGCATTTCCTTCCCGATGTGACCACCATTCTGGATATCGGCGGACAGGACATGAAATGCTGCCGCATTAAGGACGGCGCCGTGGATGACATTCTCCTGAACGAGGCCTGCTCCTCCGGCTGCGGTTCCTTCCTGGACACCTTTGCCCAGTCCCTGGGCATGGATATCAAGGAGTTTTCCCGCATTGCCCTGAAAGCCCCCCATCCGGTGGACCTTGGCTCCCGCTGCACCGTATTCATGAACTCCCGGGTCCGGGAGGCCCAGAAGAACGGCGTATCCGTGGCGGATATTTCCGCCGGCCTTTCCTACTCCGTCATCAAAAATGCCCTCTACAAGGTTATCCGCCTCCGCAAGGCGTCGGACCTGGGAAATAAGGTGGTAGTGCAGGGCGGCACCTTCTACAACGACGCCGTGCTCCGGGCGCTGGAAAAACTGCTGAACTGCCATGTCATCCGTCCCGATGTGGCAGGCCTCATGGGAGCCTACGGCATCGCCCTCATTACGAAGGACTCCTGCCCCGAAGGCCATGTATCCTCCCTGGTGACACCGGAGGAACTGAAATCCCTTACCTATACCAATGAAATGAAGCGCTGCCCCGGCTGCGGCAATCACTGCATGATTACCCTCACCCGTTTCAACGACGGCCGTGCCTTCGTTTCCGGCAACCGCTGCGAAAGGGGCGCTGCCATCATGCTCACCGGCAAGACGGCACCCCACTCCACACTGCCAAACATTTACCGCTGGAAATACGATAAGATCTGGCACCGCCGCCCCCTGTCCCCGAAAGACGCCAAGCGGGGCACCGTGGGCATTCCCCGCACCATGAACATGTACGAGGACTATCCCTTCTGGCATGCCTTCTTTACGAAACTGGGCTACCGGGTCATGCTTTCCAGCGAGCAGCTCCGGGACATTCCTACGGAAGCCATGGAAACCATTCCATCCTATTCCGAATGCTTCCCGGCCAAGCTGGCCCATGCCCATGTGTACGACCTGGCCAAAAAGCACGTGGACTTCATCTGGTACCCCTGCATCGACAAGGGCCCCGACGAAGGCAGCACCAACAGCTACAACTGCCCCATGGTTGCTTCCTATCCGGAAAACATCCAGGCCAACATGGACGAAGTGCTTTCCCGGTACAAGGCCAAGCTGTACCATCCATTCCTGCCCCTTCACTCCAAGGCCATTTTCGGCAGGCTGAAGAAATTCTTCAAGCCCCTGGGCGTTCCGGGAAGTGAAATCGAATCCGCCATTTACGCCGGACAGGCGGCGGAAGAGACCTACCGCCGCGAACTGTACCAGGAAACGAAACGAATTCTTGCGGAAATCAAAGAAAAGCACCTCATCGGCATCGTCCTTGCCGGCCGTCCCTACCATGTGGACCCCACGGTGAACCACTCCATTCCCGACCTCATCAACCAGCTGGGCATGGCGGTGCTCTCCGAAGACGGCGTATCCATGGTGGGCGGCCAGTTCCCGAATCTCCGCGTCATGAACCAGTGGACCTGGCACAGCCGCCTCTACAAGGCCGCCGACTACGTCACCCGCCACGACAACCTGGAGCTGGTGGAACTGAATTCCTTCGGCTGCGGTCTGGACGCCGTGGTGACAGACCAGGTGCAGGAAATCATGAACAAGCGGGACCGCCTCTACACCTGCCTCAAAATCGATCAGAGTCTGAACCTGGGTGCCGTGCGCATCCGTCTGCGCTCCCTGAAATCCGCCATCCGGGAAAGGGTGGAGGAAAACACAAAGGCAGAGCCCATCCTTTATCCGAAATCCGCCTTCACCGAAGACATGAAGAAGGACTTCACCATCCTGGTGCCGGAAATGTCCCCCATCCATTTCCCCCTCATCGAAGCAGCTGCCAGAAGCGGCGGCTACCATGTGAAGGTGCTTCCGCCGATTCGTGCAGACATTGATGAAGGCCTCTCCTCGGTCAATAACGACGCCTGCTATCCCGCCATCATCACCATCGGCTCCCTCATGAGAGCCCTGAAATCAGGAGAATACGACCTGAACCGCACAGCGGTCATGATGTCCCAGACCGGCGGCATGTGCCGTGCCTCCAACTACATCGGCTTCATCCACAAGGCCCTGGACGAGGAAGGCCTCTCCCAGATACCGGTAATTTCCCTCAACACCCACGGCTTTGAACCCCAGCCGGGCTTCAAATTCACCCCGGGCCTGGGTATCAAGCTCATCCAGGCCGTGGTGTACGGCGACGCCCTGCAGCAGTGCCTCTACCGCACCCGCCCCTACGAAAAAGAACCGGGCAGCGCAGAGACCCTCTACCGCTCCTGGCAGAAAAAGGCGGCAGAAGCCATCCTGAAGGGCGAATCCTTCCATCAGTACAAGAAGAATATTTCATCCATCATCAAAGACTTCGACCGCCTGCCCCTCTCCGACGTGCCCCGCCGGCCCCGCATCGGCATTGTCGGTGAAATCTACGTGAAATTCAGCCCCATTGCCAGCAACGACATCGTCCACGCCATCGAAGCCAACGGCGGCGAAGCGGAAACCAGCGGCATGCTGGACTTCTTCCTCTACGGCTCCCTGGACAGCCATTTCCAGCGAAAGGAAATGGACGGCACCTTCAAGGACGACCTGAAGGGCACCTTTACCCGCTACCTCATCGAATGGTACAGGAAGCCTCTGGAAAAGGCGCTGAAAAACTCCAAGCGCTTCCATGAAATCACCAGCATCGGCAAACTGGCCAAACGGGCCTCCCAGTACCTTTCTCTGGGCAACCGGGCCGGTGAAGGCTGGTTTCTCACCGCCGACATGATCGACCTCCTCTACCATGAATGCCGCGGCGTGGTATGCCTCCAGCCCTTCGCCTGCCTGCCCAACCACATCACCGGCGAAGGCATGATTCACAAACTCCACAGCGCCTATCCGGAAGCGGTGTTCCTGGCCCTTGACTGCGACGCCAGCGCCAGCGAAGTGAACCAGGCCAACCGGCTGAAACTGATGATGAATGCATTGACCGAAAAGAAAGAAACACAGGACGATCTGTCCTTTGTCAGAAAGACCATGAACATCAGAAAGGGTACCACATTATGAGTGCAAGAAAATTAACAGGAAAAGGCGAAAAAGTCCGTGAAAAAATGATTGCCACCACCGTGCACATCCTCCAGCAGCAGGGATTCAAGAAAGCCACAGTCCGCACCATTGCCAAAGAAGCCAACGTAAACATCGCCTCCGTGCGCTACTACTTCGGCTCCAAGGAAGAACTCATCGGCTGCGCTCTGGAATACATGATGGGCAATCTGGAAAATATCGTTTCCTACCTGGATGACACCCGCTTTACCGCCAGGGAGCGGATGAAGAAATACATTCTCGCCTACTTCCACCTGGCCCGCCAGCACCCCGCCCTCTTCCGTTCCATCTCCAACCCCTCCAGCGAAGACGCCAAGGACACCTACTTCATCTACCTCTCCCTCCTTCACAGCCAGTGCTGGGAAAAGGTCATTCGCAACGTGGCGGAAATCACGGGGTACACCAATGAAAAGGACCTGGAACTCAAGGCCATGCAGATTTTCTCGGCCGTGGAATTCCCCATCATCCTGGAAAGCAACCGCAGCAACTCCTTCATCTCCGGCTACACCGACGCCGACACACTGGACCGCTACGTGGATATCCTTCTGGACAACCTGGACGAAAAGAAGGAAACCAACCAGTATTTAAAGGAAATCCTGCAGGGAGCGAAATAGAAGGGCCCG
>OGLM01001573.1_pt1 | contig 23201 bp, 17 predicted proteins | sample 1572531 | NCBI WGS metagenome assembly OGLM01 (sample SAMEA2581909, study PRJEB24529) | metagenome | biome: Human gut stool | place: China | collected 2011 | reverse complement strand
ACTGTTTCGGCATTTTCAAGCCCAACACCTATGCGGAGATCGCATTGAAGCAAGGTGCATCGGGCGAAAAGAGTATTGAGAAAAAACGCAAAACGGCAATCGAAAAATTTGCCAAGGAACTGTGCGCCGCCGGCTTTTGCGACGGCGTTACTTTAAAGCAAATGGATATGGTTATTGTTAAAGAAACCGGTGAGAAAAAGGTGCAGTCGGTGACCTACGCCTATACTCCCTACGGAGAAGGCGAAGCCGGAGAGATTATTCATACCACCATTGGTAAACACCGCTTTCAAATCGTCCGCCTTGCGGAATTTGATGTAACCGGTGCTTATGCGGAACAGGCCGCAAAAATCATCGACAGCATGAACGGAAATTTCATCAAAGAACGGTTCTACGCTATCCCGCTTGAAAGCCTGCCCCGCATCAATAGCCATAATGCAAACCCAAGAATGCCGTTTTATCACCCGCCGCACACAGACGGACAGAAATAGTTTCAAAGCCTTCTCTCGATTTTTCGAAAGAAGGCTTTTTTCTGCCGTTTAATTTATGACTTTTTCTTGTAAACTCCGAATAAACCCCTATTAAGCCTTGTGAAATCTCAAAAAATGTGGTATAATATATTTTGTAGTATTGTATTTTCGTGAAAACGGAGGATTCCGCTATGGATAACAACCTTGAGCGCTGGTATTCGATGAAAGAGATTATGGAATATTTGGGTGTCAGCCGTGACACCGTTCTTGACTGGATCGAGCGTAGGGAAATGCCTGCCGCCAAGATCGGCAGGCTGTGGAAATTCAAAATCAGTGAAGTGGACGCCTGGATGAAATCCGGCGTTGCGGCGGATAAGTAATATTCGGAGGTGCGCTATGGCACTTGAAAATAAATTGGGGCTGACAAACGCTGCCGACCTTGCCCGCGAGGAAGAACGCATCAGCAAGAAAAAAGCGCTTGAGCTTTTTGATAGCGGGCTGCTTGATCAATTGGAAACGGAAAATTTCTCCGCCCTCAAAGCAATTCATAAGTATCTTTTCGATGAAATTTACGATTTTGCCGGAGAACTCAGAACCGTAAACATTTCAAAAGGCAACTTCCGTTTTGCTCCGTTAATGTACCTCGAAGCGGCACTTGGCAACATTGATAAAATGCCGCAATCCACTTTTGATGAAATCGTCGAGAAGTATGTGGAAATGAATATCGCCCATCCTTTCCGAGAAGGAAACGGGCGCAGCACCCGCATTTGGCTCGACCTCATTTTCAAAACCGAGCTTCACAAGGTTGTTGATTGGAGCAAGATTGATAAAGAAGATTATCTTCTAGCCATGGAGCGCAGCCCGATAAAAGATATTGAAATCAAACATCTTTTGAAAAACGCACTCACCGATGATGTGGATAGCCGAGAGGTCTATATGAAGGGCATCGACAACAGCTATTATTACGAAGGTTACACGACCTTCAAAACGGAAGATTTAAGCAAGAAATGAGGTGCAAATATGCCGGATAAAAATTGGCAATTTGAACTTGAAGAATATATAAAGCAAGGCGAACCCGACAAAGCCGAAAAAAGCGAAGCGTGGCAAACAGCCATCGGTTTGCAGGCAGTTGACGGGCTGAATACTTCTGACTATTTGTTAGACACCGCAAAAGAGCATATCGAAGGTAAAATCACAATCGACGAGGCTCAAAAGCGTATTCACAGTTACTATGAGCAGCGTTCTGTACGCACTGAAACGGAAAATGAAACCAAAGAAGCGGATATTGTTTCGGCAAGAATTGCAAGGTTGTTAGGAGAAAAAGCGTTTCAGTTTTCCCCTGCCGAGTGGCTTTCAATTCATCGCAGATTGTTTGAGGGCGTATTCGACCACGCCGGTCAAATCCGGCAATATAACATCACCAAGAAAGAGTGGGTGCTGAACGGCGATACCGTAATTTATGCGGATTGGAACAGCATTAAAGAAACTTTGGACTATGATTTCGCCACCGAAAAGCAGTTTTCTTATGAGGGATTATCGCTTGAAGCAGCGGTAAAGCATCTTGCAAAGTTTGCATCGGATATTTGGCAAATTCATCCCTTCGGCGAGGGAAATACCCGTGCCACCGCCGTGTTTATGATCAAATATATGAAAACCTTTGGCTTCCGCGTCAACAACGATGCGTTCCGCGAAAACTCCTGGTATTTCCGCAATGCGCTGGTTCGGGCAAACTATACCAACTTGCAGAAAGGCATTCATTCCACCACAAAATTTTTGGAATTGTTTTTCTCAAATCTCCTGCTCGGCACAAACCACGAACTCAAAAACCGTTATATGCACATTGATTTTGCGGATGAAAGCACTCTCCAAAGTATCAACTCCAAAGTTTCAAAGTATCAATTTGACACTTTGGACTGTACTTTAGAAGAACTTGCCGTTTTAGAATTGGTCGCAAAGAACCCGGCGATAAAACAGCAAGAGATCGCAGAACAAACCGGAAAATCCATTGCTACGATCAAGCGAATTATGAAATCGCTGCAAGATAAAAACTATATCCGCCGTGAAAGCGGCAAGCGATACGGCAAATGGGAAGTGTTGGTTTAGGATACAGCCGTCAGCTGCGCCTATATGCTTTCCGGATCGTCTGCCTTGCAGTATTTGATGTAACGGGCGCATATGCACAGTGAGGTGTTAAAATCATTGAAAGTATGACCGAGACTTTTGCTCATGAGAGACTTTTACGCCATATATCCGAATTACCCCACAATAATAAATGTAACGCAAAATTAAGACCGCTGGGTTTTACAGAGCATGAGTTGATTCAGGCAACACAAACGATGTAATAGATAAAAATACATACTGAGATTCCCATTAGTTTTCGCCGCAGGGAATCTCAGTATGTACTGTTTTTATGGGATTTTTATTATACGATCAATCCAAGAAGTCCGTATTTTGATTTCCACAAAAACATGAGTTGTTCTATATTTCGCAAAAGTCCTTAGCAAATATTAATTTTGTGAATATATCATCTATTTGCTTTGCAATCTGTTTTGACTCTATCAGTGTCCCCAGCTCTATGTTGCCTTGTTGTCCGTGGTAGGAAAGGTTCGCAGAAGTAATCAGCGTTTGCTGCTGGTCAACTGATATAACCTTCGCGTGAAGCGCAGCCATCTTATCATCATCTTGGCGATAATTGTAGATTTTAAGAAAGCGACCTTTGTATCGGAGAATTTTATCAAAACTCGGCTGTTTATCTATATCGTTGACAAAGAACTTTACAAAAACTCCTCGTTGGCTTTTTTGAATGATAGTATCAGCCAGTTCCGAAAAATATGAAGATAAGGAATAGCCTGTAATTAGAATGTTCCTGTTTGCTTCATTGATCATCGATTGTACGACATTCATAGTTGTTCTTGCGTTTATGGCAAAAGACGGAGGTGCCGTGACCACAAGGGATACCTTATCTGCCTCTGACATATTCATTGCACCGATAATTGTTCCTATGATGTCCTCGCAATGTGCATCGGATAACTCAGGACAGCTTCGCTTCAGCATCGACACTGCATTTGCCGTACCATTGGCTGCATCGCTTTTGACCGTATTTAAAAATATCTCTTTGTTTAGATTTCCACCTGGCATAGGTCACCTACTAACTCCTTAAAATATGAGCATTCCTCACGTCCCGGAATAGGAACAGCAAGACCTCTGTCCAGCATTCTGTTCCCGTTCTCGCACGCCGTTTCAGATATCATGCAGCATGAATGGCAGGCAGCTCCGTTTGAGTTTTTGCCAGCAGGCAAATTACTCATGCATTCCGGATCATTTGTGCAAACAAGAGCCTCTTGAAAAGCGTCCCTCATGAGATTAGTCATCTGATCGATATTGCCGAGTTCAACCAATCCGCCAAGTGAACCTTCCTTATCGGAACTTCCTGTGTATAGCAAAATGCCTGCCATTTTATCACCAAAGTAAATTCTTTCTCTGATAGCCGAAGAAGAATATCCAGATGACATAGACATCTGCTTAATCATCAAGTGAGCAAAAGTGTGCATCAGAACATAAACGGCATTCCTTACTACCGTGATTGTCCAGCCTTTGGACTCACAAAATTCTCTGTATGAGTCAGAGTACTTTTCTGACAAGCCTTTCACCGCAGGTGAATTGAGCCATGCTGCAAGCGTATCTTTATTAAACTCTATGAAGATGCCTTCGCCGTTTACTTCAGCTACCGGCAGCCAGCGTTCCTGCTTTCCCTTGCTTAAGGCCACAACATTCGGCTGCTCATCAGCATCCGGATCGGGGGCATCTACTCTTGTAAATCCAAGAAGAACACGAACCTCTCTCAATCTGGTCACTCGGATGATACGGCTGAAATACTTCTGCAAATATCCTGGCAAGGCATCCTCCTCAGCCTTGAAGTGCTTCTTGTTTGATTGATATGCCGGATCATTGTGGTGCGTGATGGCATTGTATTCCATCTGCTTTATTTCGGTGAACTCTTTAATGTTGCTCATGCGCCGCTCAAGCGCATCATCAAATTCATCCCTTGAATATGCAGAGAAATACATCTCATATATTTTGGTTATTCCATCATCACCCATAAGCTGTTTTGCAAGCTCTATGTCACGCAAATGTTCATCAATCAGGTTGTACAACGGATTAATCCACGGCGGGATAGAAATTGCACTCCTGCTCACAGCAAAATAAACATTAGAAGCACCACGCTGTGATGGGATGAGGGGCTTGTCGCATTTATGGTTTTTTACATTCGGTCTAAACGGATGGTGACCGGAGCAGGCAACACCGTCAAAATTATCTCTCTGTGTTGCTCCACTCATGCTCCGTTTAGCACCGCAGGAGCATTCTACCCACATATCCGCAAGGGTGGAAGTATTACCTGTAGAATACATCTTTAAGGTGCCGTTACAATCAGACTCTCCTCTATGTACCCACCACTTCCAAGGAAAATCCGACATGTGTCCATCCTCGCAGATTGTGATAAAACGGGACGGATAGGCTGGACGATGGCATTCAGGGCAAGTGACACCGTACTTGAGATACTTATCAAGATCAAAATACTTTCTGGCATCAAACAGCTTTCCGCACTTAAGATTAGAGCATACATGCCAGTACGGGAAGGTCACAACAGGAACATCACCCGAAAAACTTGTCCGCGGCATATAGAAGCAATCGACACCTAAATATGATGCAAGCCTGCCATCGATTATTTTTTGTCCCTTCTGTTTCCAATAGGAGATGTCCAGAATCGTAACCGAGTCCTTAACCGCATCGACCACTGATCCGGGGCCAAAGGTGGTTATAATTTGGTTTGGACGTAACTCTCCAAGTTTATTATTATCAAAAGCCATGTCAATCCTCCGTGTAATAGAACATATTCGCAGAACTCTCAACCTCACGCATGGAACGAAGTGTAGCCTTTTCATTCTCGTCGTGCGGCTGGTCATAAGGATTCATCAACCTGTTATAGCGTTCAGTTCCGACCACGTAATACCGCAGCGGTTTCGTCTGTGCCGCCTGCAGTTTCCACCAGTCAATGAAGCGATCTATTTCTTCCTCCGCATCTGCTCGTGCTGACGGCTTTATGATATTAAGCCGGTCAATAATCAGTTTCTTCACCGAATCGAGCTGCTCTGTAGTTAGTGAACCGATAGCGGCCGCATCCGGATTGTTTGCCATGTTCAGGAAGTTCAGGCGTATTGCAGATATTATCAGCGCGTGCATGACGCGGTCTCTTGCTCTGGCGGAGAACGGCGTTGCCGTTGTTCCCTCGACAAAACGATAAAGCTGCGAATGATAGCCTGTAAAATTCTCATAGTGCGATAAGTCGCGAGGACGGTACGCATTGTAGAGCGTGACCACCAGTCCGGGGAATGCACGACCGATACGGCTTGTTGCCTGGATGTATTCCGAGTTCTGTTTCGGCTGACCTGTTACAACCATCAGCCCAAGGCGGTCAACGTCCATACCAACAGCAATCATATTTGTGGCGATAGCCGTATCCAGACAGTCTTTTGAAGCACAAGTCGTTTCAAGTTGATTCAGCTTTTCAGGTATCTTGTATGATGACATACGGGAAGTAATCTCCACGTTGTGGTTCAGGTACCGCTGCTTATCCAAGCCATACTTATTCTTGATACGATAAATTCTCTTCGGAATGTCGTCTTGCAAAAGTCTGACCGCACCGCCAAGCTCTCGGATACTGTTGAAATAACCGACAAGAGAATAGTACGGATCAATCACATCCTTATACTCATCCTGCAGGGAATATGTATAAGCAGCCTGCAGTATAATGGCGTAAACACGAAGCAAAGCAGTCTTAACAGATTGACCTAGTGCGCATACACCCACATATTTTCGGAACGGATCATCATCTACGGAAATCTCTCTGATGAAGAAACTGTCCCCAATTTCAAAGCCATTCGGAGGGAACTGCGTTGTATTCTTTCTTGCGTAAAGGCATCTGGTCTGTGCCTCCGCATTTTTGATTGTAGCTGTTGAAACGACATACTTCGGCTTAATACCATCGTGGATACACATATCCTCGATAATCGTCTCGTAGGCACCGTAAACCGTACCAAGCGGTCCCGTGATAAGATGCAGCTCGTCCTGAATAATAAGTTCCGGTGGCAGGAACGGTCTGATGTTTACCATCGTTGATGCCGGCAAAGAAGCTGTTTTGTTGTGGCGGCCGTGTTCCGCTCCAATAGCAACATAACCATCTCGGCTGCATTTCCTGTCCACTCTGCCAAAAAGTGCATTTGTATTCACATTCCAAGGCAGGCGCGCAAATTTATCAACAGTCGACAGAATGATAGTCGGACACTTGGCGTATATTTCCTCATCGACAAGATAAACCGGGATTGGTATCCTGTCGTTTTTGTATCTGTAAAACTGACAATCCCGATCGGAGCAGAAAATCTCGATAGACTTCTTATCGGTGTCAATGCTAAAGTTCTCTTCCTTGAGAGGCTTTCCGCAGAACGGGCAGGTTAAAAGCTGCTTATAAACATGGTTCCTTGCGCTCCTTGCTGCCTGCGGATTATCAGCCTTTTCAATAAACTCATCAAATTTGTTAGGCGTTACTCCGCCTCCTACCCAGAAACCAATGCTGATAGGTTCTTTACCAAACTGCGGGTATGCCTGCCGTCTGATCATTTCGGCTGCAAGCACCATCTTTGTAATACGGTCTCTCTGCTGCGTGGTGAGCAAGCGGAGCGTATAACGGAGCATAACAGTTACGCCGCCATCTCGATTGTATTCCTCTTCATCAGACGCTCTAAGCCTTCTGTTGGCGATAACGAATGCCATAAGTCCAAGGTAAGCCTCTGTTTTACCGCCGCCTGTAGGAAAGTAAAGCAGGTCAACAACCTCACGGTCTTTATGTTTCGGATCAACGATTCCCGCAAGATTCATCAGAATAAAGGCAATCTGGAACGGACGCCATCCGAAGTTGTTATCAGGATTCTTCGGATTAATGAAGTCTTGGAAATTGCACTCTGTCCCTGTGCCGTGCTTTTTTGCGTAGCCCTTGATACTATTCTGCAAGAAGATTACACGGTTCATGAAACAGAAAGCCTCAAATGAAGTGTCGTCATTCTCAATAATGCTTATGCCTTCGCGGATACGCTTCAGAGCGTCTTGACAGCGGTCAATGACCTTGTTGCCGATCTTATCCTTAAAATCGGGATTGCTCATTCTTGCGTTTCCGAGAAGCGTAGAGTTAATCCACTTCTCATAAGAGTCAGCCAGGGTATTAAGTTTACCGATGGTTTCTTCCTTTTTCGATTTTACAGACATGGTAAATGTCGAGAAGAAGTATCGGTCAAATCCATCCAAAGCGGCGCTGACACCCGGAAATTCATATTCTGGTATAAACGCTGATTTCACATATGTTGTTCTGCCATCAACCGGGGTATCCCACACCGCTGCGCAGCCACATCCGCGTCCCATGATCGGGCGCTGCTCAAAATAAAACTCATCGGAGGCAAGTATCTCTCTGCAAATATGTTCTGCAATAAACGAGGCAGAACCGTCCTCCGCATAAGCCTTGATTTCCACCTGGAACATAATGGCCTCTGCACTGTTGGCAGGATTCTTTCTCTTGTTAATAACATATGCCGTTACAAGAGAATATCCTCTCTTCAAAGGAATACGGGACACATGAACATGAACATGAACATTGGAGTCGCAGGTAAGCTGATAATCCTTTGTTCGTGTAAAATCCTTAAACTGGACACGAACCGTTTCTTCCATAGGCTGGCGCGTATATATAGCACGGCTGTGTTCTTTTTCATCCTTACCGGTATATTTTTCAGAGGATTTTACATAGTCTCCCCATGTCACATCCAAGTTGATACTCTCTGTATCGCTTTGGATGTAGAAACTGATACCGATAGAGGACGGCAGCTGAAAATGTGTAGTGGATATAGGCTCATTGTCATCATCCTCGCCTGCCGTAAAATCCTCGCCATCCTCAAATGCCATATCAGCATCAACTTCCTGCTCTCCGGCGCCAGAGTAATCCTCGTCATCGCTCTGAATATCGAGCATACCCACGAGATAGGCATAGCGTGGATTCTCTTCAAGAACCTCTTCCTTTTCTCTGGGACCGATAAGGTCAGTTCTTATGGCATCAATGATTTTCTGCCTGACCTCCGAATACTTAAATCTGTCAGCCATTATGCCTCCTCCTTCACGGCATGAGCCGTACCGAGTGTATATTTACAGGTATTGCCAAGATGAATGTTGTCATCTGAAATCAGCTTGTACTCCCAAGGCTTATGATCCGGGTCTGCCGTTGAAGCAAAGCGACACCACTTTATGCCTTCTCTTGCTTTCGATACGACCTCATCTGATGTCACTTCATTCAGAGCCTTAACCTCGACCATGAATTTTCCCGTAGTTGTTTCCACGAGGAAATCAGGATTATACTGCTGACCTGCTTTCCAGAACAAGCCAAGCTGATTAAGCGGCGGCTTGATCCAACGGATAACATCCGGATCTTCCTCCAGAATAATGGAGAACAGACGCTCCGTGTCGCTGTCAAAAGCATTCGCCGGATAATATGACTTCTTGTAGCCGGTAAAGAGATACTTCTTGATATTGCTCTTGTCAGAGAACGGTTTATCATACTTAACCTTTCCGTCTTCTTTGACGTTCTTCACGAACTTACGGAACAGAATAAGGTCTTTCTGAATGATGTGAACATCCTGCGTTTTTCTGTCCATATGCTCATAAATCTGCTTGCGGATATCGGCCACGATCAAAGAAGCATAGCGGCGAACGATTCTCCGTTTGTTTTCTTCATCCCCGGGTATCTGGCTTAAATACTGCTCAACCACGTCAATAACAAAATCCGCATCGTCATAAGACAACTCGCTGATGGAATCGAGGAGCATACAAGCAAGAGTGTTCATGGCGTCATTGACTTCAAGAATCTGCGCATCCACGACAGAAAGAAGCTGCTGATTGATAGCGTCAAAACGCTCAATCTTAGCCATAGCCACTTCAAAGTCAGCGATTGTGCGTTTCACCTCAAAGCGATTAAACTTCACCTCCGAAGTGGTCTGCACGAGGATTTTCGGGACAGAGATAGCCTTCGCCGAATACTCCGAGACCGCCTTTACAAACTCATCCTTGGTAAGGGGTTGTTTGCCGGGTTTACCACTGGTCGCTGCCTGCGGTTGTTCCTGTGCAGGAGCCGTTGCCTCAGCAGAGTCGCCGGAAAGCATCTCAGGATGAAGGTCAAAGAGGGTCATCTGCCCAGGGTCTTCATTCTTATCCTTCTTCTGCGCAGCCATAAAGTTCTTCACATATTCCTGATAAATCTCAAGCTGCGTTTTCGGATTGCTGACTTCGGCAAAGGACTTCACGCCAGATGCGGTAATCGCAAAATCCAGCAGAGAAAGTTGGCCATCGTCTACGGTAGCAGATACACCTACGGACTCCGAAGGCTCCACAGTCGCCTTATCAAGATCACGATAACGGAAGATATCACTGCTTTTAATCTCGTCCACGAGTTCTCTGTAGTGGTCATGGGCAACGATATCAAGAGAGTCCAAGTCCTCGTTGCCGGTCTGTTCTCCGAATGGAAGTCTTAAACCACGACCAATAGTCTGCATAGCGAGGATGTCACTCTTTGCTGCATTGAGCGGAATGATTGTAAAGAGGTTGTTGACATCCCAACCTTCCTTCAGCTTATAAACGTGCAAAACAATCTCGACCGGGTTAGAAGCACTCTCTATAGAGAGCAAAAGACGGATGTTTTCTTCCGACTCCTCGCCGGTCTGCCTTGAATGTATTTCGATAACCTTGCCCTTATACTTTCCGCCTTGGAAATCATCGCTGTCTATCAACGCACGGATTTTCTTGGCATGATCCGTATCTTTGCAGGCAACAAGAACAATTGGTTTTACATAGTCAAGGTCGTTTTCGCTGCAATATTCACGCAGTACAGCCTTACGATGCTCATGAAGCGTAAGACCGTCTCGGATTTTCATTTCTTCAATATCGTCTTGGTTATAGCCCGCCATGTTAGAGCGTCCCATAACGACAGGAATCTTCAGATATCCCTCGACAGCGCCACGAGCCAGATCATAAGCATAGATGACGTTCGATGTGGTCTTCGGCGTAGCGGTAAACTCAAGACCGAAAACCGGTTTAAGATAATTGATTGCCTTCATTGACGCCGGAGCATAATAACGGTGCGCCTCATCCATGCAGATAACGAGATCGTCAAACTGTGCCAATACATCGGCAAAGGAAGCACCCAGCGTTTCCTTGAATTTATGGAAATTGAACTGCGTGTCCGTCTTGCTGTTAAAGATTTTTCCAATGTTGAAAATGAAAAGCTGAATATCAGAAGTCTTTTCAACAATCAGAGTCATCTGATCATACTTTATGGGATAGGTATCATAATTCTCACCATCGTAAACCTTCGGTCTACCCATTTCTGACTCAAGTCCTTTGAAGATATACTTCGGATGGTTTGGATTGGACTCCTTGCGCAGCTTTTCATAGATGGTGTTTCCGGGAGCAAGAATGAAAAAGTGCTTATAGCCCTTCGTTTTGTACAGATAATAGATGCTTGCTCCCATCAGACGGGTCTTTCCGATACCCGTGGCCATAGCATAACAGAAGGACGGGAACTCAAACCCGGCTTTGACCTTGCGCTGCTTCTCGCAGTACTCCGATGCGGCTGCCTCAATAACATCCTTGCTGTCCTTCTTATAATCACAATGCGAACTGATGGCATCGAGGTAAGAGAGAGCCTCCTCCTGTGGAGTCCTTAGGCTCATTGCGTATTTGATTCTGTTTACTATCTCTGACATTTACTGCACCTCGCTTTCAAAATCGCATTTTTCCAGAAGGTCTTTCGGAATCTTTTTGACCTCGATGTTGTCAGGCAAGACCATATCCGACTGTATCTTCGTGCCGTAAATCAGGAGAGACTGACCTTCGGCAAGCCGCGCGGAAAGCGATTTTATATATCCGGCGTTTACGAACTCCGTGGTGATGTGAATAAACCGTTTCTCCGAAGAATGACCGTGGAACACGTCCTGCGGTTTGTATCGGAATCCCTCAATCTTACAGATTGCTTCGCAGAGCATTTCGAAGGTATAGGAAGGATTGATCTGATAAATCGGCAGCTTATCATTCTTCACAAGAAGGCTCGGTGCCAACTCATAGAAGTGATATCCGCCACCGCCTTGCCAATTAACAGACTTGGTAATTCCTCCGGAATCCTCACCATTTATCACACGGTCAAGTCTAACTTTACAATGAGTATAGGCGTGTTCTCCAAGTTCAATGCAAACCCATTTTCTGTTCATTTTAGTAGCTACTGCTGCAGTCGTTCCTGAACCCAGGAATGAATCAAGAACCCAATCACCTGGTGATGTTGTCATCTCTAATATCTGTCGCACTAATTGCTCTGGCTTTTTGCCATTGCCAAACTCCACAGATCCTTCTTTAGTAAGGTTTTTCATCCATGCATTCATATCCCAGTAGGTACCTTGCAAATCTTTTTTGTACAGTTCTCCATCAATGACTTCCGAAGTATCTCTAAGCCAAACAAAAAGATTGCAGACATCATCCTTGTAAAACTGCTCATAAACCTTGCCTCGGTTTTTTCCTGTCCTTGGAACGTACTCGATGGAAAGCACCTGATCCGTTATAGCGTTTTCTCTACGATAATCTATAATTCTTGTCCTTATCGAGGTTTGCGCATTCGTGGTACGAAACACATTTATTCCATATTTCTGATAAGCCTCTTTTAGTGTCAATCCTTCTCTTTTTGCCAGCTGATTGACTGATAGTGTCTCCACCCCGATTCTTCTAAAAACTTTTATTTCATTCCCGTCCCCATCAACGGTTGAACCAATATACTCTTTCTCTCCAGGATTAACCAGAACAGATGTATATTTCCAGCTTTTCCCTTCATCAAGATACTGCTGAATCAGTTCTGACATCTCAGTGTAAACATATGGGCCATTGAAAAGCGGAAGAAGCGAATAGTCCTTGGCGTATATTAGGATGTATTCACAATTCTTCTTTAATCTTTTATCTTCGCCTCCTCCAGAAGCGCCAGCAATATTCTTCATATTTACGGAAATCATATTTACAAAGTTTCCGCGACCGAAAACCTCGTCACAAAGAACTTTTAGATATGCCTGTTCTTCGTCATCTATCTGAATCCATATCGTTCCTTCTTCAGATAATAGTTCTCGAAGAAGAATAAGCCTTTCTCTCATAAGGCTAAGCCATATGCTATGCTCCAAGTTATCATCGTAATGCTCAAAAGCACTTCCAGTATTATATGGGGGATCAATATATATACATTTTATTTCTCCAGAAAAATCCTGTTGCAAAGCTTGCAATGCAATTAGGTTATCTCCGTGGATTAACATATTTTCACTTGATGGGTCTCCGTAAGATTTACTTGTATCCTCAAGAAGTATTCTCGGTTCTACAACCTTATCCTCATATTTGCCCACCCAAGTCAGTTCCAGTCTTCCTGTCTTCTGCATAATAATCTCTCCTAAAACTTCAGCACGATGTTAACCAACAGAATCGGGTTAATATCAAACTGTTTTTCAAACTCTGCGATTTCCCGTTCTCCCTCAGCTTTGAAACCGGTGCCTTTCTCATGAAAAGACTCCTGCAGCTTTTCAAGCGCCTTGGACTTCTCGGTTATCTTTTTTCGTATGTCTATCTTCTCATAGAAGTTGTCAGAGGCTCGTTCCTCATCCTTCAGAACATCGATCTCGGTATTCATGTCTTGGTATGTCGCTATCAGCTGCTCCATCTGAATGCGTTCCCAGTTTTCAATCTTTCTGCGGTTATAAGCCTTGATTGGCTCCGATTGTTCCTGATAGCGTTTTACCATCTCTGCGGTTAGATTGTCGTAGACACGCTGGTAGAGCTTCACCTCGGATTCTGTAGGTGTGAAATACCGCACATCCATATCGTCAATCTGTTCAAGTTCGGGAACGAGGTCTGCCTCGTCAAAATCTATATAGGCTCCTTTTTCGTCACAAAGCAACAATACCGGAAAGAGAAGTTTTGAGGAATCGCAGAAGGCTCCTATAAACAGGGTTCCATGCGAACCGAGGACTTTTTCTCCCCAATTATCGGCCTTCCAGTAATGAAGACCTCCGTCAACCTCCGGCTCGTCAAAGGCATTCCAGTATTCCACGTCATGCAGATACCTTGCGATATCCGACTTTGTGGCGTCAAGTGCCTGCTCTTTTGCACCGCTGCTTTCTGTAAGCAGAAGGGAACGGAGTTCTCTTGCTTTCTTATCCCGTTTTGCGTTCAGCTTACGATCCAGCTTGTCAAAGGCTTTCTTAAACTCCGCCGTGGTGTCGCAGGTCTGATAAATCTGCAATACCATTTTTTCAAAACTTGTGCCTGACTCCAATGCGCCAAGAGCGATATCCGATGCACCGAAGACACCTTCGAATAGTTCAAACTTCTTCGAGAGAATATCGTAAACACGCTGGTCGGCGGCATTCTGCGTATTCAACAGATTGATTGCCACAACGTCATGTTCCTGTCCGTAACGGTGACAACGGCCAATACGCTGCTCAATCTTCATCGGGTTCCACGGCAGGTCGTAGTTGATTACCGTGTTGCAGAACTGAAGGTTCAGACCTTCGGAACCTGCATCCGTACAGATCAGTATCTTTGCGTTATTGCGGAAGTAATCCACAATGGCGTGTTTATATTCCACGCTGCGCCCGTAGTTCGCTTTACCGAAGTTCTTGACCTGCCATGCCTTGTATATTTCCTTCGTCATGGTGTCATCGAAGTCACCATTAAACAGAAGAATATCCTCGTCCTCGAATCCTGTCTTACGAAGCTCTGCGGCTATGTACTTCTGTGTACGTTTTGATTCCGTGAAGATTACTACCTTCTGCGGGATTCCTTGTTCCTGCTGGTAGTCGAATGCAATCTGTATGGCAGTCTTCAGCGCATTGACCTTTGCATTTGTCTTGATGCGCTTTGCCACATCAATGATGATATTCACCTCATTGAGTTCGGCTTGGATGAACTGTTTCTGAACAATGGTATCTTCATCCTCAGTCTCCTCAAAGCCCGACTCATCAATCTCATCCTCCACATAGCTCCAGAAAAGGTCGAAGCCTTCCTGTGCATTTGCAGACTTGCTGCCCTCGTATAGCTTTTCGAGTCTGTTCTTCAGAATTTCAAAAGTTTCTATCAAAGCGAAACTCGAAGAAGCAAGCAGCTTTCTGATAACAAGGATGATCAGCCCTCGGTTTGAGGTCGGTATGGAATACAACAGCTCACGCTTCAAAAAGTCGTTTACCCGCTGGTATAATTCAATCTCATCCTGCGACAGGGTGAAATCCACCGTTTTGCAGGTTCTCTTTTTGAAATTCATGTACTTTGCCACATCTTTGCGGAGTGTCCGATAAAGAACCGGCGAAAGCTCACGCTTAAGGTCAGAGTAATCCTGTCCCTCGATGTAGCGTTTGTTAAAGACCTTCTCATTGCCGAAAATCCGCTGGTCGATAAAGGAAACCAGTCCATGAAGGTCTGTCAGAGAATTCTGAAGAGGCGTAGCGGTCAGCAGAATTTTCGGTATGCCCTTTGACAGTTCATACAGATTCTTTGCCCTTTTGGTACCATGAAACACGTTTCTCAGATTATGCGCCTCATCGATAATGATGAAATCCCACTTCACCTCCGGGAACCGTTTCATCAGCTTGGATGAATAATCATAGGAGGTAAGAACAATTCGGACAGATTTATTATCAGTGAGCCTCTTGCGCCAGTCAGAACTATCTTTTTCCACAGTCAGCCTGTCAAGTATCACCGACTCCAAGCCGAACTTATCCTCAAGTTCCAGTTCCCACTGTTTTCTCAAAGATGCCGGAAGCGCAATCAAGACACGCTTTGCGCCGGACTCAAGAACATATTTCAGCACAAGTCCGGCTTCGATGGTCTTTCCGAGACCAACCTCATCTGCCAGAACAATGCCGCCTGTTTTCAACGCCTGGATAGCAGCGCAGAAGGCATTGATCTGATGGGGATTCAATTCAATATTTGCATCCAAAAGGAAGTGGAACGGAGAAGCCTCAAGTTCCAACTTTTTATATCTGCTGAATTGTTCAAGCAGCAGGTTACCTTCCATCTGAATCTCCTTTATACAGTTGCTCAAAAATACCCATCGCTATCCCTTTGGCCATCATCGGAGGCACAGCGTTTCCAATCTGGACGTATTGCGATGTGCGCGGACCCTCAAAGAAATAGCTGTCCGGGAAGGACTGTATTCTTGCCGCCTCACGGACGGTAATTGATCTGTTCTGTTCAATGTCAGGATGAATAAAATAATGACCGTCCTTTGAAAGGTGCGCCAAAATAGTATGGCAGCACGATTCATCGCCCTCGACAACTTTGAACCTGTCCGTAAATGAATGCCTGTTCTTATGAGTTTTCAATTCATCCGGGAGATCATTGTAATTCAGGCGCTTGTGCCCATCGTTCCACAGTTCAACCGCTCGCCTGTAAATCTTGATGTCCCGATCTATATTCGGGCGGCAATTGTGATGGGTCAGCACATCATCCTTCGTCCGTATCCCTGACTCCGTGACATAGCTTGTTGCTTTTGTTTTTGCGTACTTATCGGAGCTCTCGCTTGGATGCAGCTTTGGCAAATCAGCGAAGAGGTCATTTACTATAGCGTCCGTTTTTATTTCAAGAAAATCGGGATATTTCAGACCGCTTTTCTTTAACCATCCTACGATAATCATTCGTCGTCTGTTTTGGAGTACGCCAAAGGTGTGGGCGTTCTGCTCACAGCATTCAATTTCGTAGCCCACTCGTTTTAAGTATTTCTGAATGTTCTTCCAGGTAGCTCCTCCATTGGCTGATTCAATACCCGTGACATTCTCGAAAACGAACATACGAGGCTGATAGCGTTTTAAGAAACGTGCATACAGTTTGTACAAGTAGTTACGAGGGTCTTCCGCCATCGGCACTTCCATGTGACTACTTTGCGCTCTGCCCACCAAAGAATATGCCTGACAGGGCGGACCGCCTACAATGACATCGATTTTTGTGATGCCTCGTATTTTCATTATTCCATCAATAGTTTTGAAGATTGCTGGGAGCGTCTCGTCCGACATCGTTTCATTGATGATAGTTTTTGTTATGGAAGCAGGAATCTGCTTCATAAAATCGTCGCGAGAGATTTTCCCGGACACATACTTTTTATATAAACCGAGATTGTCTGTGCCCTTTAAGTAGTAATAGGCACTTCTCGTTTCAAGCGTTTTAGCTGCAAATTCATTCATCTCGACATGAGCGACAGGCTTAAATCCAGCCTGAAGAAACCCTTCCGAAAGCCCGCCGGCACCCGCAAAGAGGTCGATGAAATTATAACTATATTGTTCTTCTTTCTTTAACATAGTATATCCTCGGCATTCAATATCGCTTATTCCCTATTTTCTTAATTATCTCCTTTTTCAAACTCAACGATATCAGCAATATTGCAGTCGAGGACAGTGCAGATTTTGCGGAGAGCTTCCATAGAAACATCCTCGCTGCGGCGAAGTTTTGTCATCGTGCTGGAAGAGAGTCCCGTGGCTTTATGCAAGTCTGATTTACTCATTTCTTTGTCAACAAGGAGCTTCCACAGTTTTTTATAACTTGCTTTCATCATTTAAAACCTCACATTTGAAAGAATTACAATTTAACAATCTGTATCATATCACAAGAGCGTCTTTTTTTCAAGATAAATCGACGCTTTTCCGTCGAACTTCGAATATTATTCGATAACTTTCTGCTTTTTCCGTTGCTGTCATGCGCAAAAAAGTCACTATGGCACGCTCGTTATTTCAAGTTTATGCAATAACATGAAATAGCGCTGCTGCGAGGGCTGTCTTATCATTTTCGCAAAACACTGTATATTACAAAAGCCTCACGCACGGTTCATTCAAAGCCGTGCGTGAGGTTTTCAGTTTTCATACGGCATTCTGAAATAATCCAGGTATTTCCTGAATGTATCCTGCGCCGACAGACAGGTGTCGGTCAGATAGCCCTTTTCCCGATCCCACTCCTGCAGTCCGCGGTAATAGAACATTTTTATGCTGTCCTCAATAATAAACGGCACAATATTGTGTTTCAGGCATTCCTTGAACATAATCAGCCGACCGATTCGCCCGTTGCCGTCTTGGAAGGGGTGGATGCGCTCAAACCGCACATGGAACGCAAGGATATCTTCAAGCGTCACCGTTTCCTTGCTGTTATACTCGTCAAGCAGCCTTTTCATCTCCACCGACACTTCCTCGGGCAAAGTCGTTTCCCGTCCGCCGACCTCATTCGGCAGCTTTTTGTAATCACCGACGGCAAACCAGTTTTTTTTTGCATCGCTTGTTCCGGTTTTCAGAATAAAATGCAGGTGCTTGATGAATTTCTCGCTGAGCTGCGATTTTGCGCTTTCGATGACCTCGTCAATACAGCGGAAGTGATTGGCGGTTTCGATGATATCGTCCACCCGCACGCCTTCCTCGGTAATGCCGACGGTGTTTGTTTCAAAAATAAAGCGCGTTTGATCATGTGTCAGGCGGCTGCCCTCCATATGATTGGAGTTGTAGGTCAGCTCCACCTGCACTTTATGGTAAATTCCGCCATGGGTTTGACTGCGCATTTCTTCTTTCAGAATATCTGCTAAAGTACGGGGCGCGGGTTTGCTTTTATTGCTTCGTTCGGGTTTCTCGGCGTTTTCGGGAATGTTCCAGGTCTTGCCCGTCAGAAAAGCACCCGGGACGCGACCTGCCGCGCAGTAGTTGCGAACGCTGCGCTCGGAGGTGTTCCAAAGCACCGCTATCTCTTTTACGGATAAATATTTCATCTTCCTACCCTCCAAAGTTACTGTTATCAGTATACCACATTATCGGCAAAAAATCAATCATCTAAAATCTATTTTCACTTATATTTTTGCCGATAACGGCAGTTTTGATTCCAACGCCCCGCATTTTCCTACACGACTTTTGGTGCAGTCCTGCATAACCGGTGCTTTTCACGCACTGCCAAAAGCGTGATTTTGAGGCGAAAAAGTGCTCGGTTCTATCAAAAATTCTAATAGGTTTTTCAGAAAATCCGTTAGAACTCGGCGAAATCGGAGGAGACTCTCTGACTCGGATTTTCACTGCGTTTTCGATGCAAAGAGGTGCGGAAAGCCTTGAAAACACGGCATTTTCGGGGTTCTCGCATCTGCCGTTATCTTCCGTCAAATTCCGCCAAGTTCGGTTTTGCCAACTTGACTCGAAATCAGTTGTACCTCACGGTACCGTGGGTTCGAATCCCACTCGCTCCGCCATCAAGAGCCTGTAATCAAGCCGATTACAGGCTTTTTAATTTTTGCCTAAAGGGCAAAGCCCGCACGATTTTCGGTTTTCAGGGGAGAAAATCAGCTGTTCTCCCCGGCACTGATCGAACTCCAGCGGCTGCTGAAGTCGCCGCCCTCCGGCAGAGCAAGCCCTGTCTCCATCGCCTGCGCCGAAGTGATCTTGGACTTGTAATCCAAGTGGGCGTAGATGTTCGCCGTGGTGGTAAAGTCGCTGTGGCCCAGCCACTCCTGAATGTGCTTGAGGGGAACGCCGTTGGCCAGCAGCAAGCTGGCGCAGCTATGGCGCAGATCGTGAAAGCGCATCCGGCGCAGGCCGTGGTCCTCCAAGAATTTTGGGAATGCCGAGGTCAAATAATTGGCCCGCATCCGCTCGCCCAACTCGTCCACAAATACAAAGCCATCGTATTCATAGTTGTAGCAGTTGCCGCAGACCTGCTTGTTCAGCTCCTGCGCCTCTTTCACCTGCAAAAAGTATTCCCGGAAGCTGCCGATCAGCGGCAGGGTACGCAGACTGGACTTGGTCTTGGCAGACTGCTGTTCAATTTCCGTCTGCTTGCCATCAAGAGTAATGGTCGTAACGGTTCGTATGACCGAAATCGTTCCACGCTCAAAGTCGATGGCGTCCCACTTCAATCCCAACACTTCGCCCCGACGGAATCCGTAAAAAGCGGCCACCAGCACCGGCAACTCCAACTTGGTACCCCGAAAGGCTTCAAACAGCTTCTGCATCTCCTCTGCCGAAAGGAAAACCGGCTGAAAGCTGTTTTTCTTTGGCCTATCCACCTTGTCCGCCACATTCTGCACCAGCATATCGGTTTTGACCGCATATTTCAGTGCCGAGTGGATAATCGCGTGATAGTGGATGACCGTGTTCGGCTTTACCTTTCTGAGCATTTCGGAATAAAACATCTGCAAGTGTCGGGCTTCCAGCTCCCGCAAGGTCAGATTCCTTTGGCGGAAGTACGGCCCGACTGGCTTCTTGATCATTGCGGCGTAAGAACTGTATGTTGCCACAGCCAGCCGCCCCTTGGCGATTTCCAGCCATTCCAGCAGATAATCGGCAAACAGCATATCGCTGCTCAGGTCGCCTACCTCTTTAGGCGGCTCAAACTCCGCCCGAAGCCTCGCCAGCTCCGCCTCCGCCTTGCGCTTGTTGCCCTTTTCGGGAAGCCCCAGTGAAATCCATTTCGTTTTCCGCTGCCCTCCGGCGTTTCTATAGTTTAGCACGGCGTAATACCTGCCGTTTTTCAAAGTCAGATGTCCTGCTACCAATTTCATTTCCTCCTGTCCTTTGTATTTGCAGAACAGAACTCCAAACCGACAGCATCAGTATACCATCGGTTTGGGGTTCTCTCTATTCTGCGAATTGTTTTATCGTAGCCGTATCGGTACGAATCAGCGGGCATCCCGGTTCCGTTCTCTCTGCCGCTTCAGCAATTCCAGCCCCTTGATGATGTCCCGGCGCATCTGCTCCTCGGTGTAGCCGGAGGGGAAGTATTTCCGCAGCTCCTCCCGCTTGAATTTCAGCTGCTCCTGCTGGTTGGGCTTCGTCTCCGCCAGCACGGCGTAGATTATCTGGTCATCCAGTAAGCCCTCCTGCGCCAGCTTTTTCAGGCGGATGCTCTGGGCGTGGGACGGGGCGCAGTCGTTCAGCGCCATCGCGTCCAACACCGCCCGCTGCTGATACGAGTCTAAGTAGGAAAGCTCCACCGCCGGATTAAAGGCGATCTTGCCGTCGTCCACCATCGAAAGCAGTTCTGGGATCAGGTAGGTCAGGCGGATATATCTTCGCACTTGGTCTTTACTCTCACCTGCATCGTCTGCCACTTTTTCTACGCTAAGCAACTTCTCTGCAACTTGCACAGAAGCGATGCCCTGATGCTTGATGGCATCCAGCTTCATCTTGTAGGCGAACGCCTTTTCGCTGGGCAGGATAGTCTCCCGCTGCAAATTGGCGTCCACCATTGCGATCACCGCTTCATCGTCAGACAGCTCCCGGACGATGACAGGCATTGTCTCGGCGCCCAACACCTGACACGCCGCCAGCCGACGATGGCCGGAGATCAGCTCGTAGCCGCCGCCCGGCAGCGGCCTTGCAAGTGCCGGAGTGATAGCCCCCACCTTGCGGATGCTCTCGATCATCCGCTGCATCTCCTCGTTGTTCTGCACCTTGAAGGGATGACCCTTGAACGGGTGCAGCTCGGCCAGCGGAATATTCCGCACCCGCTCCAGCTTGGCATCGTCCCGCTCCGCCTGCGTGGAAAACAGATCGTCCAGCGTGGGTAAAGTAAAATCCGATTTTCTCATTGTGTTGTCCTCACTTTCATAGTTTTTTCTTTCGGGGTCTTAGGGCACGCCCTAACAAGTGTTTTTACGCTCCGGCCCTGCCGGGAGTAAAAACGCACTGCTCGCTCAGATGACGCAGGCATCGCAAGCGGATACACTGTTTGGCTCCGACAGGAGTAAAAACAGTCTGCTCGCTTAGACTGCGCAGGCGTAATTCTCGCTTACTTTAATTCATTCAAAATTGCTTCCAGCCTGCTCAGAATTTCCTCTTTCTGAAGCTGTGGAAGCTCCGCTTTCAGGCCGTTCAGCATCCGAAACAGGCGGTAATCCCGCTCCGTGATGGCCGCTCTAACCTCTTTTCCAAGCCCCAGCCGCCGCAGATATTCCGACAGCGACAGAGAACAGAACCGGGCATTTTCCAGCAGCTTCTGCTTCTCCTGCTCGGTCACACGGACATTGATCCCGTAGTTTTTGCTGCGCATTTGTTCATCCCCTTTCTTCGGTTTGTGACGGCAATGACGGTTGTGACGGGGATTTCCTTATATAGCGATCCCGGCGTCATTTGCGTCATCGCCGTCACGGCGCAGAAATTTGATGAGTCGGCTTTTTCCGGTGCGCTTGGTGCGGTACTCGATACCCAACGGCTCCAGCACCTCATAGGCGAACTGGCCGAGATACTTTGTGACCATATTGGGCGTGACCTCCTGCTCCTTCATTTCGGTCAGCAGCTCCGTGGCCGTGCCTACCCATTCGGTGCGGCACTCCATAAAGTCCACCACCCGAAACAGAAATTTCGGCAGTTCCGCCTTGTGAATATCCTCGCTGTTCTTGCGCTCCACCAGCTCCCAGACAAGGTCGTTAAACTGCAAGGTCAGTTCCTGATATTCCACATCCCGCCCGCTGACCAGCAGCGTAGCGGCGTTTCCACTGCGCTTACGGCGCAGGATGAAGTTGGTGTCCGCAGCGCCGATGATGCCGGTAGAGCCGCTGACATCGTTAAAGGGATCGTCGCTGTCTTGCAGCTTTCGCAGGTGATGCACCAGCAAAATGGCGATGTTGAAGCCGTCGGCAATACGCTTGATGGAGGAAATGTCGTCGTAGTCGTTGCCGTACATTCCCGCCTTTCCGGCGCTGCCCTTGGAGTCCCGCACCTTTTGCAGCGTGTCGATGATGACCAGCTTGGTAGCGGGATGCTCGGTCAGAAAGTCCGTGATCTGCTCCTCCAGCCCGCCGCCGATCAGCCCGGAGGTCACGGCAAAATACAGGTTGTCCGGGGCGCTGTCGGTGAGGTTGTAGAGTCGGTCTTTGATGCGGCGCTGGGTGTCCTCAAGGCTCAGATAGAGCACATCGCATTGCAGTGTAGGCAGCCCCCAAATAGAGTTTCCCTGCGCCACTTGCAGCCCCAGCCATAGCATCAGCCAGCTTTTGCCGATCTTGCTGGCACCGCTGATGACATTGACGCCCTGCGAAATGAGTCCGTCCACGATGAACATTGTCTTGCTCATCGGCGTGGACAGCAAGGTCTCTGCGTCCACGGTTTTCAGTTTGTTGTTCATAGATTTTTCTCCTTTGTAGAATGTTAGAAATGGATTTTGGCGGGGGCAGATGGAAACGGCCACCCGCCCCCGCTTTGCTATCCAAAAAGCCTTGGAAATCAAGGCTTTCCCGGTGCCTAATGTTCGACGCTGCGCCGCCGTCTGGCAGAGTCCGCCTTCTGCTTGCGCCGGATGGAGCGGCCGCATTCCGGGCAGTACTTCTGCCGGTTGCTGCCGGATGCAAAGGGCTTTCCACACCGGTCGCAGAGCCGTGTGCGCTGCCGGTAAATATCGGCGTAAAGTGCCTTGTCGGCGGGCAGAACCGCCCGCCGGAAGTACTTGCACAGCAGCGAATAGGAAATCGTCTGCACGCACACGCAGCCCTCGCCATCGTCCAACGGCAGACAGTTGCCACCGTCGTAGTTGGCGCACAGCCGCCGGATCAGCCGATTACAGCGTGCCCTTTGGGCGGGCGTCAGGCGCTTGATTTCATCCAACCTTCTTCACCTCTTTCTC
>OGLM01001565.1_pt1 | contig 23297 bp, 19 predicted proteins | sample 1572531 | NCBI WGS metagenome assembly OGLM01 (sample SAMEA2581909, study PRJEB24529) | metagenome | biome: Human gut stool | place: China | collected 2011 | reverse complement strand
ACTGGCTAGAAACTCATTTTGTCGGGATTTCTTTTTGACTTTTCGGTGAAATGGGGTATTTTTGTAAGATAAATAGACGTTGACGCTTACCTTGCATACCTATTTTTGTCTGTTTGGGATGAATGGGTGTGGGACAGGTAACGGCGAAGCGTACCTAAAAGTCATGAAATGCACTTGACAAACAACCTAAAACAGGTTCTTACGGCACATCCGGAAATTTTCCGTTTTGTATTGGTCGGGATTCTGGCCACTGTAATTCACTATGCTATTTATCTTATTCTCAATTTATTTATAATTACATGGATTGCTTATTCCATTGGTTATTTAATCAGTTTCCTATTTAACTTTTACTTATCCAGCATCTTTACCTTCAAATCAAAAGCAACAATAAAAAAAGGTATAGGTTTCGGAATAAGTCACGCTATCAATTATGGGCTACACATTATTTTATTGGCAATTTTCATACGAGTTGGAATTCCAGAAAATTATGCCCCAATTCCTGTATATATGATAGCGATTCCTGTTAATTTCCTGTTAGTTAGATTCGTTTTTAAATCAAGAAGGATATAATCTATATGAAAAAGGTTTCTATTTTAGTACCTTGCTACAACGAAGAAGCATCCCTTCCCCTTCTCTATCCGGAGTTGAAAAAGTTAATGGACAGTCAGATTAACTATGAATGGGAAGTATTATTTGTAAATGACGGTTCACGTGATAACACCCTGACTATTATCAAAGAGTTGCGTAATCAAGATAAACGTATATGCTATGTAGATTTATCCCGAAATTTTGGAAAGGAAAATGCTATGCTGGCCGGATTCGATTATGCTACAGGAGACTGCATGGTTATCATGGATGCCGATCTTCAAGACCCTCCTTCATTAATTCCGGAAATGCTCAGATATTGGGAAGAAGGCTATGATGATGTTTATGCCAAACGCAACAACCGTGGAAAAGAGAGTTGGCTGCGCAAACAATTTTCTTTGCTGTTCTATGCCATTCTTCAAAAATCCACACGATTCGAAGTCTTAAAAAATGTAGGAGATTTCAGGTTATTGGACCGTTGCTGCATAGAAGCATTGAAAAAGCTCCGGGAAACAGAACGTTACACAAAAGGAATGTTCTGCTGGATAGGATTCAAGAAGAAAGAAATTATATTTAACCGAGGCGACCGTGCCGCAGGCAAAAGTAACTGGAACTTCTTTAGTCTGTTCAATCTGGCAATAGAAGGTATCACATCTTTTACGACCACTCCTTTACGCTTCTCCACCGTCTTGGGCTTTATCATCTCTCTTTTTGCATTCATACTAATGATTTTCTATTTGGTCAAAACAATAATTTGGGGAGATGTGATACAAGGATTTCCTACGCTAATCACGGTTATCCTATTTTTAGGAGGAATACAACTTTTCTCTATAGGAATATTAGGAGAATATCTCGGACGCATATTTAATGAGACTAAAAATAGACCAGTGTATCTGGCAAGAGAGTATAATGAAGAAAAAATAAATAACACCTTAAAATAATGGTTCCTTTTAAATTCACGAAGTCTGATTATCTATTTTTTATTGTAATATTCATTGCATTTTATGCACTCAATAGACTTACCATTTCAACGAATGATGATTTCTTCTATAAATTTATAGGAGGTGCAAGTGATGGTATCAATGGGAATTATATACCTGTTAAATCATTTAGAGATGCCATCATATCTCAAATACAAGACTATCAATTAGCAAATGGTAGGTTTATAGCTCATCTTATAACTAATTATTTTTGTGGTGTAGTTGGAATAAAAATATTTGAGGTTATTAATTCGCTAATATTTATACTTTTATGTATAGGTATAACAATTTTAACGCGCTTAGAATTTGTTCAAAGTAAAATAGACAAGTTTATTATTGTCTTACTTTTATTTTTAATTCCAGTTCCTGCACAGACTTTATTAGGGCACATGGCAATGTCTATTAACTACCTTTGGACTTCCTGCTTTATTATATATTTCCTTGTCTTATTAAAATCAAATCAAAAAGGACAATTCACAGGCAGCCATTTTAAAAGAATCATTACTTTTTTATTATGTTTTATTTGTGGTTCTTTCCAGGAAAGCTTTTCTATTGGACTTAGTATTGGACTTTTTATATATTACTGTTTCCACCTAAATGATTTCAAAGGTTATCTCAGATGGATCATCATTGCATTTTGGTTAGGAACATGCTTCGTAACTCTTGCTCCAAGTAATTTCCTGAGATTCAACAATGAGATAATCAATAATGATTTATCAGGAATAAGTAAATATATATTCAATATAGCTCACATCTTTATCAATTCAAATCTATTATTATTATTGATTATTGTTAATATCATTCTTTATTTTAGAAATTCTAATGAATTAAAATTATTTTGGAAAGATAATTCCATCTATTTTATTACTATAATCGCCAATATATTATTTACTACAATTGTATATACAGGAAATCATCAGCTTACATGTATAAACCTATTTTCGCTATTACTTATCATTAATTTTATCTATAGATTCATTCCTGTTTTTTACTTTCAAAAATATAGAAATGTGTTTCCTATTACAATATGTATTTTTTTGTTCTTAACATATATACCTATTTATAAATACAGAGTCATGTCTTATAAAGGGTATCAAGAATTATTTAATCAAGATGTAAACAATGGAATATTAATCGCACCTCAATTTATTGATAATACTATAAAATTAAAGAATAACCTACTTGCTTCCAATTTTACATACCATGAAATTCCTGATACATGGTTTAAAGAAGGTTTATCTTTATATTTATCTTCTGGAAAAGATAAACATTTTGTAAAAGCCATTCTTCCACAAGAAAAATCAGAACTCATATCTTTGTGTAACCCAAAGAACGAGTATCAAAATAACATTTATTATTGTAAAGACAAACACTTCTTTATCATTAAACAGAAAAAAGAAGATAACAATCAAATATATGCAATAAAAGAAGACAACATTTTAAGCAAACTATCAAAGTTAATTATAAATAAAGATTTTAATACGGATAACATAACAGATATTACGAGTAATTTTACAGAAGGAGAATATAAGTATACTATCGTATTAGAAGTCAAGCGTCATATAAAGAAAATAATATTATCAGAACCTAACTAAGCAATTACTTATTTTCATAGAAGATTTTAATTCTGCTTTTTCCGTAAGTAAAAATACTAAATTAAAAAGTAAGCTTCCAAAATTGGCGTATTGACCAGCATGATTCTTTCCCATACCTTCGTGCTAAACTTTAACCTCGAAAGATTATGTTTAGCGAAAAAACTTTGAAAGACTATGGTTCCTCTACAAGACCGAGGGCGAACCCAAAGGAGTTTCCATCAACTCATTCTGCATTAGCAGCAACATTCCTACACGACATTCTATGACTGGCTCAAGAAGATATAGAAGAAGATTGTACCGGTAGAAGTGGAAGGTATTCGAAACCGGCAATGAACAGTAGGATGTTGTTAAAAACAAGCTCAAACGTACATCTCTCCATAAAGGAAGCATCATGGTGACGATAAGAATCCGTGAGGGCTTGTGTATTCAGAAGATAGGTTTAGACTATCAGGGGCTGAAAACACTGGTAGAGAAGCTGGAGGGATTATGCTAAGCATTAACGGACTGCAGAACTTCTATTATCTTTTTGAGTTTCATGACATGAAATGCAAGGCTCAGCGTATATGTGAGATAATCCGCGGTTGATACCACCGTAATCCATTGAATGGAGATATTTACATGTTCATGGCGAAAGACCAGCGCAAGGTTCGTATAATACACTATGAGCGCAAGGTCTAATACCTCCATAAAGAGTTACAAGTTCTGAAAATAGAGCATAAAGATGATGTGATAATACAGAAAATAAACAGGAAGGACCTGATTACAATACTGAAAACTCTGGCAATAACGGGCATCAGAATTTAATTATAAAGTTCTAAAAACATCTATAAGAATTCTCTGAGCACTTGCATATCTTTTTGAGAATGAGTTCCTTTACATAAGAATTGGAGAACATGAGAGTGAAGAACTCATAAAAAACTTTAGTATCCGATAAACATACTCAATAGGCTAATTATCAGCACTGCTTTCATGAATAAGCCTCTTTTTCAAAGTGTTATTTAATTTTATGTAAATCTTCTTCTCATGACAATGTGAAAATAATAATCGTTAAATTTGTAGCCTTTTTTAGGCGGGTATCTGCTAGCGCCCACCTAAAAGGGGAATACCCTAAAATTGGATACTTACATTCCAGCCACTCATAAATTGATTATGAACATATTATCAAAATACAAACTATTTTTCAATACAAAATCAGCCAATAAGAGAAGTAATAAGGCGATTAAAAATATCCTATGGTCTATATTTTTTAAAGGAAGTTCAATTCTTATATCGCTAGTACTAGTTCCTCTTACATTGTCGTATTTAAACACTTATGAGTATGGTGTTTGGCTAACCATTAGCTCAATATTAACATGGATATACTTTTTTGACATTGGTTTAGGGAACGGATTACGAAATAAATTAACGGAAGCATTAGCAAAAAGAGAGAATGAGTTAGCTAAAATATATATAAGTACAACCTTCTTTTACATGGGAATTATTGCTGCAGGATTTTATATTCTATTTATGATAGCACAATATTGGCTTAATTGGAATGCCATATTAAATGTAGATTCTAATAAAGTTTCAAATATAAATTCTATTGTTGCTATTGTTTTTGCATTCTTTTGTTTAAACTTTGTATTTCGACTTATCGGTAACATTTATATGGCCTATCAAAAGCCTGCAATAAATGATCTTTTATCCTTCATTGGTAATGTCATTTCACTTGTTCTGATTTATATATGCACCATATTTAGTTCAGGTTCTTTACTTTACGTTGCTTCTATATTTTCAGGAATTCCAGTAATTATATTAATTATAGCCTATCCTATTACATTTCATTATTATAAAAATATAACTCCATCACTCCGTTATGTACGTCCCCGATATCTAAATTCGTTAATGGCATTAGGTTTACAATTTTTTATTATTCAAGTTTCATGCATTGTTATATTTATGACCTCTAATTTAATTATATCCCACCTATTTAGCCCCGAAGAAGTTACTCCTTACAACATCGCATTCAAATATTTTACTTTAATCATTACCATATTTACAATAATTATTACTCCTTTTTGGTCAGCCATTACAGAAGCCTATACATTAAACGACATGAAATGGATAAAACAATCTATTCCTAAACTAATAATAATTTGGGGCATACTCTCTATCATAACTTTAATTATGGTAATTATATCTCCATGGGCCTATAAGATTTGGATTGGAGATGAAGTAAAAGTTCCATTCTCTCTCTCAATATTTTGTGGATTATATGCAACAATAACAAACTGGAATAACATATATTCATACACACTAAATGGAGTAGGAAAGATAAAACTCCAATTATACTCATCTATAATATCGGGATTATTGTATATCCCTCTAGCTATAGTTTTAGGTAGATTAATAGGAATTTCTGGAGTTATGTTAGCTACATGTTTTATATTATTAATTAGTTCAATATGGAGTCCCATACAATGTTGGAAAATTATAAATTATAAGGCAAAAGGAATATGGAACAAATAAGTTTAAAACTCCAATAATTTTTTCAAATTATCACTTCTCAACATTAATAAAAACAATAATATATGACAAATCCTAAGGCTACAATAATTACCGTTTCATTCAATGCGGTAAACGATATCGAAAAAACTTTGTTATCTGTTATAAATCAAACATACTCTAATATAGAGTATATTATCATTGATGGAGGTAGTACGGATGGTACGGTCGACATAATAAAAAAGTATTCAAATAAAATATCTTATTGGATAAGCGAACCGGATAAAGGTATTTATGATGCCATGAATAAAGGTATAAAGAAAGCTACCGGAGACTGGATTAATTTCATGAATTGTGGAGACTTATTCGCAAAAAACAATGTCATAGAAGAAGTTTTCAAACAAATAAAAGACAAAGACTATGATATTGTGTATGGGAATTCAATTATATTGTCAGGAGGCGCCAAAATATTCAAAAAAGCAGTCACAAATAATGAACTATTAAACTTTGCTCCAACATACAGACACGGAGCATCATTTGTCAAAGCAACAGTTCACAAAACCCACCTTTTTGATTTAACAAAAAAAGAGCAATATGGATATGCTCTTGATTTTTATTGTATACATAATCTATATCAAGAAGGTTATCGGTTTCATTACGTAGATATAGATGTTTTGGAATTTCTTGAAGAAGGGGTATCCAACTCTCCTTATCAAAGTCTTAAATACAATTATCTTATTAGCATATCTAAGAAATTCACCATAAAGAAATATTTATTCTATAAAAAAAGACTTCTTATACAACGTATTAAAAACTCATTTCTCAGATCAACTTTAAAAATATTTCATGCATTTATCAATATATACATTACCAATAATATTATATCTCACATTCCATGGTGGAAACTAAGGAAGTCATACTATCAAAAAATGGGGCTAACAATTGGAGAGAATACTATCTGTAATATGGGATTATATTGTTTTTTGCCACAAAATATAAAGATTGGTACATACACGCATATTAATAGGAACTGTTTCATTGATGGAAGGGGATCATGCTACATTGGCAACAATGTCTCTATATCGTATAATGTATCAATAATCACGGGAAGCCATAATGTTAATAGCAAAAACTTTGCTGTAGAATTTCTACCGATTAGAATTGAAGATTATGTTTGGATTGGAGCCAACGCAACAATACTTCATAACACACATATTGGAAAAGGAGCTGTTATTTGTGCTGGTGCAATAGTTACAAAAGATGTTCCTCCTTATGCAATAGTTGGAGGAGTACCAGCAAAAATTATAGCCTATAGGACTCAAGAATTAGATTATAAATGTCAATGGGAGCTTCCATTTGTTTAATAGACTCATCCGATCTAATTATCTATTCTACAAACGACATCGAACTCAAAGTAATATAACAATGAATATTAAAATCATAGATTACAATTCTATCAAAGCTTTCCATGAAATCATTAATTTAGCTTTTATAGAAATGTTTTCATCCACTTTTGATAATGTGGACTATATCAGTGGTAAATCAGCCCAACTAAACAATAAAAAAATAACCAAAGAAGTAAAAGGATTTTTTTTTGAGAACGTACGATACAAAAGACTTTTTACCATAGAAACAGACACTCGATTCATGGCTTTAATAAGGCATCTATGTGGTTTTTTTACCACACTATATTACTATTTTATAATAGATAGACGAGACATCATATTTTATAATTATACAAATTATTTTTCATTACCAATTATCTGCTTATTAAATCACATACTGCATAAAAAGATAATATTTACATTTCATGGAGAACTTGAACTACTCACTAGCAAAACCAAGTTTTTCAGACCTCCTACTTTATATAAGTTCTTTCTAAATATAGGCCTAAAATATTGTTTTACGGGAAGTTCTTGCAAAGGATTAGTACTTGGAGATTCTATTAAAACGAACATACTCAGTTTATATCCTCATATTTCTAAAGAAATCATATCAATTTGCCATCCGTATTACTTCAAAAACAATAACCAAATCACCAAATCACAAGAAAATCGATCTCCACAACCACTAAGAATTGGAACGGTAGGTTCCATAAATAAAAATAAAGGGTTAATGGAACTTATTGAAATATCACTAAGATTACAACCATATATTCAAAACTCCCAATTAGAAATCTTTTGTATAGGAAAAATTAATGATAAAAGTATTGAATTACCATCTAATATTCAACTAATAGGCAATGAAAATGGACTATCAAGAGAAGAATACGAAAAATCCATTAATGCATTAGATTACATTCTATATCTATACCCTATACATTCTTATAAATTAACTGCCAGTGGGGCAATAATGGATGCCATTAAATTAGAAAGACCAATAATATCTTTAAAAAATGACTTTTTTTCATATCTGTTTCAAGATTCATGCCCTGGCTATTTAACTAGCTCAACAGATGAACTTATTTCTACAATAGAAAAGATAATCCATACAAAAACTACTCCAAATTTTCAACAAGAATTTACAAAAGCCAAGCACAAAATTGATATAAAAACAAATACAATCTTGCTGATAAAACAAATTAATGATATCATAAAAGACAGCTCAAAATGAAAATATTTTTTTTGATTGAAAATATTAACAAAATTGCAGGAACTGAAAGAATTACTTTGGATCTTATTAATTTATTATCTCAAAATACTAATTGGGATATAAGTTTAATCTGCCTCAAAAGTATCACAACGAAAAATTTAGAATTAAACAGTCATGTGAAACTTATTAGTCTTGATAGTAGTCTACAAAATCCAATTAAAAGCATAAAAAAGTTACATTTACTTATAAAACAAGAACAGCCCAACTATTTAATCAATGTAGCTGTTATTATGAGTCGGATCAGCATATTCGCGACACTGCATACTCCAACTAAAGTTATCACATGGGAACATTTCAATTTGCATGCTGGTTCAAAGCTCGGATATATATGGAGACTTATATCCGCAAGTTTAAGCCATAAAACAGTTGTCCTAACTCATAAAGACAGACAATCCTACCCCAAATGGTTACAACATAAAGTAGAAACAATCTATAATTTCACCACAATAGATAATACTATCAAAGCTGATACAGAGAACTCAAACATTGTGATATCCGTGGGTAGATTAACTTATCAAAAAGGGTTTGACATGTTATTATATGCATGGGAAATTGTACATCAAAATAACCCAGAACTCATCTTATATCTCATTGGAGATGGAGAGGATAAACAAAAACTAAAAGAACTTTCTCAACAACTTCAGATTGATAAATCCATTATCTTTATTTCACAAAACAATGAAATAAACAAATATTATCAGAAGGCTGGATTATATGTCATGTCTTCTAGATTTGAAGGATTACCTTTAGTCCTTATTGAAGCCAAAAGGATGGGACTACCGTGTATCAGTTTCGATTGCCCCAATGGTCCCAATGAAATCATAAGAAAAGATATAGATGGCTACCTAATAGAACAGGCCAATATTTCTGCACTTGCCCATCAGATTATCAAAATCTTTAATGACAGGAAACAGCTTTGTCACCTAGGAAAAGAAGCAGCTCTTGATGCAGAAAAAAGATTCTCAGAAAATGCTATCATTAATCAGTGGATTACATTATTAGCCAAATGCTAACATATATAATTTTCTTTATTATATCACTATTATTCTCCTTCATTGATTTTGCTAAAATCAATCCCATAAAAAAAAGAGGTATATTTATTTTCTTTACCATTGGAATCATAATTTTCATAGGAGGAAGATTTTATTGTGATAATGATTACACGAATTACATTTATTTTTTTAACGAAACTCCTCCTCTTCATAAAATGGATTACTCCACTTTTATGGGTATATATTTATTATACCAGGTAGAACCATTATTTTTTCTTTTTAGCTCCATTTTTAAGATGATAGGTTTAGGAGGACAATCTATTATTTTTTTCTATACAATTTGTACTTTTACTTTTTTTTCTATTTTTATACTCCGAACATCTTCTTTCCCATTTATTTCTCTTTTTCTATATTCAACCTGCTATTTTTCATTACCTTTCATGCAAATGAGATTCGGATTAGCTTCGGCTTGTTGCATTTATGCGATATTAAAATTAAACAATGGACAATCACTTTCTTACTGGAAATGGCAAGTAATAGCTATGCTATTTCATTTTACAGCCTTAATAGGTCTTGCATATTTTTTCATTAGAAAACTTAAAATAACTCCTAAATACACCTACATTATTCTGTTATCAAGTCTTTTATTATTATTCTTTCCCATAAGAAGTTTATATTCCTCATTTGTAAATCTCATAGGTATGAGCAGGTATTTAGGTTATCTGAATGAGGGCTCCCTAAGCCTTTCATCTACATTCTTACATGTCATAGTTTTTTCACCTTTATATATTTTCCATAATCAGTTGCGTAATACTATGCCTGAATATGATATGTTTCTAAAGCTTTCATTATTAAGCATTCTCATGATGGTAGTTTCCACTCAACTTCCTATTTTAACAAGATTTGCTCTTCTATTTGCCACAAGCTCATGCTGCTTCATACCTGCATACATCTCACTTGTCAAAAAAGATAATAGAAATATTATCATCGTATGGACATTTATTTGCTTTTATGCTTTACTAAAATTTTATCCTAGTCTGCAACACATTGATTCTTATCACTTTTTTATCTGATAAAATTTAAACTGATTATGCTACCACTTGTAAGTGCCATTATTCCTGCCTATAATGCAGAAAAAACTATAGAAGATTGCATAAAGTCCATCGTCAATCAAACATACAATAATATTGAAATTATAGTTGTAAACGATGGCTCCAAAGACAATACTCTGAACATCTTAAATAAGCTATCCTCAGAAATAAAAAACTTATGGATATATACAATACCTAACTCCGGACCTTCTAATGCACGAAACTGGGGAATTAATCATGCTAATGGGGAATATGTTGCATTTTTAGACGCTGATGATAAATGGTTACCCCATAAAATAGAAACACAAGTTACTTATTTAGAACAAAATTCTTTTATTGATTTACTAGCTTGCAAAGTTTCAATTGGAAAATTTAAAGGGAAAAAGGAGAATACAAACATTATTGAAATTTCTCCATTGAAAATGCTATTTAAAAACTATTTCTCAACTCCATGCATAATAGCCAAACGAAATATCTTAAAAACTTATCAATTTAATATTAATCAAAAATACGCGGAAGATTATTTATTATGGTTAACCATAGCTTTCAACAACCACAAATGCTACATGATAAATAAAACATTAGTAGAATTAGCTAATAAACATACCTTCGGAGATAGTGGTTTATCTGGGAAAATATGGGAAATGGAGAAAGGGGAGTTATTTAATTACAAGCAACTTCTTAAAGAACAAAAAATTTCTTTTCTGTTATATGTTTCTGCATGTACATTTTCTTTTATAAAATATGTCAGAAGAAGTATTATATGCAAATATAGAAATATAAAGAAGAAAATATAAAAACAAACCAAAATGAGAATTTTACAAATCATTACCCTCTGCGAATTAGGAGGTGCACAATCTGTAGTTATCAATCTTGCTAACGAACTTAGTAAAAATCATGAAGTGATTGTTGCTGCAGGGGAAGGAGATGGGAAAATGTGGCCCATGCTCAATAAAAATATAACACAAGAGCATTGCAAATTCTTAAAGCGGGCTTTATCCCCCATCAATGATTTCAAGACTATATTTACATTTTACAAACTATATTTCAAATACAAACCAGACATCATTCATTTGCATTCCTCAAAAGCCGGTATGCTGGGCCGAATAGCTTTCCCCTCCAAGAAAATAATCTACACTGTACATGGTTTTGATTCTATCAGATTAGCTTATCGTAAATTTCTACCCATAGAACGTTTTATGCAAAGATTTTGCAAAGCAATTGTTGGAGTAAGTAAATATGATGAACAATGGATGGTAAAAGAGGGAATATCTCATAATATACACACAATTTATAATGGAATAAATGAGCCCTTACTGGAACCTCCACTATTGCCTGAGCTACCCTCTAATCGTAAAAGAATTTTATGCATTGCAAGAATATCCAAACAAAAAAAACTTGATTTATTCCTGAACATAGCCCAAATATTACCTGAATATGATTTTATTTGGATTGGTAATCAATATAAAATAAAACAACATTCATTAAACACATATTTTTTAGGAAACATTTCAAATGCAGCAGTATATAACCAAATAGCTGATTTATTTATTTTACCCTCCAACTATGAAGGATTACCCATGGTTATCATCGAAGCTATGAGTTACAAAAAGCCTATAGTTGCTTCAAATGTAGGAGGTATAAGTGAAATTGTTCGAAATGGAGAAAACGGATATGTGGTCAATAATAAAGCTGAAGAATTTGCACAACGGATCAAAGAAATTTTAGAGGATCAAGAATTGTATAATAAATTCGCACAAAATTCTTACCTTCGCTTTGAAAACGAGCTCACCGTAGAAAAAATGGTCAACTCATACTTAGAACTTTATAAAAAATAAAAATATGAAGATAACATTTATAGGAGGCAGCGGTTTCGTAGGAACCCGTCTCATTGAACTATTGAAAGAAGATTCAACTAATTATTCAAAGATAAAAAACATCGATTTGCTACAAAGCCATTTTCACCCAGAAGTTACAGAAATAGGTGATGTGCGTGATCAGGCATGCATGGATGAGAAATTGCAAGATACGGATTGCGTGATTCTGTTGGCCGCACAACACCGGGATGATGTGCACCCTACCTCGCTATATTATGAAACAAATGTAGGAGGAATGGAAAAAACCCTGAAAGCAATGGAAAAGAACGGGGTAAAACGAATCGTGTTCTATTCTTCTGTAGCCGTATACGGATTGAATAAAAAGAATCCGAATGAAGAACATCCGGCTGATCCCTTCAATCATTACGGAAAAAGCAAATGGCAAGCGGAAGTAGTATTGCAGGAATGGTATAAAACGCACCCGGATTGGAATATCAACATCATTCGTCCTACCGTTATCTTTGGTGAACGAAATCGTGGAAATGTGTACAACTTGCTAAAACAAATCGCCAGCGGAAAATTCCTGATGGTGGGTAATGGAAATAACAAAAAATCAATGGCATACGTAGGAAACATTGTAGCGTTCACCAAATTCCTGATGGAAAACAAAACCACGGGATATAATGTATATAATTACATTGACAAACCGGACTTTAATATGAATGAACTGGTGGGGCACGTAAGCAAAGTACTCAACAAACACATTCCTACTACGCATTTCCCCTATTGGTTAGGTATGTTAGGAGGATATGGATTTGATTTATTAGCCAAAATCACGGGCAAAAAATTAACGGTAAGTTCAGTACGCGTGAAGAAATTCTGTGCAACAACCGAATTTGATGCAACCAAAGTGAAAGAAACAGGATTTAAAGCTCCTTATACATTAGGAGAAGGACTGGCTCGCACTTTGGAGTTTGAGTTTATTCATGATGCATCAAACGGTATTACTTTTAAAACTGAATAAAAATATTTTTTCCATCCTTTAATCACATCAAGTAAGAATGACTGAGGAAAATAAAAAACAAACGGAAATAACTGATATTGATTTGGTGGCCTTGTTTAAAAAACTCATAGCAAGACGCAAAAGTCTATATAAAGCCATTGGAGTAGGTATCGTCGCAGGAGCAATCATAGGATTCAGTCTGCCAAAAACCTATCAGGTCAATGTCAGCCTTTCTCCTGAATCCGGAATCAACGGTACCAGTGGATTATCCGGTATTGCTTCCATGTTCGGTTTAGGAAGTGCATCTACCGGATTTGGAGAAGATGCGCTGACTTTTAACATGTTTCCAGAGATTGTAAAGACCAACCCTTTTGCCTTGGAAATGCTTCAAATACCCATTCAAACTCAAAAAGGAGACAGCATTGTACTCTTTGATTACCTGGATACGGAAAAAAAGCCCTGGTGGAGTCATGTTATGGGAGCTCCCGGAATGCTTGTAGGAGGGATAAAATCACTTTTTCAAGAAGAAACAAAAGATAGTATAAAATCAATTGACCCATTCCGTCTCACTCCGGAACAAAGCGGAAGAATCGGAATGCTAAAAAGTATATTAAAAGTAGAAACAGACAAGAAAAGTAACATGACGAAAGTCACTGTTTCCTTGCAAGACCCGCTTGCAGCTGCAATCGTGGCAGACAGTGCCGTACATAAATTACAGGAATACATCACGGATTATCGTACCCGAAAGGCAAAGCAAGATTATGACTTTCAGTTCAGTTTATGCGAACAATACAAGAAAGAGTATTTTGAAGCACAACAGGAATATGCCAAATTTGCAGACGCCAACCGAAATGTCATCCTTCAAGCTGTAACTTCTGAAAAAGATAGATTACAAAAAAATCTAAGTTTAGCAGAACAAATCTATAGCCAGTCTATGGGCCAGCTTCAAGTCTTACGTGGAAAAGTACAGGAAGCCAAACCGGTGTTTGCCGTAGTAGAACCGGCCACGGTACCACTTGCTCCGGCATCTCCAAAAAAATTAATAATTATTATTATCTTTGCATTCCTAGCTTTTGTGTTTGAGTCTGCATGGATTCTTTTCGGGAAAGATATTTATCATGACTTCAAGAATGAACTGAAAAAGAAAGATTAATTCCAATACGGTATCATTATTTTATCTTTACACATATGAAATATCCTATAGGCATACAAACATTCGAACAAATCATAATGGATGGATATATCTATGTAGATAAGACTGATTTAATATATTCACTTGTAACAAGAGGGAAAATATACTTTCTCAGCCGCCCGAGACGATTTGGGAAAAGTCTTCTGCTATCTACGCTGGAAAATTATTTTCAGGGTAGAAAAGACTTGTTTGAAGGGTTAAAAATAAGCAAACTGGAAAATAACTGGCTTGCCTATCCGGTATTTCACATTGATTTTAATGGAGTAAACTTTAACCAGCCAAGGGCTTTGGAAGCTAAGCTGGAAGGCTATATTTCTTCTTGGGAAAGGATATACGGAATAAATCCAGGAATTGACTTCAACTTGGGTTCCAGATTTGAGAATGTATTAAGGGCAGCAGCCCAGAAATATCAGCGGGGAGCTGTGGTCCTGGTGGATGAATATGACAAGCCGCTGCTGGATGTACTGGATCGTGACGAAAAATTGCTCAACCATAACCGTGATATACTGAAAGCTTTTTATTCTACATTTAAACTGGCTGACAGATATCTTCAGTTTGTATTTCTAACAGGAGTAACCAGATTCTCTCAGGTCAGTGTCTTCAGTGGATTCAATAGTCCGAAAGATATCACCATAAATGAAGAATATGAGGCAATATGCGGTATCACAGAAGAGGAACTGCAATTGTATTTTCAAACTTCAATCCAAAAAATGGCGAAAAGAGAAGAATGTACTGCCAACGAAATGAAACAGATTCTGAAACGGCAATATGATGGGTATCATTTCAGTGAACGGATGAAGGATATTTATAACCCATTCAGCATTTTGAATGCATTCGACTCCAAACGCCCTTATGACTTCTGGTTCAGTTCGGGCACGCCTGAATACTTAATCCGGTTATTGAACTTATCGGATGAGAATATCAACGAAATTACCGGGAAATATTATGACTCAAGTAATTTTATGGACTATAAAGCACATGCGGAAAATCCTTTGCCTATGCTTTTTCAAAGTGGTTATCTCACTATTAAAGATTACGACAAAAGAAGAAACCGCTTCATGCTGGATTTTCCAAACAATGAGGTGAAAAGTGGATTACTGACCTTAATAGCATCCAACTATCTTAAAACAAATGAGGATACACGTAATATTGCACAAGAAATGGTATTTTCTTTGGAAGATGGGAATCTGGAAAAATTTCATGGCATACTTACAGCTTTTCTCGCAGAAATACCCTATACCATGCGAAGAAAAGAAAATGAGCGAGAAAAAGAACGGTATTTCCATTATACATTTTATCTGATTCTCCGACTAATGAGCGTGTACACGGTATATACCGAAAAGGAACAAAGCCAAGGAAGAGTGGACTGCATTATAGAAACGCCCAAATTCGTATATATTTTTGAATTTAAACTGAACAGTACAGCTAAAGAAGCCCTTCAACAAATTGAATCCAAGGGATATGCGAATCCATATAAAAATGATAAAAGAAAATTATATAAAGTCGGTATCAGCTTTTCATCTGAAACAGGTACAATAAAAGACTGGGATGTACAAAGTTCAGACGAAAAATAATGATCTGATAAAAACAAAAAACAAATGAAAAAACACTTACTAATAATCTGTGGCTTATTTTTATGCACATCCATTTCTGGACAGACTGAAAACTCTTCCCTCACCTACCATGTAGAATTAGGAGCTACTGCCGGAAACGGTACATACGCTCCATTGTGGTTCACAGGTAACCGTTACGGATTAGGAAGCACAAATCCGAATTCGGGATATCTGTTGGCAGGAATCTCTTACGAGAAACAATTCAAACGCGGATGGCGTATTGAAGCCGGACTAGACATGGCGGGAGGAATTCATCAGGCGCAAGATGTGTTCATTCATCAGATATACAGTGATTTTTCCTGGAAGATGCTGACACTGAGCATCGGAAGTAAGGAACGCCCGGGATTTCCGCTGACCAAGAACACAGCACTAAGTAGCGGAATGATGGTGGAAGGTCCTAACACGCAACCGATTCCGCAAATCAGAGGAGAAATCAAGGAGTTTCTGAACGTGCCGGGCACAAAGGGATGGCTGGCTTTTAAAGGACACATTGCCTACGGTTCATTTACAGACAATGGCTGGCAAAAGGATTTTGTACAACCGGGGCAGTATTTCACAAAGGATGTACTCTATCACAGCAAATCGCTCATGCTGCGGTTAGGGAACAAGGAAAAACTGCCATTGGAATTTGAATTCGGTCTTTTAATGGCGACACAGTTTGGTGGTGACCGCTATCTGAAACTGGAAGACGGAAGTACAGAGAAGGTGCTGGACATGCCGGAAAACCTGAAGGCATATTGGAAAGCACTCTTTCCACAAGCAGGAGGAGATGACACTCCGTATGGAGAACAAACCAACGTGGAAGGAAATATGTTAGGAAGCTGGAACTTCGCACTGAATTATTATGTGGGACAATGGAAGTTCCGAGCTTATCTGGAGCATTACTTTGAAGACCATTCACAGATGTTCTGGGAATATGGACGCTGGAAAGACGGACAAATCGGACTGGAAATTACTTTCCCGAAGAATCGCTGGATAACTTCTGCTGTATGGGAAGGACTTAGTACAAAAGATCAGACTGGGCCGTCCTTATATAACAGCTTTGAAGGTCAGTTCCCGGAGTATCAAATCAGCGGTTTGGATGACTATTACAATCATTATATCTATGGTGCCTGGCAACATCAAGGTATGGGCATGGGCAATCCGCTGATTCCAGGACCAGCCTATAATACAGACCATAACATTACTTTCCGTAGCAATCGTGTAAGAGCACATCACCTGGGCATCAGCGGACAGCCTTCTTCGGAGTGGGGATACCGAATGTTGATTTCATTTGCCCGCCATTGGGGTACATATTATACGCCTCTCGACCAGCAACGGAAACAATTCAGTTCGCTCTATGAAGCAACTTATACACCGAAATGGGCAAAGGGATGGAGTGCTTCGGCTGCACTAGGATTTGACCGAGGTAATTACCTGGGTAATTCTACAGGAGGCATGCTGACCATCAGAAAAACAGGAGTGATTTTTTAATTGAAGAAAGAAGTATGAAACGAATTTTCTATATAGGGCTTTGCATGATGGTACTGGCCATGATATGCAACGACTGCAAAAAGGAACCGATAAACACTGAGATTGAAGGACATTGGCAATTATTGGAATTTACTACAAAAGCGGACAATGAGGTGCATCCGTGCGAACGCATCTATTACAGCATACAGCTTTGGGTAGTGGAAGTGGCAGAAAAGCAAGGGTCACAGGGATTGACTCCTTTCCGCGGAAGATACCAGTACGATGAAGCAAGTAATAGCATCACCATGAACGACATGAGCACGTATGACCTTCCAGAAAACTCCCGTCCGGCTGAGGTATGGGAACTGGAGCCCTACGGACTAAACAATGTGAATACGACGTTCAAGGTAGTGGAAACAAACGGGAAATACATGACCTTAGAGTCTGATTATGCCATATTAAAGTTTAAGAAATTCTAAAGCAAAAGGCATATAATCAGAAGAAAAGCCCTGGCTGTCATTGGCAGTACGGGGCTTTTTCTATATCTTTGCGGGGTAAAATTTGATTATTTATGGAAAGAAAAGTAGCACTAATCACAGGTATTACAGGACAGGACGGATCATTCCTGGCTGAATTTTTATTGGAAAAAGGTTATGACGTACACGGTACCATCCGCCGTTCGTCAGTCGACTTCCGCGAACGTATTGCACACCTGGAAGGAAAACCGAATTTTCACTTGCACTATGCGGATTTGAGTGACTCGATGAGTATCCTGCAGGTAGTTAGCAAGGTAAAGCCTACGGAAATTTACAACCTGGCCGCACAAAGCCACGTGCAGGTAAGTTTCGACTCTCCGGAATTTACCGCCAACGTAGATGCCACAGGAGTACTCCGCGTATTAGAGGCAGTACGTCTGTGCGGTTTGAAAGATACCTGCCGCATATACCAGGCATCTACTTCGGAACTCTACGGAAAGGTAGAGGAAGTGCCGCAGAACGAGAACACGCCGTTCCATCCTTACAGCCCGTATGCGGTGGCTAAACTGTATGGTTACTGGATTGTGAAGGAGTACCGCGAGGCGTACAACATGTTCTGCTGCTCGGGTATCTTGTTCAATCATGAATCGGAACGCCGCGGAGAAACATTCGTGACGCGTAAGATTACGCTGGCTGCGGCCCGCATCGCACAGGGCAAGCAGGAGAAGCTGTACCTGGGTAACCTGGACTCGCTGCGTGACTGGGGATATGCCAAGGATTACGTGGAATGTATGTGGCTGATTCTGCAGCATGAAACGCCGGAAGATTTTGTGATTGCTACGGGGGTACAGCACAGTGTACGTGAATTCTGCTACCTGGCATTCAAGCATGCGGGTATCGAACTGGAATTCAAGGGTGAAGGTATCAACGAGAAGGGATATGACAAGGCTACCGGAAAATGCCTGGTGGAAGTCAGCGAGGATTTCTACCGCCCGACAGACGTAGTGAACCTCTGGGGCGACCCGACGAAGGCGAAAGCGAAACTGGGCTGGAACCCGTCGAAAACGACTTTCGAGGAACTGGTGAAGATTATGGTGGAAGCGGATATGGCGAAAGTGGCCGTGGAAAAGGCGGGAGAACAGATCCGTACAAACCTGGCAGAGTATCTGGAAAAGGGAATCGTGAAGTAGTTAACGGAGGTTTATTATGTTGGACAAATCGGCTAAGATATATGTAGCGGGACACCACGGACTGGTGGGTTCCGCTATCTGGAACAACCTGAAGGAAAGGGGCTACAATAACCTGGTGGGGCGCTCGCACAAGGAACTGGACTTGCTGGACCCGATGGCGGTTAAGGCGTTCTTCGACGAAGAACAGCCGGATGCGGTGATTCTGGCGGCTGCACACGTGGGAGGCATCATGGCCAACCTGCAATACCGTGCGGACTTTATCTACCAGAACCTGCAGATTCAGCAGAACGTGATTGGAGAGAGTTTCCGCCACGGGGTGAAAAAACTGCTGTTTCTGGGCAGCACGTGCATTTATCCGCGTGAGGCTCCGCAACCGATGAAGGAGGAGGTGCTCCTCACCTCTCCGCTGGAATATACGAACGAACCGTATGCCATCGCGAAGATTGCGGGACTGAAGATGTGCGAGAGTTTTAACCTGCAGTATGGCACGAACTACATTGCCGTAATGCCGACCAACCTTTACGGTCCGAACGATAACTTCCATCTGGAGAACAGCCATGTGCTGCCGGCCATGATCCGTAAGATTCACCTGGCCAAGTGCCTGAATGAGGGTGACTGGGATGCGGTGTGCAAGGACATCAACCTGCGTCCGGTGGAAGGGGTGAACGGAAACAACACCCACCAGGAGATTCTGGAGAAACTGGCAAAGTTCGGCATTACGCCGGAGGCGGTCACACTCTGGGGTACGGGAAAACCGATGCGTGAGTTCCTGTGGAGTGAGGAGATGGCAGACGCCAGCGTACACGTGTTGCTGAACGTGGATTTCAAGCAGACATACGATGCAACGCAGAAGAATGCGGACGGCATCACGGAAATACGTAACTGCCACATCAACGTGGGTACGGGTAAGGAAGTGTCTATCCGCGAAGTGGCGGAGAAAATCATGAAGGAAATCGGCTTCAAGGGGGAACTGCGCTGGGATGCATCGAAACCGGACGGCACACTGCGCAAGCTGACGGACGTAAGCAAGCTGCACAGCCTGGGATGGCACCATAAAGTAGAAATAGACGAAGGTATTCACCGCTTGTATGAATGGTACCTTAAAGGTATCTGCATCAATCATCAGACAGTATAATCCGAATGGAAGAGAAGAAAGAGAGACACTGGTATGCTTTCTATGTAAGAATGCATCACGAGAAAAAAACGGCAGAGAAATTAGAAATGCTTCACGTAGAGCATTTCTTACCCATACAGGAGGTGGTGCGTCAATGGAGTGACCGGAAAAAGAAAATCAAGCAGGTCGTAATTCCGATGTTGATTTTTATCTGCACAGATGAAAAAGGACGAATTGAACTGCTTCAGAATTTTCCATCGTTAACAGGATGCTTGATAGACCCGGCAACCCGACGACCGGCTATCATCCGGGACAAAGAGATGGAACAGTTTAAGTTCATGCTGGATTACTCCGAGGAAACGGTACGGTTCCAAAATGAGCCGTTGGCCCCAGGAGAACAGGTAGAAGTAATCAAAGGCTCTCTGAAAGGTCTTCAAGGTGAACTGGTAGAAATAGGAGGACACTCGCAGGTGATGATACGCATTGACCACTTGGGTTATGCCACCGTGGAAATACCAGTAGGATACGTAAAGAAAGTATAAGACAGGTTTCTCAAAAGAGAAAGCGGGGAAATAAAAGAAACGGCGGAAAGTTGCTTTTCAACATGTGCAACTTCCCGCCATTCTTTTTTTATTGGAAGAACACATCATCAAGACGTGTATTATTTTCTTCTTCTATTTCTGTCAATCTGTCTTTGCAAGGATCGAAATCCCCCGGTATATCGAATGTCTCATCTGGAGAGTATCCTAACGTTTTGTCAGCATAAACTTTCTGCATATAGAGCCCCCAGATAGGCAGTGCCATAGAGGCCCCTTGCCCGTCACGCATTGTATCAAAGTGAATGTCTCGTTCTTCACCTCCAACCCAGCAACCAGATACCAATGACGGAGTAAAGCCCATGAACCATCCATCAGAGTTACGGTTCGTTGTTCCTGTCTTACCTCCCATGTCGGCCTTAATACCATACAAACGACGAACACGACCACCGGTACCTTCATTGATTACGGCACGCAGCATGACGAGCATCTTGTAAGAAGTTGATTCACTAATAACTTCATTTACTTGTGGAGTGAAGTTGGCTACGACGTTACCATCATTATCTTCAATGCGAGTGACAAAAAGCGGAGCAGTGCGAATGCCTTTATTGACAAAGGCCGTATAAGCACTGACCATCTCTCCTACCGAAATTTCACAAGGCCCAAGACAGAGGGAAACGGTAGGCTGGACATCCTTATTTAAGACACCGAATGAGTGTATCAAACGAACCAAATCATACGGACTGAGCTTACTCATCAGGTAGGCTGAAATCCAGTTATTAGAGTTAGCCAATCCCCATTTCAAGGTCACGATTTCTCCATAATGTGACTTGGAGCTGTTACGGGGCGACCAAGCTTTTCCATTTTCATCGAAAAGAGTCTGTTCTACATTGCGGACTTCATCACAAGGTGAGAAGCCGTTTTCCATGGCAAGCGCATATAAATAAGGTTTAATGGTTGAACCTACCTGACGACGGCCTACCATAGCCATATCATATTGGAAATAGTTATAATTAGGTCCTCCTACGTATGCTTTCACATGTCCCGTAATCGGATCCATAGACATGAAACCAGCTCGCAGGAAGTGTTTATAATATTTGATAGAATCAAGCGGAGTCATGATTGTATCTTTTTCTCCTTCCCATGAGAATACAGACATCTCGTATTTAGTATTAAAGGCTTTCATGATTTCAGCTTCCGAACATCCGTCAGCCTTCATGGTACGATAACGGTCGCTCTGGCGAATAGAACGGTTCAAAATCTGTTCTACTTCCTCTGGAGTAAGTTCATTGGTGTATGGAGCGGTCTTACGTCCTCTTTTTTCCTTGAAGAAGCGAGGTTGCAGATACTTGGCTACATGCTCATAAACGGCTTCTTCGGCATATTGCTGCATTCGGGAATTGATGGTAGTATAGATTTTCAAACCATCTACATAAAGATTATAATTAGTACCATCTTTCTTTTTATTCTTTGCACACCAACCGTACAACGGGTTAGTTTCCCACGCCAGAGAGTCTTCATAATACTTCTGCATCTGCCAGCCACGGTAATCGCTCCGGTCCGGTTTACGGGCAGTCATTACACCACGCAAGTATTCACGGAAATAGGTAGCCAGTCCGTCTTTATGATCGACAGGCTGAAATTTCAACACCAAAGGAAGAGCCTGCAAGGAGTCACATTCTTCCTGAGTAAGGAAACCTGCCTTACGCATTTGGTCAAGAACCGTATTACGGCGGCCACGGGAACGTTCATTAAAACGACGGGGATTATAGAGAGAAGGATTCTTACACATACCAATCAAGGTAGCGGCCTCTTCTATTTTCAGTTTTTTGGGATCTTTGGCAAAATAAGTCTTGGCTGCAGTTTTAATACCTACAGCATTATTCAAGAAATCGAACTTATTAAGATACATGGTAAGGATTTCTTCCTTTGTGTAATAACGTTCCAACTTTACAGCAATTACCCACTCAATCGGCTTCTGCAACAAACGCTCCATTACGTTATCTGCTGTGGGTGAATAGAACTGCTTGGCCAGCTGCTGGGTAATGGTACTACCACCGCCGGCATGTTTCTGCATAAAGATTCCACGCTTGATAACCGCACGCATGAAAGCACGGGCATCGATACCAGAATGATCTTCAAAACGTACGTCCTCAGTAGCCACCAAAGCATGTACCAGATGAGGAGAAAGGTCCTCATAACCTACATACACGCGGTTTTCCTTACTAAGCGACCAGGTGCCCAACAGCTTGCCGTCTTCAGAAATGACCTGTGTGGCAAACTTCAGATTCGGATTTTCCAGTTCTTCTACCGGGGGAACATACCCTATTTTACCCTTTGCAATGGCCGTAAAAACAATGGCAACTGCGGCAATGCAGATGAACACAAAACCCCACATTGCATATATAAATATCTTTCTCATACTTTTATTACATTCATTAATTAGACTTTTAAGTCGCAAATTTACATAAAATCTCTGGAAAAGACGAATAAAAAGGGACAAATGTCTTCGTAATGCCTGTCAA
>OGLM01001553.1_pt1 | contig 23438 bp, 18 predicted proteins | sample 1572531 | NCBI WGS metagenome assembly OGLM01 (sample SAMEA2581909, study PRJEB24529) | metagenome | biome: Human gut stool | place: China | collected 2011 | reverse complement strand
AAACAACGAAAAACTACAATAAAAATGGCATAGGAAGTGATGATGCGCCATCATCTTCATATGCCATCTTATTTTTTAGGGACATTTACTGAATATCCCTAGGAGGAAATTATTTTTTTTTGAGATTATTTTGGTATAACTCTATAATATTATTTATATACTTTTCTTCCGAGAATTTCCGAATAAAATTATATGCATTGTTACACATTTGATAATAAGTGCAATCGTCTATATTTATGGCAGTTTGTATCGTCTGGTAAAGTGATTCGGTATTGCCGTAATTAAATAAATATCCGGTTATACCATTTTCGACAATTTCAGGAAGTCCTCCGATATTAGATGCAATAACAGGTTTGCTTAGCGCCATGGCTTCTGCCGCACTTAGTCCAAATGTTTCATACCATTCGGAAGGAACAATTATAAAAGATGATTCGGAAATTGTTTTTTTCAGATCTTTTCCTGATTTGAAGCCGAGAAGTTCGACATTGTGTGGAATATCATTTAGTACGAGGCCTCCATTTCCCGCTATTTTTATTTGGATATCGGGAAGTCGTTTGGCTGTTTGTATTAATGTTTTTATTCCTTTTTCTTCAGATAAACGTCCGAAATAAAGTATATAATTTCCCCGATGTGGATTATATGCAGCTTTAATTTCTATCGGATTGTAGATAACCTGATGGTTATATTTTTTAAATTCAGGATTTAATTTGGCATAAAGTTGGAAAGATGCTTGGCTGACAAAAATAAAGGTATCGATATAATGGTTAACTGGATAGAATATTTTTCTGAAATACATTTCTGCCATGAAAAGAAAGCTCTCCAAATAACCGGATTTTCCGCATTTGTTTATAAAGCAGTTATAGTATCTTCCATTTTGGCATTTTGTACATATTTGTAGTTTTCCGTTTAATAAAGCTGATGCTGGACAAACGAGCCGGTAATCGTGGGCAGTGATAACGACGGGAATATTGTATTTTTTTAATATCGGTAAAATTGAGACAGAAAAACTACTGAACATTAAATGAATGTGTGCAATATCTGGCTTTTCTTTCAATATGGCTTCTTCGATTTTTTTTGAGGCTTCTTTATTAAAGAAAAACGATTTTATATTTTGTATTTTATGCTTGAGTGGGATCTCCCTGAATTCGGGATAGTCTATAAAATAAGGGTTCTCACCAGAGAAATTTTTTTTGTTTTTAGTTGATACTGGTATAACCTCATGACCTTTTGATTTTAATAATGAAATTGTTTTGAAAAAAACAGTTTCTGCACCACCTCTTAAGTAAAAATATTTATTGATTAGCAATACTTTCATGGTGATTTTTTTTATAATTTATATAATGTTTTTGTATCCTGAATGCTTTGATTAAAGTTTTTACCTTTTGTTATAATGGTTTATAATGTGACTTATTTTCATATAAATACGTCGAATTAATATATAAGGTTTTAATCGATAAAGATAATAAAAATATTTATTTATATGAAATCCGTATTTAGTATTGAAGTTCTTTTTTTGCAGAAGAATGTTTTTATGCATTGATGCTTGTGAGCTTATGCCTTGAGTATTATATTTTACTAATGTTTCAGGGACAATTGTATAAGACTTTTTATTTAAACAGATTGCTTTTATCAGTAATCCCCAATCAGCAATGATTTTAAACTCTTCATCGTATTTTCCTTGCTCTATAAATACACTACGTTTTATTATGGTTGCTTGATGACATATTCCTTCGTAGAGATCGAATTTATTGAGCCGTTTGGGGGGGGTTGATTTTATGCGTATATGCTTATTATTCATAATGACGCTTGTAAATATGAAGTCAGTTGTCGCATTATTCATAAAATCAAAAGAACAACCGTCCGTAAAAATGTCCCCTGAATTAAGAAAGAATATATATTCTCCGGAAGCAAAATCGACCGCTTTATTCATTGCATTGTATATACCTTTATCTGGCTCTGATATCCAGAATGTGATACTCGATGCGTATTTACGAATGATATCGATACTGTTATCAGTGGAAGCACCGTCTATGACAATATACTCGAAGTTTGAATATTTCAGTGAAATAACGCTTTTGATAGTTTGTTCTAATCCTATTGCGTTATTTCTGTTGATTGTTATGATTGATAACTTCATTGATAATCGTTTTGTAAGCGTTGATCGTTTGTTTTTTTATAATTATCTTATCATGTCTTTTCTCTGCCGTTAAAATTTCATTTCGTGATAATTTTAATGCAAAATCTTTATCGTTCCATATTTTTAAGATGGCAGATACGATTTCATAAGGGTCATTAGGAGAGACTAATATACCTGCATCATTTGATAATATTGAGCTTGTTCCTCCAACATTAGTTGCAATGGTCGGTGTCCCAATATATTGTGCTTCACATATACTATTGGCACTGTTCTCTATATGTGAAGGGTGTAAATATAGGGTCGCATTTTGTAATTCTTTTATTATATCTTGCGCGGATAAGATTCCTAAAAATTTTACACATTCTTTGTGTTTATGCAGTTTCTTATATAACTTCACAGATTCCGACTTATCGGATATTCCTCCAATTCTCCATTCTATCTTTTGTTTGGATAGTTTTTTTAAAACGTTTATGGTTTTGAATATGACATCAAGACCTTTATATGAAGAATCGGAAATGGTAGATAGGATTGTTATTTTATTATTTACAGGGTTATTCCATTTTTTTGCAATATAAAACGGTTCTCTCAATATTTCGTTTATATAAAAATATTTGCAATTCGGAGCAATGAGTTTAATACTTTCTTTATCCCAATCTGTTCTTCCAAATGCGTATTTTAAAAGAGGGAGTATTTCCAATTCTCGTTTTGCTATGTATAAAAAGTTTTTATATAAAAAAGGAAAAGATATACGTTTGATTGTTTTTATGGGGACTTTTAATGAGTTGAGATATAAATTCCATAAATTTGTTCCATTAGGAAGAAATGAATAATTATATATTGACACGATCCCTTGCAGATGAAGGACAATAGGAAATTTACAATATTTTAAAAGTCTGATTCCACACCATTCACTTCCGAATAAATGAACTATATCCGGCTGGACTGTGTTTAAGATACTCATAAAATTGTCAATATCTTTGAGGCATTCCTTTTTGCCTAAATATCGGGGAATTATATTAAAAGGTTTGAAATTATACGTTAGTCCGTCCCTTACCGGATAGTAATTTACATTATTGATTTGTTTAGGTTTGTCGGGATATCGGGTATGATATGCAACAAATAATTTGATACTAGAATCAGAAGAGAATAAATTTATATATGAATCTATCCATCCTCTTCCATTATAGTCGTGATCTTGTTCTATAATTTTTGGAGCTGTTGCAGAAAGAACGAGTATCTTTAGTGAATCCATCAGTGTTGATTTATAAAGCGAAATACTTGGTAATTTGTTCTTCAGAGAAATTTCTGATATTTTTATTTATGCATATAGCAGAGCATATCCATACTAATAGATACCGAAAGTCAAGAGCTGGCATTCCCCATGGGAACATATCTATTAACCAAAGTAAAATAACAAATCCAGCAATTTTGCAAAATTTATTTTTAGATTTGAATAATCCTAAGTATATTGCCGATATGAATATGTTTAATAATAATATTAAGTTTACTACTCCTCCCTTTAATATGACTTGTAAATAACCGCATTCGATCAGAAATCGATCGTCTTTGTCTTCGACAGAATCGAACTCTTGCCCATCGATACCCGGAGCATAATAAGTTCCGTCAATGCCTTTCCCGATTATCCAGTCTTTTTGAGACATGTCTTCTATAAATGATATAAATAGCTCTTCTCGATTATTGACAGATATCCGGTCATATATTTTTTGAAATATTCCAAGATCCCCTGAAGAAAAAAAAGCATATAAGGCAAAACAACTGATGCAAAGAAACAATATCCCGATCATCTTTTCTTGGATATGGTGTTTCAATTTAGAGATTGATAATATTAACGTTCCCAAAATAAAGAAGTTTCCATAAGTCAACATTAGGTTACGTCTTGCCATGATGGTTGGAATCAAAACAGACAATGCCGTAATAATTCCGGCATACAATATGTTTTTATTTCGTAAATAAGGTGATATTAAATATAAAAATGCCGGGGTGGTTCCTAATACCCATACAAATTGTTCAGTGAAAGATTGGTTTTTGAATAAAGGAACTATAAAAAGAATACCAAATATGAAAAAAAACGGAATGCATATAAGTCCCCATCGAATGAAATAATGTACCAACTTGTCTGTCGGGAAAAATACGATGAGAGGTACAAATAAATGAAAGAAAAAATAGGGTTGGAAATAGGTCATCAGAGACTCTGAAGTGATCGAAAAATTATGTAATATGGTATATATATGCCATAGCAGCAATGCATACATCGAATATTGGATATATGTGCTGTAATGGTTTCTTCTGAAAGAGATGCTTTTATAGGCAGCGATTATCAAGATAAAAAATCCCAGATATTGTAACGGTTGTCTTATTATATCGGTTTCTTCTCCTATACGCCGCAATAGGTAACCTATGCAATATAGTGCTAAGCCCGTTAAGAAAAGAATAATATATCTTTCTTCTTTTTTTTCGGTGTAAACAGTTGTGGTATTTGTCATTTTATCCATATCCCTTTTTTATGTTTAATAATGACTTGTCTATACTGAATCGGTGCGATAATGAATCCATAGAAATTGGAGATGATCGATGCTATGAGGACCGCGCTAGCTCCTAAAGATGTGTTTTGTACTAATAGTGTGGCTGTTATTATAAAAAGAAGCGGGGATATAAGGCTGACATAGAGTTGTATTGTTATTGCTCCGATACCATTTAGCAATGTCACGAATGGATGAGAGAAAACACATATGATATTGTATAACATCGCCCAAAACGAGAGGGTAGTTGATATATCGATACGTTCTTTTAGCCATACATAGTAGAGTTGTCCGGAACAAACATACATGATGATTCCTGTTATGGTTAATAGTAAGACGCATTTGATATATTGTTTTATTTTATTTCTTAGCCACATGAAATCTTGTCTTGTATATGCATCGGTTGCAGCAGACCAAAAAGGCAATAATAAAATTGTAATTGCCATCGTGAGAACCCCGAAATATTTATATGCAATATTGAAATCCGTGACTTCGTTCATCCCGAGATTTCGAGCAATGATGAAGCTGGACATTTGGTATTGAATGATTGTTGCAATTTGAATGATAAAAAATTTACTTCCAGTGTTAAATAAAGGTTTTATATGTTTTATTTTTATATATTTTATGGATGGACTTAATTTTTTATATTTTCCTCGATATAAAAAGATCGAAAACAAAATAGTGACTATAAGTGGTGTCATGCATAAACAGATACATAAAAGCAATAGAGAACCTTTAGTGACCAAGGTTAATGAATAGATGACTATTAAGGCTACAACTTGACCTGAAACATCAATTAAAGATGCCATTGCAGCTCTTTGGTCGGCAAATAAAACGATATTGATGATTTTTAGCACAAATGACAGGCAAAAATAAGAAAAAATTATAATAAAAGCCTGTGATATATTAGGGGCATTTGTGGTAGAAACTTTTAATATTTCTACCCAATTGAGATATGGCATTGTAAGTGTGATGATGAGCCATAATATAAAAAATATGCCAAACAATAAAGCGTATGATGTACTGATATAAGTTTTGGCGAGTTTATATTTTTGTAAAGAAATCGCTTCTGTTAACTTATTTCTTAATCCATTCGTAAGTCCTAAGTCGAAAAAACTTATCCAAGTGACCATTGAACTGAGAGTAAGCCAAATACCGTAATTTTCGGCATTAACAAAATCGATGGTGATAGGTACAATTATAAAACTCGTGACGACACTTAAAATCTTTAACAGACAAGTGTATAAAGTATTTTTTTTGTACTGTAGGTCAATATTGGGTTTAAATAATATTGACGGATGACGTTTATTGGGCATTTTTATTTCCATAACCGTATCCGTAACCTTGTTTCGCGTTTGTTGCGTTGATGACAAATGACATCTTTTTCAATCGATTGTTTTGTACAAGGGTATTTGCATACCTGATGTTATCCTTGGTCGTATAGTTGGCTCTGCAAACGTATATTGTCATGTCGGAAATGTATGCAAAATTGAATGTGTCAGAGATTAATCCGACAGGTGCTGTGTCCAAGATTATATAATCGTATGTTTGTTTGAGTTCGTCAATAAGGCCTTTTAGCTTTTCACTTGACAATAATTCTGCCGGATTAGGAGGAATAGGCCCTGCTAAAATTATATCCATATTGTCGTGCAAAACTTTGGGGACAATAATTTCTGGTATTGTTATCGTATTTGTTGCTAAATAATTTGTTAAACCATATTTATTTTGTAACTTCAAATAGTCTCCTAAGCGAGGGTTCCTTATATCCATACCGATAAGAATTACCTTTTTCCTAGATAAGGCTAATGTCTTGGCAAAATTGCTGCTGATGAAAGATTTGCCTTCGCCACTAGTACTGGAAGTAACTAAAATAACCTTCTCGTCTTTTCCATTTAATATGAATTGAATATTGCTTCTCAATAATCTGAAAAGTTCTGAAATAGGAGATGTGCTTCCATCCTTGACTACAATATTTTCATTTGTGTCGTTTGTGCATATTTCTCCTAAAATAGGAATATCGGTTAATGCTTCAAGTTCAGAACGTGTTCCGAATTTTGTTTTAAAGATATTTCTTAAGTATAGATAAACTATAGGGAGTAGTAATCCTATAAGGATACTGAACGAAAGTAACATTAAACGTGTCGCTCCTACTGGCTTATTTATATTATATGCTTTATCTACAATTTGCCCTTTAGGGGTTGCTACGGCTAAAGTAATTGCGTTTTCTTCTTTCTTCTGTAAAAGAAATAAATATAGCTCTTCTTTTATGAGTTGTTGTCTTTTTATATTTATAAATTCTCTTTCTTGGGTAGGCATGTTTTTTATTCTGGAGATAAAAGTTTTTTCTTGAGCGTGTAAATCTTTTAATGCAATTTCTATCCCCGATTTCATATTTGAAATTGTGTTTTGCACATTTTCCCTATTGGCATCGATCTGCTGTTCGATCAGTTTTATGGTAGGACTATTGGGTTTGGCTGTCTGAAGTAACTTTAATCGTTTAAGAATTAATTCATTATAACTTTGTATGGCTTCAATTGATGATTTGTCAGAAAGCCCACTGTTGAATGGCATTAAAGAATATTTGTTCTGAGGGTCGGACATAAACTTTTCGATTAGCGAAACTATCTGACGTTGAGTTTCTGTTTCAACTAATTTTTCTTTAAATATTCCGTTTTGTTCCAAAATGATTTTAGCTTCAGCTTCGATGTTCGTCAGGTTGTTACTCCTTTTATATAATTCGATTTTCTTTTCTATTTCAGATAATTCCGTAATAATAGAGTCTATACGGATATTTAAAAAATGGGCTGTTTGTGAAGCTTCCAAGTTTTTTGTTTGAATGCCGTTATCATTGTATGTTGTAATAATTGTATTCAGAAGATCTTTCCCCCTCTGTATGTTATTTTCAAGAATGCCTAAGCGTATTAAATTTGCTTTTTTTGTAGCGATATACATATCTATATTTTTAGATATGTTTTCAGCTGCATCATCATACCCGCTTAAATAGATAGTTTGATTTAATTTTTTCCCGGATTTAAAGAAACATGTCGAGTCAAATGAGAAAATTCCGTATGGAGTGGATAATATTGCCGGAAATTTATTTGATTCGACTTCTCCAATAAATTTTCTGCCTTTACGGGCAGTAATATCAATTTTGCCTTGTTTTGATATGTGTACTTTAAATCGTAAAGATGCCGATAAAGTGTCTTCGATAGATGAGGGGACAATCAATTTTATCGGAGATTGGTTATATACATCTTTTTTACGGATAAAGTCTTTATTAATAATATATGTTTGATTTAATTTAAGTTTTTCGACGGTTTCTCGCAATGTCGAGTGTGATGATATTACATGAATTTCATCATCTACTTCACCACCACCACCGACAAGTCCTCCGAAAGAGAAATTTTTAAGTAAGGATGATTGTAGTCCTCCTGAAGATTTCCCATCTTCTGATTGTATTAATATACTTGCATTAACTTGATAGATAGGGGTTTTTATTTTTAAATAAATAAAGCAAAGCCCCAGGCAACCTATAATTGATATAACAAAGAGATACCAATGTTTGATATAAGAATGAATTAAAGCTAAAATATTTGTTATGTTGTTATTATTTTGGCTTATACTATTCATGACTACTGTAATTTTTATTTATTTGAATATTGCGATAAACAAAGCTGCAATTGTAGATACAGCACTGATGATAGTTGATGTGATTGTTATATTAAACTGTTTGTCAGATCCGTATTTTGCCGCAGCTTTTTTAGCTTTGTTGGGTTCTACATATATGACATCATTTTTTTGTAAATAGTAATATGGGGATGAAAAGATTGCTGGATCAGTTAAGTCGAATCGATGAAACTCCTTTTTCCCATTATTTTCTCTGATTAATAATATATTTTCTCTTTTTCCGTATATAGATAAGTCTCCGGCCATACCTATTGCATCTAAAATTGATATGCGGTCTCCTGATATACTGATGGTACCGGGTCTGTTTATTTCTCCCAATATAACAATTTTAAAGTTGAGAATATCGACAGTGACCAAAGGTTCTTTTACATAATTTTCTATTTTGTTTTTGATAAGAGATTCTAATTGTTTTCGAGTTAATCCTGCGACATGCAATTGCCCGAGTTGAGGATAGTTTATATTTCCATTTTTATCGACAAGATATGTTTGCAGTTTAGGGGTTGCTGTAATGTCAGTTTGACCTGTATATAAATAACTGACAGCAGGAAGATTAAATATTGCGACTGCATTGGGATCTTCTGCCGATACATAGATGGATAATATGTCGTCAGGGATAATTTTAGATTCGTAGTTTAATAAAGTATCAATTGCTATACCTTGATTGTATTTATTTTCTAAGTCTTGAAAATAAGCAATATCTGATTGTGTTTTACAAGAGAAAAAGGCGACGGAAATAAGGAATAAGTAAAGTATATTTGTTTTCATTAAAAATAATTTTTGCAGATAAACATAATTCAATGGGACAAATATAGCCTTTTTATCGTATGTTCCCAATAAAATTTGCTCACTTAATTATGTAACGGTTCTTTCTGTTTTTTATTGTTGTTGTAGAATAAAAATTTTTGTAAAATGTAGCGTGTTTTATATCTGCTTTATTACCAAATATTTATTTTGATATAAAATTATCTTGATAATTTATTGCCATTTGCTTTAGAGTATTTTTTATTTCAAAAAAAGGTTTTGTTTCATAAAAAAAGATTGTGTACGTTTGCATAAAATATTACGAAATATGCAGGTCAGTTTTGATTTTAATGGTATAGAGATCATTTTTTTTATTGTAATGTTTATTCTTTTTTCGATTCAGATATTCTATTATCTATATTTTTACCGAAAACCCTTGAAATATCTGGAATCGGAAGAAAAAGGAGATGTCCCATATACGGATAAACAGCCGGGAGTATCTGTCATCGTGTATGCTAAAAATGACGCTGAGCATTTAGAGGTTTTTTTACCTTCGATTTTGTCACAAAACTATCCCGATTTTGATGTGATTGTTGTAAATGACGGTTCTACAGACGAGACTCGTGATGTTGTGACCCGTTTAGAATCTGAATATGACAATTTATATCAAACTTATATTCCGGATGAAGCCCGAAGCCTTAGCCGGAAAAAATTGGCCTTAACGGTTGGAATTAAGGCGGCAAAGCATGATATTGTAATGTTGACAAATGCCAATTGTGCACCTGAAGGAAGTGATTGGCTTACTTATATGATGCGGAATTTTGTTGAAGGAGTGGATATCGTAGCAGGATACGCATATATAGACGGGGAGGGGCAACGGAAAAGAAGATACGTCGCTTATGATCGGTTAATGTTTACTTTGCGTTATATCTCTTATATTCTATTGCATAAGACTTATATGGCCGAAGGATATAATCTTGTCTATCGGAAAGATCTGTTTTTCAGAAATAAAGGTTTTTCCAAACATTTAAATCTCCATTATGGAGACGATGATTTATTTATTAATGAGGTTGCGACGGCAGATAATACCCGTATCGAACTTTCTCCTGAAAGTAGAATGGTAATTCATTATGAAAATAATTTTAAGGCTTGGAGAGAATTAAAGTTAAGGTATGATTTTACTGCTGCCTATTTAAAGACCGATTCGAAGTTTGTATTTGGCTTTGAGCGAATGACCGTGTATTTATTTTATATTTCGATCGTTTTGTTTTTTGTTTACGGACTTTATTATAATCTGTTGTTTTCGGCTGTATCGTTTTTGTTTTGGTTATTACGGTTTATTGTGCAAGTAACCATATATCGTAAATCTGCAAAAAGATTATCATCCAATAAATTATTCTTTTTACTTCCAGTTTTTGATCTTTTACAGTCTGTAATTAATCTATATTATAAGATTATCGGGATTTGTAGTAAAAGTAAAAATTTTACATGGCAGAATTTGTAAAAGTCTGTTTAATTTTGCTCGAGTCGGTTTCGTGAATTTCTACATCGGAAAATTAGAACAAGTTTTTAGATAGATTGAATAGACTTTTGGAAGTATTTTTTAAGTCTTTCGATTTTATATAAAGAATTATTTTTCTTGTTCTGTGGTAGTTTGTGTGTTATCTTTGATTTTCGGGTTTCTCTTTTTTTTGAAAAGACGATGTATCGATTCTCCTATGCGCTGGAATAGTTCCTGAAATTTTGTAAAATCACGTTTATACATGATTCCTACGCCTTGAGTTGTCAGGGCCGATTTTATGTAGTAGTTTTTATCATTGTAGTGATTATATGCTTTTAAGCGTAAATTTCCGCTTTTGCTGAGTAAATATTCTAAGTCGAAATCACCGATAAATGTATTGCTGTTTACGGCGTCATCTCGATATCCGAAATTTCCGTTAAATATTAATCGATTGTTGAGCAGTTGACTCGATAAAGCAAGTTCGAATTCTACATCAGAGAAATCGCCTTTATCACTTCGGATATTTGTACCGATATTCCACTTGTCGCTAATTTGCCCGAGCATATTGCTTAATTGTGAAGATAAGGTCGATGAGGCTACCGAAACGAGTTCGTTATTTCGGGCCTGTCCCACGTTCATATAATCCGGAGTATAGAACTTGTTTAATGCCAACAAATATATGATTTGCCGGTTCATCATCTCGTCAGTGCTGACAATGCTACGTATCCGTCGGTCGACATCCTGGCTTAAAGTCGGAAAATTCAAATCGAATTTAAAATCGGGACGTTGTAAATCTCCGGTAAGACGTAAAACCGTTTGAACAGGAACGTTCGTTCTTGCCAGTTCCTTATCATCGGCAAAACTTTCATCCAGATCTTGTAGATTTGCTGTCAGTGCGTAATAAGCCTCGATGTTGAGCTCGGCATTCAGAGGTGTACCTCTGAACGAGATACTGCTCCCTGAACGTATGGCAAAATCTCTTGTGATAAGATCTTGCAAATTAAAGTTATAATTCCCTTTTTCCAAGGTATATGTACCATACATTTTCATGTCGGATAACGTATTATATTCTATACGCATTGCCCCAGTTCCGTTTGCCTTGATTATATCTCCTGTGGCCGGGTCCATGACCAGTTGCATCGTTATATCGGGAGTAGCATCGATTTGAAGATTTATATTTAATAAATGATTCTTTTTTTCAATAACCGGAGTAGAAATCGGAGTATTGATGCTATCCTGTTGTAATTTCTGCTTTTCAAAATTCAATGCACGTCTATTTATGAAAGTAATGAACGGGTAATCGCTTGCCGTTTCGTTTCCCGTAAGAACATAGGTAAATTTAGAGTTCGGTCCGGTACTCATATTGACATCTATATTCGTTTTTACAAGATCCCCGTTGATAGTTGCAGCTCCGCTTCCATATATTGTGCCGTAATAAATAGGGCTGAGTTTTTCTGTCATATTATATACCAGAAAATTCTGTAATCCTGAAATCCCGATATCATAGCTGAGATTCTTGAAGTTTTTATGATGCAATATACCTTTGACCTTAGCGAGTTTCCCATTTCGATCGCGCAACGAGGCATCATTAAAATATATCGAAGTAGGAGTCATGTGTACGGTATCAGTAACGGAAAATGACGTGTTCAAATATCCGATGTCGAAAGTAAAATTATCGACAAAAGCATCTCCTGTTACGTTTAAGGCTTTGAATTTCCCGTAAAAATCCAGTTTTCCGGTGGCCCGTCCTGTCGCATTGCTTAAAATATTATCCATAAACGGACGGAGAAATTCAAGGTTCAGCCGATTTGCATCGAATGACAGATGTAGCGAATCTCTGGTCGGAAATATATATCCCTCGATCCGGGTATCATCTGTGTTCGGTTGAGATATTTTACCTTGTAGTAAAATACCTTTTGTTTCTCGCTCCCATTGGCTGAATAGATGAAGATTTCCCAATAAAGAGTGATTGTATGCAAAATTAATTACATCAAACTGTTTTGTACTCAGGCGGATTTCTTTATTCAGTAATCCGGCGATGCTGAATATACCCGTGGCTTGACCTCCGAAAACGACATGTTTGATATTCAGTGATCCGAAAATATAATCAAGGTTGATGTCATTCAGTTGCAAAGTTAATTCATCTTCAGGAAGTTTTGATATGTTACCGTCAAGACGTAAAAATTGAGAATCATGTCTTACTTCGAAATGGCTGATTTGTATTTTACCATCGTTAATGTTGATTTGGGACGGGGAGACTTGCCATATTGTGTCATTCAGTATCAGTTGGGTCGGGTTGATATGTATGTCGGCATTGGCAGATTTTTCGGTTTTGATAAATTTACTTTGGGATGATAATTCTCCACAAAACGTTGCCGTACCGGAGTTGCTCCAGTTGATTTTTGTGTCAAGATAGTCGTCATGAGCTTTTGCAGCTACATTCCAATGAATCTGTTTGTCCTGCTTGTTAAGTAGCATAGCTCCAAGCTGGAAAGAAATATTTTCTTTTTGTTTTTCTGCGTAGATTCCCGCCGAAGCAAAGCGCATGTTTTTTATTTGAAATTCGGGCAAATTTCCTTCTATCCTGAAATTGCGGTTTTCATCACTGAAAAATCCTGATATTTTTGCCGGATTTTTTAAAATAAAAGGCAGTTCGAGAACATCCGATAAATGATTGCTGTTCTGAATCTCGAAGTTAAAAGTGAAGTTGTTTTGTGCTACTTGTTTAGAGGTAGGTGGCTGAATGAGTGAAGGTAGCGCAGATGCTAACATTCGAGTGAAAGAGTCCTTTAGTGTATTAAAAGAATATCGGCCGGATATTCTTCCTGATATTAAGTCCGATTCGATGCTTACTGACTGAGGAGTTTGTTCATTGTGAGCTTCGATATGAAAATTTCGAGTTGAGAATATTTTTCCGTTATTGTTAAAAGAGAGGGTGTCTATCGATAAGACTCCTTCTGCATTATCCAGATTATTTCCTTCGAAATTGGCACTGAGAATGAATCCTAAAGTCGAGTTTGAGTATTGAGGGGCTAATTGTAGTTCCTGTAAACGTATATTTTCACCTCGTGCTACTAATTGAAATATCGGACGCTTATCTAATAGATCGATAGTTCCGTTCATTTGCAAGTTCCCGTTCGGATCGTCTATATTGAGAGTGCCGTCATATTTCGAACCTTTGTAGTTCCCGTTCAGGCTGATATTCTCGTATGTGTATCCTTTAAAGTCGATATGGCCTATATCTCCAATGACTTTACCTTCGGGCATTCCATTATGCGGGTGGTGTCCATCGAGATCAAATTTAAAACTGATTTCTCCCAAGGGATTCCCTTGGGGCAGGAGCTCCCTGATTTGAAGCCCTGAAGTTTCTACAGTTCCTTTATATGCCAGATTTTCTTTTGCATTCCGGGAGATCATCATGTCCGCCCGTAACTTTCCGATATTGCTGTCAAATTCTCCGAAGGTGATCAATTGAGTTATAAATCCCGATATTTCACCGTGAAAACTAACTGTTCCTAAATGAGCAAGAATCGGGTTCACATCTTTGCGGACCGAAGATAAATCGTTGATTAAAGATTGTATTCCTTTGGGAGATGCATTCAATTCTTGTATTTCACCGAATATGAACGCATTTTGTGGTGATGTAACGCCATCGAGGCTACCTTTACTTTTTAAATGGATACTTTTCTCTCCATAAGATAAATTCATGTGTTCGAGTCGTAGGTTGTTTATAGTTCCGCCGATATTACATGTCAAATCTATCGGGGTAGAAAAGTTCCGTAAGATCGGAGCAAAAGGAGCAATGTCTTTTAATACGACATGAGCTTCATCAATATTGAAATTCAAATCCGTACTGTCACAGAATTGTTTCAGCGTATTTGTCTTTGACAAGTCGATGTCTGTTTTTCGGATACTCAGGTGTGAATTTGCAAGATTGAGCCGAAAATTAGACAATGTCGCTTTATCTTCGTTCCCTTGTAACTTAAATGCCAATTTTGATAATGAAAAGCCCGATTTTTCTTCAAAACTGATGCGCCTGACATTGATGTTTATAGAGTCTTTCCGTAAAGCTTTTAGTGATACGGTAGATACTACTTTGTCCAAAAGGATATGGTTCTTGTCAAAAGTTCCCGGATCTTTGTACGGTTCGGATAAAATATCATAACGAATACTTCCCCGGCGAATCAGGATAGTATTAAGCTGTATATCGAACGGTTTATAATGATTCTTTTTTCGAGGAGTAAAAGCATCTATTAAAAATTGGAGATTGGTTTGTGAATTTGAAGAATCCCGTTGTATTTCGATTTTGAAATCGAAAAGTTGGGCCGTTGTAAATATCAATTGATGTTCCAATAAAGCAAAAGGGGAAAATCCGGCAGTTAGTTTTTGAGCATAAAGCAATGTATCGTTTTTCTGGTCATATAGACAAAGCCCTTCCAATACTGCTTTATTGAACGGGAAAAGCTGTACCTGTTTTATAGTTAATTTCGTTTCTAATACTTGAGATAGTTCACGTTCGCTTATATTCTTGATTTCCTGTTGAACAGCGGGTATGCTCAACAATAAATAAAGTCCGGCATATACGATGATTAAAATCGTTAATATGCTGATTGTTATGTATTTGAAAATCTTGAATATCTGTTTCATGACAATGTGGTACAAATTTATCATTTTTCGGAGAATAAATCTTTGACGTTGTCGAATTTTTCGATCATGCAACATTTATTCTTGATTTGGTAATTGAAATCGTAAAAGTGGTTATAAGAGTCAATCCTGAAAAATAGGAGTGCCTTCCGTGTATAATTTGCCTTTGCAATTCGAATTGTTGAATCTGAGCGGAACGGTATTACAACAAAATATGGTTCGTGATGGAGGCATGACAATCGATTTGGAAGTTTCTGTTCCGGGCATTTATATATATAGAATAATGGGAGATAAGGTCTATAAAAGTGATAAGATCGTGGTGAGGTAGTTTTTATTATCCATCTTTTTGTTTACTCTCGAGAGAGAAAAGTCGCGAATTATTTGGATATTAAAAAAATAGTATTTAATTTTATATGATTAAGTTAAACCGAAATATAAAAGGAGGAAAGCCTATGAGAAAACTGTACTCTGTTCTTATTATATGCCTTTCAGGTATTTTGTTCCCTTTTTGCAGTTCTGCGCAGGACGAGGTTTTTCCGACGAAAGATGCAATTTGGAGTATTCATATGTATGATGCTTTTTCCGGATTTCGCTTTGTTTATGGTCTTATAGGTGATACTGTAGTTAATGGTCAGATTTATAATAAATTGTATCTGTTGAATGATACATTGTTGCAGATTGATTCTAAAGATATTTATGTAGGCGGTATCCGTCAGTTTGGTAAAAAGGTGTATATGAAACCTGCAGATAAGAGTACAGGAGAGGTATTTGAGGAATTTTTGATGTATGATTTTTCCGTGAAAGCGGGAGATAGAGTAAATTTAGGAAAATATCCGATGATGGGGTGGGATTATTATGAGCCAACATTTGAGAATGTCCGAATTGAAGATATTGGAGATTGGAGTATATTTGTTAATGAGATTTTTGATTCAAAGTATGGACGTGCATATTATATGGAGAATGATAATATTTGGATAGAGGGAATAGGAAGCTTATCAGGATTATTTTTCTTCCCCATACGTTATACAACATGTTGTGTTGACAGTTATAGTGGTTGTGAGCTTGCGTGTTTAAAAGTAAAAGATGAGGTTCTATATTTAAAGGATGAATGTAAAGAATGTTTTGAAATGCCAGTATATATGGGATTGGAAAAAAAACATTTGTTTCCATTAAAAATTCAATATAATTTGGAGGGTAAAAATATTCGTCTTCAGGTAGATGTCGAAAATTTGCCTTTACAATTTGAGTTGCTAAGTTTATCGGGTCAGATAATACAATCACAAATTATTCGTGAAGCAGAAAGTCGTATCGAATTACGAGCAACACCAGGAGTTTATATATATAGAATAATCGGGGATAAAGTCTATAAAAGTGATAAGATCGTGGTGAGGTAATTATTACATCCCCTTTATTCTCTCCGAGAGGGGAATTTAGTTCTTTTGGAGGAGATTTATTCCCTTAATATCTAATTTCTTGTATCATGAAAAAATTATGCTTATTGGCAGGCCTGTTGTACTACATTTCTGGCAGCGCCTTTGCCCAGATTACCGGAAGTATCCGGATAGAAGAACCGGAGGTGGAGGTTTCCGAGTCGGGATACGAACCGTATGTTTCGCTCTCGTTTCCCGGTTCACAGCCTATGGCGGAGATCGGTTGTCCGCAACTGCCGTATGTAACCCGGTCGTATGTGATTCCTGTCGATGCCCGGGTGACGGGAGTGCAGGTGGTGCATCTTTCTAAGCGATTGTTTCCGGGTTATTACCGTATTGTTCCTGCACAGCCGCCTGTGCCTACCGATAATGTAGAGACGTCTTCCGATTTTCAGATCAACGATTCGTTGTATGCTTCGTCCGGCGGATATCCCGGCGAACGGGTGCGAATTCTGTATGACGGATATGATCAGGGATACCATATCGTTACGGTGGGTATCTATCCGGTGGAGTACCGTCCGGCGTCACGGGAGGTTTATCTGTGTGATATCGACTATATGCTGGAGTATAGCGTAGCGGCAGCACGAAACGGTTCTGCAACTGTGCTACCGAAACAGTCCCGGCAACGGGCAGATCGTGTTCGGAATTATATCCGGTCGTATGTCCGGAATCCCGAGCAGGTTTCGGAATTTGCTCCGGCGGCAGAGGTGAGGGAGGCGGTCAATGGAGTTACGATATGTCGGGAGGGGAATAGGAGTGTTACCCCGATGTCGCTTTCGGTTATGGAAGAGGTGGTTCCTGACTACCTGATTATAACCAATGAAGCGTTGAAACCGGCTTTTCAAAAATTGGCGGACTGGAAGACTGCAAAAGGCGTGCCGGCGATAATAAAGACTACCGAAGAGATTATGAATGAATATCCGGGATCGGATCTGCCGGGGTTATAACGATTAATGGAAGAGAACTTAAAGCAGGAATGTATATTTACACCTTGATTGCCGATGGTAAAGAGGTGGATACGAAACGGATGATATTGACCGATTAATGGAATAAAGGCCGTAAAACCGAATCATTTTATTAAAAAAAATACTTCTCTCATCTATATTCCCTTTTTAATGATTAATTTCGTCCGCAGAAATATTGTGAGAAAATCAATTATATGAACCATATAACTATTTTAGGAATAGAGTCATCATGCGACGATACGTCGGCAGCTGTAATTCGAGATGGCGTTATGTTGTCTAACGTTATAGCCAGCCAGGCTGTGCATGAGGCTTTCGGAGGAGTTGTTCCCGAACTGGCATCTCGTGCGCATCAGCAGAATATTATACCGGTAGTGTCCGAAGCATTGAAACGTGCAGGAATCGATAAGAGCGAATTGAGTGCATTGGCGTTTACTCGCGGACCGGGATTGATGGGGTCTTTACTCGTCGGTACGTCTTTTGCCAAAGGTTTTGTAACCGCTTTGGACATTCCTCTGATCGATGTAAATCATTTGCAGGCACATGTCATGGCGCATTTTATCAAGGAGAGCGAAGATGACCATAATCAACCGTCGTTTCCGTTTATCTGTTTATTGGTGTCCGGAGGAAATTCCCAGATTATTCGGGTAAATTCGTATAAGGATATGGAGGTGATCGGGCAGACGATAGATGATGCTGCCGGAGAGGCTTTCGATAAGTGCGCTAAAGTCATGGATTTGGGCTATCCCGGCGGACCGGTAGTGGATCGTTTGGCTAAAGAAGGGAATCCGAAAGCTTTTACCTTGAATAAACCGCATATTCCCGAATATAATTACAGTTTTAGCGGATTGAAGACTTCTTTCCTTTATTTACTCCGTGACCGCATTAAAGAAGATCCTGATTTTATAGAAAAAAATAAACAAGATCTGTGCGCTTCTTTACAGTTTACCATTGTGGATATATTAATGGATAAATTGCGTAAAGCGGTAAAGGATACCGGTATTACCGAAGTGGCGGTAGCCGGGGGGGTGTCGGCTAATTCGGGAGTGCGAAGTGCTTTCGAGGACCATGCTCGTCGGTATGGCTGGGAGATTCATTTGCCGAAAGTTTCTTTTACGACCGATAATGCAGCTATGGTGGCGATAACGGGATATTACAAATATTTGGACAAAGATTTTTGTTCGATCGACGAAGCTCCTTTTTCTCGAGTAGTATTGTAAGCTGTTTATAAAATGTATAATTGGGTATTTTATATCATTGTGCTTTTTGTCGTGGGGGAATATATTTTTTCCCAATGGTTGGCATCGAGAAACCGTCGTGCTGCATCTCCGGTTTTGCCGGAAATGTTGCGGGGACTTTACGATGAGCGGAAATATGCCGATCAGCAAAATTATTTCAAAGTCAACAATCGTTTCGGTCTTATAACTTCTACATATACGACTTTGCTCGTCTTGTTGATGCTGTTTTTGGGCGGATTCGGATGGCTCGATACATGGGCTTTTTCATTGTTTGAAAAGTTGATTCCGGCTACATTATTCTTTTTTTTCGTTCTTTTTTTGGTGAATGATCTGTTGACTATACCTTTTGATTGGTACGATACATTTGTTATAGAGGATCGTTTCGGATTTAATAAAACAACTCGTAAAACGTTCGTTGCCGATAAGTTGAAATCTTGGCTGTTCGGTATAGTTATAGGTGGATTACTTTTGGCTGCGATTCTTTGGTTATATCTGTGGTTGGGAACTTCTTTTTGGTGGGTTGCCTGTATTGTGGTCGTGGCTTTCAGTATGTTGATGAATATGTTCTATTCGGAATGGATCGTTCCGTTATTTAATAAACAGACGCCATTAGAAGAGGGCGAATTGAGAAATGCGATAGAGAAGTTCGCTAATCGTGCCGGTTTCAAACTGAATAATATTTATGTGATAGACGGTTCTAAACGTTCTACAAAAGCAAATGCCTATTTTAGCGGATTAGGACCTAAAAAACGGATCGTACTTTATGATACGTTGATAGATGATTTGAGCACGGAAGAAATTGTTGCAGTTCTTGCTCATGAGATAGGCCATTATAAACATAAACATACATGGCAAATGATGGAAGTATCGGTAATGAATACGGTTCTGATGTTTTTTTTGTTGTCTTTGGTGTTGAACAGTTCGGTGTTGGCTGAGGCGATGGGGAGAGGTACGCCTTCTTTTCCGTTAGCTTTGGTTGCATTCGGTTTGTTATATACCCCTTTGGGCCTGTTGACAGGGATCGGGATAAATGCTCTTTCTCGTCGAAATGAATATCAGGCAGATGCTTTTGCCGCATCTTTTGGCTTAGCGAACGCTTTGATAGGTGGTCTGAAAAAACTTTCCGTGAAATCGTTAAGTAACTTGACTCCCGATTCTCTATATGTAAAAGTATATTATTCTCACCCTACGTTATTGCAACGCATGGCGGCTTTGCAAAAATATAAATGATATGAATGTTGAGATTATAGTAATCGGAGATGAATTGCTGATCGGGCAGGTAACCGATACGAATTCGTCTTGGATAGCCCGTAACTTGAATAAAATCGGTTGGGAGGTAATGGAAATTACGACGGTGCGTGATCGTCGTGCTGAAATTATATCCGCTATCCGCCAGTCGTTCGATAGAGTGGATGTCGTATTAATGACAGGTGGACTCGGGCCTACGAAAGATGATATTACTAAACAGACGCTTTGTGAATATTTTGGTGGAAAATTGATCTTTGATGCTGAAGTTCAGAAAAATAATGATCTTTTTTTTGAACGAAGGGGATTGCAAATGAATGACTCCACTCGTACACAGGCGATGGTGCCGGACAGTTGTACCGTAATACAGAATCCGGTGGGAACAGCTCCGATCATGTGGTTTGAGAAAGATGGAAAAGGTTTGGTTTCGATGCCCGGAGTTCCGGCAGAGATGCAGCGAGCCATGACAGCGGAGGTGCTACCCAGATTGAGAAAGCGTTACCCTGATCATACGGCGATTTTGCATAAGACTTGCCTTGTAAAAGATTTCTCAGAATCAGGTTTATCTGAATTTCTTTCGGATTTTGAAGCCGGATTGCCGACATCAAGTAAATTAGCTTATTTGCCCGTTCCGGGAGTTATCCGGTTGAGGCTGACGGCACGGGGAGAGAACGAGGAAATTTTATCTCGGCAGTTAGACGACTCTTTCTCCCGTTTAGAAGATTTGTTGGGAAAACATATATTCTGTCATCGAGATGCTACTATGGCGGAGGCGTTAGGGTTGCTGTTGTCATATAACGGATTGACAATTGCTACGGCTGAAAGTTGTACCGGAGGAAATATCGCACATGAAATTACATTGATACCCGGCAGTTCGGCCTATTATAAAGGGAGTGTGGTATCTTATGCCAATGAAGTGAAGGTGCAGGTTCTGGATGTCGATTCTTCGACAATAGAAAAACACGGAGTCGTGAGTCGTGAAGTGGTGGAACAGATGGCTAAAGGAGTAAGACGTTTATTGAAAACCGATTGTGCTATTGCTACATCGGGTATTGCCGGACCGGACGGGGCTGTCCCCGGTAAGCCAGTCGGTACGGTTTGTATTGCTGTAGCTGTCGGAGATCGGATAGTCAGTCGTAAATATTGTTTTGAAAATTCACGGGCGATAAACATAAATCGTTTTACGCATACGGCACTGTTGCAGATGATCTCTGTTTTAAGTGAATGATCAGGAATAGAGAGTTCTAAAAAAAAGAGTATTTAATAGAAAAAAATTTGGAAGGTATTCTTAAAAACGTTTACTTTGCACTCTGTTTGTGAAAGCAGTAGAAAATCAATAAAAAAATAGATAAAGCGATGTCGAAGATTTGTCAAATTACCGGAAAAAAAGCATTGGTTGGCAATAACGTATCTCACTCGAAGAGACGCACAAAAAGAAGATTTAATGTCAACTTGTTTACCAAAAAGTTCTATTGGGTAGAACAAGATTGTTGGATCAGCCTGAAAATATCAGCTGCCGGTCTCCGTACCATTAATAAAATGGGATTGGATGCAGCTTTGAAACAAGCTGCGGAAAAAGGTTATTTAAACGCATAATTAGAAGGAAGTTAAGAAGATGGCAAAGAAAGCTAAAGGTAATAGAGTACAAGTTATTCTTGAATGTACGGAGCACAAAGCAAGTGGTATGCCCGGTACTTCGAGATACATTACCACTAAAAACAGAAAAAATACCACAGAGAGATTGGAATTGAAAAAATACAATCCTATCTTGAAAAAAGTAACTATTCACAAAGAAATTAAATAATATTGAGCTATGGCAAAGAAAACCGTTGCGTCTCTTCAGAAAGGTGATGGACGTACTTATTCAAAGGTGATTAAAATGGTAAAATCACCGAAGACAGGAGCTTATATTTTCCAGGAAGAAATGGTTCCTAACGAAAAAGTAAATGAAGTGCTCGCTAAATAATTGAGAATATCAGATACTTAATATAAAGAGCTTCCTTACAATTCTGTAAGGAAGTTTTTTTTTGTCGCTTTATTTTGTAATTTTGTGCTTTGAAGATTGTATGATATGCTGGAAAGTACCTCGAAATCTTCATTTCATATCCGATAACCGATGGCTGGGAAAGCAGAGAGTTTGAAAGATATAATTGCAATTGTAATCAATGATAAAAAATAGATATGGGATTATTCGGTTTCTTTTCTAAAGAAAAAAAGGAGACACTTGATAAAGGTCTTTCCAAAACCAAAGAAGGGGTATTTTCGAAACTTGCCCGTGTCGTAGCGGGAAAATCGAAAGTTGATGACGATATCTTGGACGATCTGGAAGAGGTGCTTATCACATCGGATGTCGGAGTAGAGACGACTTTGCGTATTATCGAACGGATTGAAAAGCGAGTCGAACGGGACAAGTATATTTCTACCGGGGAGTTGAAGGGAATGTTGCGTGAAGAGATTGCCGCTTTATTGACAGAAAACGATAATGAAACTGACGGGGAATTTACTGTTCCGGAGAGTAAACGTCCTTATGTGATAATGGTGGTTGGTGTAAACGGTGTAGGGAAAACAACAACAATCGGAAAACTGGCCTATCAATATAAGAAGAACGGAAATAAAGTCTATTTGGGTGCAGCCGATACCTTTAGAGCAGCTGCGGCAGAAGCTGTCTCCGCCGCCGACGCGGTCTACAATCTGAATCCGATAGGTCGGCGAGAAATAAGCCTTTCCGTCACTGTACAACATCCCGGCCCAATCATTCACGCTGGCTGAGAGGCTGCCGCGCAGTGTAATTGCGACTTGCTTGCACCCGAAGCGCTCAGAGAGCTGCCGTGCCACGCTGACATATCCGTTATAGTCCAGTTTGCCGCTCTCGATGTCCGTATGCTCAGCACAAATGCCAAACACGTCCTTTGCATCTTCCTCATTCGCAATACAGAGATCGACATAAGGCATCAGCTCCGACATGACCTTTCCCGCCTGTTCGCTTGTCCACAGCTTCTTGCGATAGTTCAGATCGCAGCTTATGGTAACGCCCTTGGCCTTTGCCGCCTTGACGGAATCCAGACAAATCTCTGCGCATTCTCCGCCTAAAGCGGGAGTAATCCCGGTAAAGTGGTACCAATCAGCGCCAGCAAATATCTCATTCCAGTCAAAGTCCTCGCGTTTTGCAAGCGCTATTGAGGAGTTTGCTCGGTCGTAGATTACCTTTGAAGCGCGCTGCGAGACGCCCTTCTCTACAAAATAAATGCCCAGCCGCGGACCGCCGAATACAATCTTATCCGTTTTCACACCGAAACGGCGCAACGCATCCCCC
>OGLM01001550.1_pt1 | contig 23478 bp, 18 predicted proteins | sample 1572531 | NCBI WGS metagenome assembly OGLM01 (sample SAMEA2581909, study PRJEB24529) | metagenome | biome: Human gut stool | place: China | collected 2011 | reverse complement strand
ACAAATACAGTCAGATTTATCAGTCGGATGAGGCATTTGAAGAAGATTTTGAACGTCTGCGTGACGAGTTGTATCAAGTCACAGGAGTAAATAGTATTTATTATCGTTTTCCGGGAGGAAGCAGTAATCAGATCAGTAATGTACCAATGAGTGATTTTATCCATTACCTGAATGAACAGGGAGTTATTTATTATGACTGGAACGTTTCTGCGGGAGATGCAGCATCGAATGCATATTCATCCGAGGAAATAGTTGCGAATGTGATGGATGATGTAGTAAAATATAAAACGTCAGTTGTTTTGTTACATGACGCATCGGATAAGTCAACAACGGTAGATGCTTTAGCACCATTAATTGAGGCATTGAATGAAATGGGCGCTGAGATCCTGCCGATTGATGAAGATACATCAGTTATTCAATATGTGAAGGCAGACAGTATTGACTAACTAAATATAAATGGAGGAAGATTATGGGATTTTTTAAAGATTTTAAAGATGATTTTTCACAGGCAGTGAATGAACTGATGCCGGGTGAGGACAATTTAGAAGATGGCGCAGCAAATGAAGATTTAGTTGTGAACACTTTGGAAAATGAAGTTGATGTTGAATCTGAACTTTCCAAATTAGATGGTCTTTTAGAGCAGGTGACTTCACAGACTGCAAAACAGCAGAATTCCGTGCAGAATCAGCCAGTTCCGTCTGCACCGCAGCCACAGCCAGCAGGTGAAACAAAAATCGAACAGCCGGTGATCCCGGAAAATCATGTAAAAAACACTCAGGAGGAAAGAAAAATGGCAGACAATATAACACCAGTTGTCAATGAAACAAAACCAGTATCAGATGAGGTATCTGTAATTACAGAAGGAACTATCATTAAAGGAGATATCGTATCAAACGGATCTTTAGACATCAGAGGAAACGTTCAGGGAGACATTGGATGTAACGGAAAACTTGTTGTAACAGGTACAGTAACAGGTAACAGCAATTCTTCTGAATTTTTTGCTGATGCAGCTAAGATTGAGGGAGAAGTCGTAAGCACAGGTACTGTTAAGATCGGACTTGGCTCTGTGATCATTGGTAATGTAACATCTTCGTCTGCAGTTATCGCAGGGGCAATCAAAGGAGATATTGATGTCCAGGGTCCTGTTGTTGTCGATACATCCGCTGTTGTTATGGGTAACATCAAATCCCGTTCCGTACAGATCAACAATGGTGCAGTCATCGAAGGTTTCTGCTCCCAGTGCTACTCAGATGTTGATGTTGAGAGCCTTTTTGCTTCCAAGAATAATGAATAATCCAGAAAGGAAACGGATTCATAAATGAAACGAGTTTTTTTGAAATTAAGCGGAGAAGCATTAGCCGGTGAAAAACACACTGGTTTTGATGAACCAACCGTTACAGAAGTTGCAAAACAGGTAAAGCAGATTGCAGATAAAGGAATCCAGATCGGTATTGTGATCGGTGGTGGTAATTTCTGGAGAGGAAGAACTTCCGAGACGATTGACAGACCTAAGGCAGATCAGATCGGTATGTTAGCAACCATCATGAACTGTATCTATGTATCTGAGATTTTCCGTTCTGTTGGAATGGAAACAGAGATTTTTACACCTTTTTTATGCGGAAGCATGACAAAGCTTTTCTCTAAAGATGAGGCAGATAAATGTTTCCATGAGGGAAAAATTGTTTTCTTTGCAGGTGGAACAGGTCATCCATATTTTTCTACCGATACAGGAATTGTATTACGTGCAATTGAGATGGAAGCAGAAGGTATTTATCTTGCCAAAGCAATTGATGGTGTCTATGACAGTGATCCAAAGCTGAATCCGGCTGCTAAGAAGTACGATGAGGTATCTATTCAGGAAGTCATTGACCAGAAGCTCGCTGTAGTAGATCTTACCGCATCCATTATGTGCATGGAAAACAAGATGCCGATGTATGTGTTCGGATTAAATGAAGAAAATAGTATTGTAAAGGCCATGAGTGGAGAATTTAATGGCACAAAGGTAACAGTTTAAGGAGGCTAAATCCTCTGCTCCTGCATGGGGCAGTCGCATTTTGCTTCGCAAAACAAGGAGGATTATATGGACGAGAGATTAGTTCAATTTGATGAGAAAATGCAGAAAACAATGAACAATTTATCAGAGGAATTTGGAAGTATCCGTGCCGGACGTGCCAATCCACATGTTCTTGATAAATTGAGAGTTGATTATTACGGAACACCAACACCTATCCAGCAGGTGGCAAACGTAAATGTTCCGGAACCTAGAATGATTCAGATTCAGCCATGGGAAGCTTCTATGGTAAAAGAGATTGAGAAAGTGATCATGACATCTGATCTTGGAATCAATCCTACCAATGATGGAAAGACAATCCGTCTTTTATTCCCAGAACTGACAGAGGAAAGACGTAAAGATCTTGCAAAAGACGTAAAGAAGAAAGGTGAGAGTGCAAAAGTAGCCATTCGTAATATTCGTCGTGATGCAAATGATTCCTTCAAGAAACTTGCAAAAGAGGATGTTTCAGAAGATGAAATCAAAGCATTGGAAGAAAATGCTCAGAAGATGACAGATAAATATATTGCAGCTGTCGATGAAGCAGTAGAAGTTAAAACAAAAGAAATTTTAACTGTATAAATAAATTGACAGAATAAAAGAAAGAGTGGGGGCATGAGAAAATCGTGTCCTCATTTTCGTAACTTATAAAAGAACAATATTTTGCAATGACAGCGGAACAAAAAAAATTACAAGGTTTTGTGCCGTTTGACTGGAACAGAAAGGATATACAATTAGCATGAAGATTCCACAACATGTAGCAATTATATTAGATGGAAATGGAAGATGGGCAAAAAGCAAAGGAATGCCAAGAAATTACGGACATACGGTCGGGGCTAAGAATGTGGAGACAGTCTGTCAGGCAGCCCATGATATGGGAATTAAATATCTGACCTTATATGCTTTTTCTACCGAGAACTGGAACCGGCCGGATAACGAAGTAAATGCATTGATGAAATTACTGGAATCTTATCTGAAAAACTGTATTAAAACTGCGGATAAGAATAATATGCGTGTCCGGGTGATCGGAGATACCACAAAACTCAGTGAGAAGTTTCAAAATCAGATCAAAGAATTGGAGTCTGCATCTGCACACAATGATGGTTTGAATCTGCAGATTGCGATCAATTATGGAAGCCGGGATGAGATGCTCCGGGGCATGCGGAAAATGTATGCAGATCTCCGTGACGGCAAATTGCAGGAAAACGAGATTGATGAGACACATTTTGAAGCTTATCTGGATACGAAAGATATTCCGGATCCGGATCTGTTGATCCGCACCAGTGGGGAACAGCGCTTATCGAATTATCTCTTATGGCAGCTGGCTTACAGTGAATTTTATTTTACGGAAGTTCCATGGCCGGACTTCCATAAAGAAGAATTAGAAAAGGCAGTTGAAGCATATAATAAACGTGACCGCAGGTTTGGCGCACTCTCAGAGGAGGATGGAGAAATATAATGTTTAAGACAAGATTATTAAGTGGAATCGTGTTAGTGATCGCAGCACTGGTTCTGATCATTACAGGCGGAGATGTTCTGCTGATCTCAACACTGATTATTTCCTATATTGGTATGTTTGAATTATATCGCATTTTTCACATTGAAAAAGAGGCGGTTGGAATCATTGGTTATCTGGCAGCGACCGTGTATTATTGTAATCTGAAATTTGCATTTTTGCCGGATACAATGGTGTTTGTATTAGGTGTTTTGATTCTTATGATGTTCGCATATGTATTTACATATCCGAAGTATAAGACGGAACAGGTACTTGCAGCATTTTTTGGCGTGTTCTATGTTGCTGTGATGCTGTCGTATGTGTATCAGACGCGTATGATCGAGGCAGGTGCCTACATTGTATGGCTTGTTTTTCTGTGTTCCTGGGGATGCGACACCTGTGCATACTGTGTAGGAATGTTGATTGGAAAACATAAAATGTCACCGAAATTAAGCCCTAAGAAATCAGTGGAGGGCGCTGTCGGCGGCGTCGCAGGCGCAGCGCTTCTTACGGTTATTTATGGTATGATCTTTAAAAATGCCATGCAGATTGATCAGACACATGTCTGGATCATGGCAGGAATCAGTGCGGTTGGAGCTTTAATCTCTATGGTGGGGGATCTTACAGCATCCGCCATCAAGCGTAATTATGAGATCAAAGATTATGGAAAACTGATTCCGGGGCACGGTGGTATTTTAGACCGTTTTGACAGTGTGATCTTTACTGCACCAATCATTTATTTCCTTGCAGTGAACTTTATTAAATTATAAGATAAGGAAAACATAAAATATGAAAAAAATTGCAATTTTAGGTTCTACCGGTTCTATCGGTACACAGACACTCGATATTGTAAGAGAGCAGGGGGATATTCAGGTAGTTGCAATGGCTGCCGGAAGTAATATCAGTTTGTTAGAAGCGCAGATGAGAGAGTTCAAGCCATCACTTGTCAGTGTATGGGATGAAAAAAAGGCATCAGAACTTCGTACGAATACAAAAGACCTCGGCATAAAAATCGTGTCCGGCATGGAAGGACTTCTTGAAGTATCGGTGATCCCGGAGAGTGAGATTTTAGTGACTGCAATTGTTGGTATGCTTGGAATCAGACCAACGATTGCTGCAATTAAAGCAGGAAAGAAAATTGCTTTGGCAAACAAGGAAACACTTGTCACTGCCGGACATATTATTATACCGCTTGCAAAGGAATACAAGGTGCCGATTCTTCCGGTGGACAGCGAACACAGTGCGATTTTCCAGTCGCTGCAGGGTGCCGGGGATAATAAGATCAGCAGGATTTTACTGACAGCTTCCGGTGGACCATTCCGTGGAAGAAAATCAGATGACCTTAAGAATATTCAGGTGGAAGATGCTCTGAAACATCCAAACTGGAGCATGGGAAGAAAAATTACGATCGATTCTTCTACATTGGTAAATAAAGGACTGGAAGTGATGGAAGCAAAATGGCTCTTTGATGTGACTTTAGATCAGATTCAGGTTGTAGTACATCCGCAGAGTGTCATTCACTCTGCTGTAGAGTATGAGGATGGAGCAGTGATCGCACAGCTAGGCACGCCGGATATGAGACTTCCGATCCAGTATGCACTTTATTATCCGGAGCGCCGGAATCTTTCAGGCAGGAGACTGGATCTGTTTGAGATAGCAGATCTTACCTTTGAAAAGCCGGATACCGATACATTCCGTGGGCTTGCACTTGCATATCTGGCAATGGAAAAGGGGGGAAACATTCCGACTGTATACAATGCTGCCAATGAGAAAGCGGTCAGCCTGTTTTTAGACCGGAAGATTTCTTATCCGGAGATCACAGAGTTGATCGAGGCATGTATGGAAGATGCAGAGTTTATCGATCATCCGGATGTGGATGAAATTTTGTGGACAGAAGCAGCTGCTTATGAGTTTATTGAAAAAAAGATAAGAGCAAAATAAAACGCATTTAAAAATGCAGCAAGACATCAGGAAAGGTTTTTTACATGAAAATTATTATCGCATTACTTATATTCAGCATTATTATTCTGTTTCATGAATTGGGACATTTTTTGCTTGCAAAGGCAAATGGAATCCGTGTCAATGAATTTTCACTTGGATTAGGACCTACACTTTTCGGAATCCAGAAAGGTGAGACAAAATACTCCATCAAACTGCTTCCATTTGGAGGAGCCTGCATGATGGAGGGAGAGGATTCGGAAAGCCAGGATAACAAAGCGTTTAACAACAAATCTGTCTGGGCAAGGATCAGCGTTGTAGCTGCGGGACCAATTTTTAATTTTATCATGGCCTTTATCTTCTCTTTTATTCTTGTCTGCTGCACCGGATATGATCTTCCGGTACTCTCTGATGTGAGTGAGGGTTATGCCGCAGAGGAAGCGGGACTTCAGGCAGGTGATACGATTGTAAAAATGGGAAATAAACATATTCATTTTTACCGTGAGGTGAGTGCATATTCCATGTACCATGCCGGAGAACCGGTGAAAGTAACTTATGAGCGGGATGGAGAACGTTACACAACGGAACTCACTCCAAAATATGATGAGACCACCGGAAGATATTTATATGGATTTATTGGAATGGCAGCCAGAGAGAAGACAACAAACAATGTATTCACGCTGGCAAAATACAGTGCTTACGAGGTGGAGTACTGGATCTATACGACACTTGGAAGCTTAAAGATGCTCTTTACCGGAGGCGTTACCGTCAATGATATGAGTGGTCCGGTAGGAATTGTCAGTGCAATCGGAGACAGCTATGAGCAGAGTGTTTCCTACGGCTACTTCTATGCATTCCTGCAAATGCTGTATATCAGTATCCTGCTTTCTGCGAACCTTGGTGTCATGAACCTTCTGCCACTCCCGGCACTCGACGGTGGAAGACTTGTATTTTTGCTGGTAGAGGCGATCCGTGGCAAAAAAGTTGACCCGGAAAAAGAGGGCATGGTACATTTTGCCGGTATCATGATATTGTTTGCACTCATGATACTGATCATGTTTAACGACATTCGTAAGTTGTTCATATAGATTAGAAAAAGTTTCGCAATTATCCAGTAAGAATTTATACGAAAGGGAGAAGAACTATGACAAAAACAGTGAAGATCGGCAACCGCATCATTGGCGGCGGCAACCCGATTTTGATCCAGTCTATGACCAATACAAAAACCGAGAATGTGGAGGCAACTGCCGCACAGATCAATCAGCTTACAGCTGCCGGATGTGATATCATCCGCTGTGCAGTGCCTACGATGGATGCAGCGAAGGCATTAAAGGAGATAAAAAAACAGGTGCAGATTCCGGTCGTTGCAGACATTCATTTTGACTATCGTCTTGCAATTGCAGCAATGGAGAATGGAGCAGACAAAATCCGCATCAACCCTGGCAATATCGGAAGCGCGGAGCGTGTAAAGGCAGTGGTGGATGTCGCAAAAGAGCGCAACATTCCAATCCGTGTAGGGGTAAACAGTGGTTCCTTAGAAAAAGATCTGGTGGAGAAATACCATGGAGTGACGGCTGAGGGACTGGTAGAAAGTGCTTTGGATAAAGTGAAACTGATTGAAGATATGGGATATGATAATCTTGTCATCAGTATTAAATCTTCGGATGTTATGATGTGTGTGAAAGCACATGAACTGATCACAAGCCAGACCGATCATCCGCTGCATGTCGGGATCACGGAAGCCGGTACGATCATCAGCGGTAATATCAAGTCAGCCATCGGACTTGGATTGATCTTACATCAGGGAATCGGTGACACGATCCGGGTTTCCCTGACAGGAGATCCATTAGAGGAGATCAAATCTGCCAAATTAATTTTAAAAACACTTGGACTCCGCAAAGGCGGTGTGGAAGTAGTATCCTGTCCTACCTGTGGACGAACACAGATCAATCTGATCCAGCTGGCCAATCAGGTAGAAAATATGGTTGCCGACATTCCTCTTGACATTAAAGTTGCCGTTATGGGATGCGTTGTTAATGGTCCGGGAGAAGCAAAAGAGGCAGATATCGGAATCGCCGGAGGAATCGGCGAGGGACTTATTATCAAACATGGCGAGGTATTCAAAAAAGTGCCGGAGTCAGAACTTTTAGAGGCACTCCGCTATGAACTGTTACATTGGAATGAATAATTATGGCAAAACTATTTTTTGATGTCTTTCCGACACTGGATGTGTCCGGGGATATGAAGAAAATTTTATCTGAGATGGAAGTTACCAAGGTAGGGATGAATCATGAGAGAGATCATATCCGTGTCTATCTTTTGGGCAGTCATCTCATACATAAAAATAACATTACGCAGTTAGAAAAATCCATTGAGGAGCAGATATTTAAGGGAAAACGGATGAATGTCCGTATTATCGAAAAGTATCAGCTCTCCGAGCAGTATACCGCCCGCACGCTGATGGATATGTATAAGGACAGTATTTTAGAAGAGTTAAAAGCCTACAGTCTGATGGAATACAATCTGCTCCGTGCCTCCAAAATGGAATTTACGGATGACAGTCATCTGCATCTTGTGCTGGAAAATACGATCATTGCACAGACACGCTCCCATGAAATTGTGGAATTTTTAGAGAAAATCGTGTGTGAGCGCTGTGGCATGAACCTGATTGTTGACCTCGACTTTGAGGAGCCAAAGGAGAGCAAATACAAGAAAAACAGTGATCTTCAGATTCAGTTTGAAATCAAAAACATATTAAAAAATATCAATTTGAAGGATGAGGACGGAGAGACAGTTGCAGTTGCTTCAGATGCCAATGAAAAAAGTGCAGTTTCCGGTCAGACTACAACATCTGGAGACAGTGGTTCTACAGGTGGTGGAAACGCCGTAAAACCTGCAAAAAACGATGCAAAATCTGCAAATGGTGCAGGAAATACTGCAAAAAAACCATACGACGGACCGCGGAAAGAGTTTAAAAAACGTTATGATGGTGGTGGCTTTGGCGGAGGTAAAAAATCCGATAATCCGGATGTAATTTACGGTCGTGATATTGAGGATGGAGAAACCATCCCATTGGAGAAAATCGTGGGTGAGATGGGTGAAGTTACCATCCGCTGTCAGGTCATGACGGTTGAGACGAGGGAGATCCGTAACGAAAAGACAATCATTATCATGTCGGTCACAGATTTTACGGATTCCATTGTCCTGAAAATATTTACAAGAAATGAAGACAGGGATGAGCTTCTTGGCAATCTGAAAAAAGGGGCATTCTTAAAAATCAAAGGTGTCACGACAATCGATAAGTTTGACAGTGAATTAACAATCGGTTCGATCGTTGGAATTAAGAAGATTGCAGACTTTACGACCACCCGTATGGACACCAGTCCGGAGAAGCGTGTGGAATTGCACTGTCATACAAAGATGAGTGATATGGATGGTGTGTCCGAGTGTAAAGACATCGTAAAGCGTGCCATGAAATGGGGACATAAGGCGATTGCGATCACCGACCACGGCGATGTACAGGCATTCCCGGATGCAAACCATGCACTGAGTCCGGATGACGATTTTAAGGTTATCTACGGTGTGGAAGCGTATCTGGTGGACGACTTGAAGGATATTATCACAGATTCGAAAGGACAGAGCCTCGATGAAACCTTTGTGGTGTTCGACTTGGAGACGACCGGTTTCAGCCCGGATAAGAATAAGATTATTGAGATCGGTGCAGTGAAAGTAGTCGGTGGTGTCATTACAGACCGCTTTTCGACATTTGTAAACCCGGAAGTGCCAATTCCATTCCGAATCGAGGAATTGACCTCAATTAAGGATGATATGGTCATTGATGCACCGAAGATTGAGGAGATTCTGCCGGAATTTATGAAGTTCTGCGATGGTGCGATCATGGTTGCCCACAATGCGGAATTTGATATGAGTTTTATTAAGAAAAACTGCAAGGATCAGGGGATAGAGAGAGAGTTTACGATCATAGATACAGTGGCTCTTGCCAGAATCCTGCTGCCGAACCTGAATCGTTTTAAACTCGATACCGTTGCAAAGGCATTGAATGTCTCGTTAGAAAACCATCACCGTGCGGTGGACGATGCCGGCTGTACGGCAGAAATTTTTGTAAAATTTATTGAGATGTTAAAAGAACGCGGCATGGAAAATCTTGATGATGTGAACCATATGGTTTCCACCTCGCCGGAAACGGTCATGAAAATGCCAACTTACCATGCGATCATTCTGGCGACAAATGACATTGGACGTATCAATCTGTATCGACTGGTTTCACTTTCACACCTCACGTATTATAATAAGAGGCCACGTGTGCCAAAAAGTGAATTTGTCAAATACAGAGAGGGACTTCTTTTAGGCTCTGCCTGTGAAGCTGGAGAATTATACCGTGCGATTGTGGGCGGAAGACCGCAGGAAGAGATCATAAGACTTGTAAAGTTCTATGATTATCTGGAGATACAGCCGCTTGGAAACAATGAGTTCATGTTGCGCAGTGACAAGGAGCCGGTGAATACGATGGAAGAGCTGCAGGATATCAACCGCAGGATCTGCAGACTGGGGGAGGAATTTAACAAGCTTGTGGTGGCTACCTGCGATGTGCATTTCCTTGACCCGGAAGATGAAATCTACCGCCGTATTATTATGGCCGGAAAGGGATTTAAGGATGCTGATGAGCAGGCTCCGTTATATCTCCGCACAACGGAGGAAATGTTAAAGGAATTCGAATATCTTGGAAGTACCAAAGCAGAAGAGGTTGTCATTACAAATCCGAACAAGATTGCGGATATGTGTGAGAAGATTGCACCGGTAAGACCGGATAAGTGTCCGCCGTTTATCGAGAATTCGGATCAGATGCTCCGTGATATCTGCTATAACAAGGCGCACAGCATGTATGGTGAAGAACTGCCTCCGATCGTAAAGGAGCGGCTTGACCGAGAATTAAATTCGATTATTTCCAATGGATATGCGGTAATGTATATTATCGCACAGAAGCTTGTATGGAAGTCGAACGAGGATGGTTACCTTGTAGGTTCCCGTGGTTCGGTAGGTTCCTCTTTTGCAGCGACCATGTCCGGTATCACGGAGGTAAATCCATTGCAGGCGCATTACCGTTGCGAATATTGCAAATACAGCGATTTTGATTCACCGGAAGTCAAGGCATTTTCCGGAAGAAGTGGTTGTGATATGCCGGATAAGATTTGTCCGGTGTGTGGCAAAAAGCTGGTAAAAGATGGATTTGATATTCCATTTGAGACCTTCCTTGGATTCAAGGGAAATAAAGAGCCGGATATCGACTTAAACTTTTCCGGTGAGTATCAGAGTAAAGCCCATGCTTACTGTGAGGTTATTTTCGGTTACGGACAGACGTTCCGTGCCGGAACGATTGGTACACTTGCGGATAAGACTGCATTTGGATATATCAAAAATTATTATGAAGAGCGCGGAATTCACAAGAGAAACTGTGAGATTGACCGTATTGTACAGGGATGTGTCGGCGTCCGGAGAACGACCGGACAGCATCCGGGAGGTATCGTTGTTCTTCCGGTGGGCGAGGAGATTAATACGTTTACTCCGGTACAGCATCCGGCAAACGATATGACGACTGCAACGGTTACGACTCATTTTGATTACCATTCCATCGACCATAACTTATTAAAACTGGACATTCTCGGACACGATGATCCGACCATGATCCGTATGTTACAGGACTTGACAGGACTTGATCCACAGACGATCCCTTTGGACGATCAGACAGTCATGTCGCTGTTTATGAATACCTCTGCATTGGGAGTAGAACCGGAAGACATCAACGGTATTCCCCTGGGATGTTTAGGAATCCCGGAGTTTGGAACAGATTTTGCGATGCAGATGGTTATTGATGCGAAACCGACCGAATTTTCGGATCTGATCCGGATTTCAGGACTTTCGCATGGTACGGATGTGTGGCTGGGAAATGCACAGACTTTGATCGAGCAGGGGATCGCAACGATTTCTACTGCAATTTGTACGCGTGATGATATTATGATTTATCTGATCGGTATGGGACTTGACAGTGAGCAGTCTTTTACGATCATGGAGTCTGTTCGAAAAGGTAAGGGATTAAAGGAAGAATGGAAGGAAGAGATGCGGGCACATAATGTACCGGAATGGTATATTGATTCGTGTTTAAAGATCAAGTATATGTTCCCGAAAGCACATGCGGCTGCCTACGTTATGATGGCGTGGCGTATTGCATACTGTAAAGTTTTTTATCCACTCGCCTATTATGCAGCATATTTTTCCATTCGTGCGACCGGTTTCAACTATGAGATCATGTGTCAGGGAAAAGAGCGTCTGGAATATTTTTATAAGGATTACACAAGAAGAAAAGACTCTCTTTCCAAAAAAGAGCAGGATGTCTACCGTGATATGCGGATCGTGCAGGAGATGTATGCGAGAGGTTTTGATTTTACGCCAATTGATATTTACCGTGCATTGCCGGACCGTTTCCAGATCATCGACGGAAAGCTTATGCCGGCGTTAAATACCATTGAAGGTATGGGTGACAATGCTGCAATTGCGGTTGCGGAGGCAGCAAAAGACGGAAAATTCTTATCCAAAGATGATTTCCGCCAGAGAACCAAGGTGACGAAATCTACCATTGATCTTATGGCAGATCTTGGACTGCTGGGCGATATGCCGGAGTCCAATCAGTTGTCGTTATTTGATTTTGCATAAATATTTGTTTTGCGGGATAAAGAAACGCCAGGAAAAAATGAAGTTTCCTGACGTTTCTTTTTTTGTAAAAAATTGCATTGTAACAACGCCTGCTTACGGATTGAAAATCTGTACATTGCCCGGAGCAGCCACAGATGTATAATAAGGGGTTTCTGTTGTGAAATCTTTAAAATAAACATAAGTGGAAGTTACATTAATGGCAGTATAATTGCCTTCTTTTAATTCCTGATAATTGCTTCCATCTGTATTAATACAACAGATGGCCGGATCTGTCTTATCATTTTTCTGGAAGAAAATCTTATCTCCGGCAACGTTGTAGCAGTCGACACGGCAGTCCGTGACCAGCGTTTTCTCACCATTTGTCAGATCGACTTTGGCAATGCGGTAATTGTTTTCACAGTCCATAAAATAAAGATTGTTTCCGTCTTTCACCGGCATCCAGCAGTTCCCCTCATAGATGACTTTTGCGTGGTCATTGGAAGTGTCCATCTCATAGATATTATGATTGTCTGTCAGTCCGTTATAATAAATATATTGTCCATCGGTACTTGCGGTAAAGTAGGACTGTTTTTCTACCTGCTCTTTTTCCTTGCCATCAATTTTGACTTTGTACAGCGTGGTTGCATCAGTGGTATCATAATGCAGATAGTACAGATAATTTCCAACCAGGGAAGCATACATACACGGATCATCATCTAAAATTTCAGGTTTTCCTTTTCCGTCAATGTCCAGCCGGCATAAGCTGTTGGTATTGACCGGGAGGAAGGAAAACGAATCAGCGCTTTTTCCCTTAAGTTTACAGTAATAAATGTAGTGGTCATCCACGTTGATGTAGCTGACACTCTGATCCTCTAACTTTTTGATGTTTGTGCCGTCCGGGTTCATGGAGTACAGACAGTAGTTGTCGGCAGGGTTGGCAAAGTAGACAATACCATCTTTTTCACAGAAATATCCTTCGTTATACAGATTTCCCGCAGTGTTGCCGTTGACATAACCGTCATTATACCGAATGCGGTTTATGTACCGGTAGAGGAAAACACACCCGGCAGCAAGAAGGATCACCAACACAAAAAGCAGCCATTTCCAAATTTTTTTCATAAGTAAATCACCTCTTTGATTTATAATCTTTATCTATAAAAAGTATAGCATTTCTGTATACCATGACGCAAGTGTTCTCTTGCAAGCAAACTGTGAATGTAATATATTATAAATAATAAATGGAAAGGCTTGGATTTTTTATGAGAGATTTATTGGAACTAAGAGATGAGATTGATCAGATCGACAGTCAGATCGTGGATCTGTATGAACGCAGAATGGCAATTTCAGAGGAAGTTGCTGAATATAAAATTGCTGTGGGAAAGAAAGTATTTGACAAGCAGCGTGAGGTTTCCAAGTTGGAAACATTGAGCAGAAAAGGAACTACGCCATTTTTAAAACATGGTATCCGTGAACTGTTCGAGCAGATCATGTCCATGAGCCGGAAGCGTCAGTATCAGCTACTGACAGAACATGGTCAGACGGAAAAAACCGATTTTAAAGAAGTAGATCATCTGAATTACAAAAATGCTAAAATCGTATTTCAGGGAACGGAAGGCGCATATTCCCAGCTTGCGCTGAATGAGTATTTCGGGGAGAATGCAGACAGTTATCATGTGGATACGTGGCGGGATGCGATGGAAGCCATCCAAAACGGAGAGGCCGATTACGCTGTATTCCCAATTGAGAATTCATCTGCCGGAATCGTTTCCGAGAACTATGATCTTATGGTGGAATACAATAATTATATCGTGGGAGAGCAGATCATCCGTATCGACCATGCTCTTTTAGGTCTGCCGGAAGCAGACATGGACGATATCACCGACATTTATTCCCACCCTCAGGCGCTGATGCAGTGCTCAAAATACCTTGAGAGCCACAGAGACTGGGAAAAGCACAGTCTGAAAAATACTGCGATGTCCGCCCAGAAGATCAAAGAAGATGGAAAAAAGAACAAGGCAGCGATCGCAAGCACCCTGACTGCGGATATTTACGGTTTGAAAGTGCTGGATGAGGCAATCCAGAACAATAAAAATAATTATACAAAGTTTATCATTGTGGCAAACAAGAAGATTTTTGAATCGAGAGCCAATAAGATCAGTATCTCTTTTGAAGTTCCGCATGAGAGCGGTTCGCTGTACCATAAGCTGTCCCATTTTATCTACAACGGAATCAACATGAACAAGATCGAGTCCAGACCGGTGCAGGGAAAAGCGTGGGAGTACCGCTTCTTTGTTGACATTGAGGGAAACCTCAATGATGCAGCCGTACAGAATGCGCTGCGGGGGCTGACAGAGGAGACGATCCGTTTGAAAATACTTGGCAATTATGTGAGTGCAGAAGGGAATGAATAAACTGATGAAAAGTCCAAAGAATTTAATTTTATATAAAGATTTTGAAAATGGAAAATTATTTTATAACATGACCTGGATCATGGAGAATTACGAAAATGAATATTATAATAAAGAGGATGTGGAGTCTCTTTTGTATGAGAGTTTGAACCAGTTAATGGAACTGGCAGTGAGTCATGGCTTTGTGGGAAATCTGTGGCACAGTTTTCTGGCATTCCTTCTTGTAAATAATGAGAATGCTTACAGCAAAGCCTGTGAGATCCGCGGCGAAGTGGAGGGCTCTGTCAATCAGATCGTATTGCATGACTTTGAGATCATCAAATCGCTGTTTGATTTTGATTTTGGAAAACTTGCCTCTTATTTTGAGATGGACTGCATGGATGCCATCACCGATTATCAGAGCATGACAGGGAGCGGAAAGATTTTTAATAAGAGGATCAAGGAGCGCATCAATGAGTTGAAGTTAAAGCTGGAAGCTTCCACAGATGTGTCCGGATTTAAAGATGCAGTGACGGCATTTTATAAAGATTTTGGCGTTGGCAAACTCGGACTTCACAAGGCATTCCGCATTCAGCACAGGGAAAAGGAAGAGGTGGAGATCGTGCCGATCACAAATATTGCCCATGTGAAATTAGACGATCTGGTCGGCTATGAGCTTGCAAAACAGAAACTCATCGACAATACGGAAGCATTTGTCAACGGAAAGCAGGCAAATAACTGCCTGTTATATGGGGATGCCGGAACCGGAAAATCCACCAGTATCAAAGCCATTGCAAACCAGTACTATGACAGAGGCTTACGTCTGATCGAAGTGTACAAGCACCAGTTCTGTGATCTGAATGATGTCATCGCACAGATCAAAAACCGCAATTACAAGTTCATTATTTACATGGACGATCTCTCTTTTGAAGAGTTTGAGATCGAATATAAATATCTGAAGGCAGTGATCGAGGGCGGTCTTGAGAAAAAACCGGACAACGTACTGATCTATGCAACCTCCAACAGACGCCACCTGATCCGTGAAACATTTTCGGATAAAGAGGAAGTGCGTGAGGATATGCATACTTCCGATACTGTACAGGAAAAATTATCCCTGTATGCAAGATTTGGTGTTTCCATCTACTTTGGCGCACCAAACAAGAAGGAATTCCAGAATATTGTCAAAGTACTTGCAGAAAAATATCAGGTTTCCATGGAGGAGGACACTTTGCTTGCTGAGGCCAATAAATGGGAGCTTTCCCACGGCGGATTATCCGGCAGGACGGCACAGCAATTTATCAACTATTTACTTGGAAAAGAATAAAAAATTGGTATAATAGAGATATACAAAAGAAATGAGGAGGCAGACATCTGGTGATCCATACATTCGCAGCAATTTATATCGGTTCTTATGAAGTAAGTATTAAAATATTTGAGATTTCAGGAAAGAAGAAAATCCGTGACATTGATTATATCCGGAGCAGGATTGAGCTCGGAAGAGATGCATATTCCAAGGGAAGTATCGGATATGAACTTGTGGAGGCGCTGTGTGATACGCTTGCCGAGTACAAAAAGATCATGGACGGCTACCGGGTGGACAGTTACGAAGCGTATGCTGCCGCAGCCTTGAGAAACGCTGAAAATGAACTTTTTATCTTAGACCAGATCCGCATCCGGACAGGACTTCTCGTAAAAGTTTTAAGTAACTCTGAGCATCGCTTTATCAGTTATAAATCGGTTGCCATGCGGGAAGATTTTGAGCGTATGATCCAGAAAGGTGCAGCAGTTGTGGATGCCGGAGGCGGCGGTATGCAGATCACGGTATTCTCAAAGGGAAAAGTAGTCACAACACAGCATCTGGCACTCGGCACCATGCGTATGCGGGAGCAGCTTGCAAGAAAAAGTAACAATCTGGCACAGTATGAACTTCAGGTAGAAGAACTTGTTGACAAGGAACTTGAAGTTTTTAAAGCTATGTATCTTCAGGAGACGAAGATCAAATACCTGATCATCATCGGTGATTATATATCAGAGATCAGCAGAAAAGTAGAAAAAAACAAGGAAGACAATACCATAGAGGCAGCAAAGTTCTTAAAGTACATCAGAAAGCTGGATGAGAAGACATTAGAGGAAATCTCAGAGGAATTGAACCTTTCGAATGAGAGTGATGCGCTTGTCATTCCATATATGATGATTTTTAAATGCATGGCAGAGAGCATCGGCGCAGAGAGTCTCTGGGCACCGGGAACGAATGTCAGCGATGGTATCGCATTCCACTATGCACAGAAGAATAATATGATTCGGGTGGAACATGATTTTGAGGCGGATGTCTTATCTGCCGCAAGAAATCTTTCCGAGCGTTACATGAGTTACACCCCACATATTGATGCACTGACGCAGATGGCAACCCTTATTTTTGATACGATGAAAAAAGTACATGGACTAGGCAGAAGAGAACGGTTGCTTTTACAGGTGGCTGCCATTTTACATGACTGCGGAAAATATATCAGTTTTGCTAACGGTCCGTCCTGCTCCTATGACATTATTATGGCTTCCGAGATCATCGGACTGACACACAAAGAGCGTGAGATCGTTGCAAACACTGTATTATATAATACATGGTCACTTCCTGACTATGAAGATCTTGCAGATAAATTGGATCATGACAGTTATCTGACCGTTGCAAAACTTTCTGCGATCCTGCGTGTCTCAAATGCGATGGACCGCAGCCACAAACAGAAGTTTAAGAATGTGAAGGCGGCGGTCAAGGGAAGAGAGCTTGTGATCACAATTGAGACAATGGATGATATTGCTTTGGAAAAAGCACTGTTTGATGCCAAAACGTCATATTTTGAAAATATATTCAGCATAAAGCCGGTGATCAAAGAGAAGAGAGTCTACGGCTGACAGTCAACCAATGGAAAGGCTAGGTTTATCTTATGGAGAAAGAACAGGATTTTAAAAAACCGGAATATTATGAAAACAGGGAATTAAGCTGGCTGAAATTTAATCACCGCGTATTAAACGAGGCGAGAGATAAATCCATCCCGCTTCTGGAACGATTAAAGTTTGTCAGTATCACTTCGTCAAATCTGGACGAATTTTTCATGGTGCGTGTCGCTTCCCTGAAGGATATGGTACACGCCAATTATAAGAAAAAAGATATTGCCGGAATGACGGCATCCGAACAGTTAGAGAAGATCAATGAACGCACGAGAGAGCTTGTCACACTTCAGTACAATACCTATAACCGTTCTCTTGTGCCACTTATGCACCAGCATGGAATTGTTGTGATGGATGCGTTTGAAGATCTGAGTGAGTCACAGGCTGCGTTTGTGGATCGATATTTCGAAGACAATGTATATCCGGTACTCACCCCGATGGCGGTGGATGCCTCAAGACCATTTCCACTGATTCGGAACAAGACATTGAACATTGCAGCACTTCTTTCCAGAAAAAAAGGAAAAGCAGAAAAAGAGGAAATTGAATTTGCAACCGTCCAGGTTCCAAGCGTATTGCCACGACTGGTACATATCCCTTCAGAAGATGGAAATGAAAAGACATTCATTTTATTAGAGCAGGTCATTGAACGAAATATTGATAAACTCTTTTTAAATTATGATGTGCGTTGCGCCTATCCTTATCGTGTCATGCGAAATGCCGACCTTTCCATTGATGAGGATGAAGCCGCAGACCTGTTAAAAGAGATTCAGAAACAGTTGAAAATGCGTCAGTGGGGCGAGGTTATCCGTCTGGAAGTGGAAGACGGTATTGATAAGAAACTGTTAAACTTCTTAAAAGATGAATTAAAAGTAGCAGAACAGGATATTTTCCAGATCAACGGACCGATCGATCTTACTTTTTTAATGAAAATGTATGGCTTAGAGGGCTGTGATGATCTGAGAAATGAGCCTTACACGCCACAGCGCGTGCCGGAGATCGTACCGGGGGAAAATATTTTTGATGAGATCCGAAAAGGAGATATCCTTTTGCATCATCCATACCAGACGTTTGATCCGGTGGTTGATTTTATACGTCAGGCATCTGTGGATCCTGATGTACTTGCCATCAAACAGACGCTTTACCGTGTCAGCGGCAATTCACCAATTATTGCTTCATTGGCACAGGCGGCTGAAAACGGCAAGCAGGTTTCTGTTTTAGTGGAGTTAAAGGCCCGGTTTGATGAGGAAAATAACATTGTCTGGGCAAAAAAATTAGAGCAGGCAGGCTGTCATGTTATTTACGGTTTGGTTGGACTAAAAACACATAGTAAAATCGCATTGGTTGTGCGTAGGGAGGAAGACGGAATCCGCCGTTATGTGCACCTTGGAACCGGAAATTATAACGATTCTACCGCAAAATTATATACAGACTGTGGTATTTTCACCTGCGACGGAGCAATCGGAGAGGACGCGACGGCAGTATTTAATATGTTATCCGGTTATTCCGAACCGCTGTCATGGAACGAGCTTGCAGTTGCACCGATCTGGCTGCGCACGAAGTTCACAAAACTGATCCGCCGTGAGACGAAGCATGCAAAAGAGGGAAAACCTGCAAAGATCATTGCAAAAATGAATTCGCTCTGTGATCCGGGAATCATTGAATCCCTTTATGAAGCGTCTGCAGCAGGTGTTAAGATCCAGCTGATCGTCCGTGGAATCTGCTGCTTAAAAGTCGGGATCCCAGGGGTGAGCGAGAATATTGAAGTCCGTTCGATCGTTGGAAATTTCTTAGAGCACAGCCGGATCTTCTATTTCTTCAATGATGGAGAAGAAGAACTTTACATGGGAAGTGCCGACTGGATGCCGCGTAACTTAGACAGACGAGTGGAGATTTTATTCCCGGTATTAGATGATGAACTGAAAAAACGTGTCAGACATATTCTGGATGTGGAACTGGCAGACACTTTAAAGGCACATGTGCTGCATGCTGACGGCAATTACGAGAAGGTAGACAGACGCGGAAAGATTGCGTTGTCATCTCAGGATGTTTTCTGCAGGGAGGCAATGGAAAATGTTTCGAAACCATCTCATGGATATCAGGGAAGAGTGTTTATCCCGGCAGAACCTGTAGAATAAATAGAAGTACGAAAGAGCAGTTATTTTGTGAGGGAGGATGGCTATGAATAATAAAATTTTATTTGCGGATCTGGATCATACATTATTGTGTGATGATAAGTCGATTTCTGAAAAGAACCGGGCTGCAATACAGAAAATGTTAGAGCGTGGACACTATTTTGTTCTTGCAACCGGAAGACCGGTAGAGTCGGGCAGGATTGTTGCAAAGAATCTTGGACTGACCAGTCCGGGATGCTATATGATCGCCTTTAATGGGGCAGTGGTCTATGACTGCGCAGCGGACCGGGTGCTTCATAAAAGTTCACTTCCGATCGAGGTCACGCAGGAGATTTTTGACCGGGCGCATAAAGCCGGCATCTATGTACAGACTTACAATACCGTGGACATTGTGACAAAACGGCACACAAAGGAACTGGATTACTATGTGGAGCGCTCCCATATGACCTACAAACTCACAAGAAGAATTTCAGATTGTCTGGATTCGGAACCGCAGAAGGTTATTCTGATCCATCTGGAGGATGATGGAAAGTTAAAACGTTTCCAGAAAGCCAATGCCGCTTGGGCAAAAGGAAAATGCAACTCCTTTTTCTCCTGTAAAGAGTATCTGGAGTATTGTCCGGTCGACACGGACAAAGGAACCGGCGCACAGTATCTGGTAAAATTGTTAAATATTCCACATACCAGCACGGTTGCGATCGGAGATGAGCAGAACGACATACCGATGATCCAATCCGCACATATTGGTATCGCTATGAAGAACGGGATCGATGATATCAAGAAAGCCGCTGATTATGTCACGGAAAATGATAACAATCATGATGCGATCGCGGAAGTGATCGAGAAGTTTATTTTATAGAAAAGCGGATAAACTAAGTATGAAAATTGCAGTAATGGCTGATATACATAGCAATATAGAAGCATTTAAAACCTGTTATGAAGAGGCTGAGAAGCAAGGCGTTACAGAATATATTTTTCTAGGAGACTATTTGGGTGACATGGCAAATCCACAGGAAACATTATGTCTGTTGCATGAAATTCAGACGAAGTATCCTTGCACGTTTGTTCGTGGAAACAAAGAGGAATATTGGATCAATCATAGGAAAAATGCCAATGAAGTATGGGCAACAGGTTCAACGACTACCGGTATGTTAAACTACAATTATGAACGCCTATCAGACAAAAATATTGATTTTTTCGAAAATATGCCTATTTCAAAAGAAATGCAATATGAAGGTTTTTCACCATTTATAGTTTGTCATGGTTCGCCCGATAAAGTAAATCAAAGTATGCGGTCAGACTATGATTATATCAATCAGATTGTAAAAGATCTGAAGGTGAATTTGATTATTTGTGGACATTTTCATATACAAACGCAATATGAGAGAAAAGGAATATTGATTGTAAATCCGGGAGCTGTAGGGGTTCCTCTTCATAGTGGTGGAAAGACACAATTTATGATACTTCATGGGGAAGATGGCATTTGGAAACAGGAATTTTTCAGTCTGCCCTATGATGTAAATGTAACATTAAAGAGTATGGAAGATGAAAAGTTGTTCGTAAAAGCACCTGGATGGTATCAGATTACAAAACATTTACTTCTTACAGGAGAAACCTCACATGCTGAGATTGTACGACATGTGAGGAATCAATATTTTAAGGATATAGGAAAATGTGATTTGAAGGATATACCAGAGTGGTATTGGAAACAGGAATTAATTAAAATCTATGGTTTTTTATATCAGTAAGTACAGAGTAAGGAATATACAGATGTCCCCGTCCTCTGCCAAGAGCGATATCCGGTTTGTTTGAGCCGTGGAAATCAGAGCCGCCGCTGATAAGCAGTCCGTTTTCCCTTGCAAGACGTTTCATCTGCTGTTCTTCTCCGGTGGTGTAGGTGGAGTAGATTGCTTCTAACCCGTCAAGTCCCGCCGGTTTCAGCTCATCGATCATTTTCTGGAGATTGGTGTTACTCAGGCCGTAGAGCAGAGGGTGAGCTAAAATGGCAGTACCTCCGGCTTCCTTGATGAGACGCACGGCATCGGTTGAAGCGACTTTCAACCTGCCGACATAGCATTTGCAGTGGTCGCCGATATAACGGTCGAAGGCTTCGCGGACACTCTTGATCTGACCATGTTCATATAGAAAGCGTGCAATGTTCGCGCGGGTAATGACACAGTCCGGATTTTCAGCCACCAGTTCTTCCATCGTAATGGAAAGCCCTTCCTTCTGAAGTGCCTCCACCATAAGTGCATTGCGCTCACTGCGGCATTTCCGGTATTCGGTTGTCTTTTTCAGAAGCTGCTCATTTTCGATATCAATATATAACCCTACGATATGGACTTCTTTTCCGTGATAATCGGTGGAGAGTTCAATGCCCGGTATTAGTTCAATCCCGGCAGAAGTTGCGCAGGGCATTGCTTTGCTGACACCTGAGCAGGTGTCGTGGTCGGTGAGTGCAAACGCAGACAGACCGGTGCGTTTTGCTTCAGTTACCAGTTCTGTGGGTGTAAAAGTTCCATCGGATTCGGTGGAATGTACATGTAAGTCGACAATTCTGTGATCCATAGTTTATGCCTTTCTTTTATAATTTCCCTGTGAATGATGAGTATCGTTTTAACTACAAAATTGACGTATTTTTTATTATCATTTTATTTACTGATATTTTGAAAAGTGATAAAATAATATATATCATATCGTTTGGTATAAGAAGAGTGTACTAAACAATAAAAAAATTTGCAAATAATTATGGATGAATGCTGAAAGGGGGACAAATTTGAAAAAATTTATTTTTGGTATAATTTTATCTGTCATTGGATTTATCTATTCATTTACCTGTTTTGTATACGCAGTTATAAATCCGTGTACTGTAAATGATCGAAGTGGTTTCATGATATCTCTTAGGGCAAATAATGTATTGATTCCGTTTTTGATTTCTACTTTTATTCTTATGATCGGTATACTGATTTGTGGATATGAGGCATATAGGAAAAAGTAAAAGATACAGAAAAAATTTACAAACTGTAAAAAATATACTTGACGAAACAAGTGTGTGTATGTTATATTATCAGAGTTGTTGAAAACAAAGTAGAGTATCCACTCTCACCGGAGCACAAATTTACAGTGTCTCATGGTCTAATACCTCAAACATCGCATATGCGTATTTGATTGATTGTGGATAGTCTGCCTATCCACTTTTTTTATGTGGAAGCATGAAAAATTATTTTGGAGGTGCAATACCATTAGCGAGTTAATGATTAATGAACAGATCAGAGACAAAGAAATTCGTCTGATCGGAGAAAACGGAGAACAGCTTGGCATTATGTCAGCGAGAGAAGCTATGAAGCTTGCTGAGGAAGCAGAACTTGACTTAGTTAAAATCGCTCCAACTGCAAAACCACCTGTCTGCAAGATTATCGATTACGGTAAGTATCGTTATGAACTGGCAAGAAAAGAAAAAGAAGCCAAAAAGAAACAGAAAGTGGTTGAGCTGAAAGAGATTCGCTTGTCACCGAATATTGATTTAAATGATCTGAATACCAAAATGAACGCTGCAAAGAAGTTTTTATCCAAGGGAGATAAAGTGAAAATCACTTTGAGATTCCGCGGACGTGAAATGGCTCATATGAATGCAAGCAAACACATTCTCGATGATTTCGCAGAAAGCTTATCTGACACAGCAGTAGTGGAAAAAGCACCAAAGGTTGAAGGAAGAAGTATCAGCATGGTGTTGGCAGAAAAGAAATAATTATTTTAAGGAGGAATCTATCATGCCAAAAATGAAAACAAGCAGAGCAGCTGCAAAACGTTTCAAAGTTACAGGAA
>OGLM01001543.1_pt1 | contig 23554 bp, 15 predicted proteins | sample 1572531 | NCBI WGS metagenome assembly OGLM01 (sample SAMEA2581909, study PRJEB24529) | metagenome | biome: Human gut stool | place: China | collected 2011 | reverse complement strand
AATAGGGGTATTTTTTACTTTAAGTTACTGATTTCCAAGGATTTTACAAGTATTTCCATCCCTTAATTTTCAAATATTTACAACTAATTCCGAGGCTTAAATGACCTCGGTTAAACTTATAAATCACAGCAGTTCAACTGCTGATTGGAATAAATAATATATTGCTTTTTAGAATTTACTGAAAAGAATCCATATTTTTGTCCTAACAAATTGAGAGCCGCATTATGTTAACACAGAAACAACTGGTACAAATACTTGGCAATCCGGAAAGCTACAACATCGAGATAACGTCCTCGACAACCAATATGGACAAATTTTGCCAGGCGATTTGTGCTTTTTCCAATGATTTACCCGGCGATGACAAAAGCGGCTATCTGATTATAGGAGCCGAAGACAACGGGAAGTTATCCGGCCTGCGTGTCGATGATGGTCTACTACTCAAAATGACCAATATCCGCACCGACGGCAATATTCTCCCGCAACCGGTAATGACTGTCGAGCGCTTTGTTTTGGAAGGTGGCGATTTACTCGTGGTCGAGGTCAAACCGTCCGAATTTCCTCCGGTCAGATACCGGGGACGTATTTGGGTACGGATAGGTCCGCGCAAAAGCATCGCATCGGAAGCCGAAGAAATAAACGTTTTGTTTCCCAAAACTGTGCAGCAATTCCCGGGAATTTATTGGAAAGCATTCTTTTTGGTACAGTGAAGGGAAGCTATACTTGCCGACATTGATATAAACCTTGTTCGGTCAGAATTTTTACCAAAAGCCGTAGCCAGTGAAATTCTTGCAGACGATAAGCGCCCTCTTGAAGAACAGTTGGCATCACTCGGATTTTTCGACTTGCGATATAACTGTCCGACGAACGGATGCATTATTCTGTTCGGGGGAAATCCGGGGCGCTATTTTCCGGGAGCTTATGTCCAATATGTCCGTTTCAAAGGTGTGGATCGGGCAGGGGAAATCATCAATGAACACAAGTTCGGGAATAACCTTTGCCATGACCTCATTAAAATAGACGCATTCGTCGAAACGAGTGTGTCGCAAAAACGCCCGATTCCGATTAGTGTTCTCCGGGAAGAAACCGTTGCGAATTACCCATACTGGGCAACGCGGGAACTTCTGATGAATGCGATCATGCACCGGGATTATGAAACGAATGCCCCGATACAATTCTATGAATACGATGATCGTATTGAAATACAAAATCCCGGCGGTTTATATGGAAAAGTCAGTCCGGAGAATTTTCCGAATGTAAGCGATTACCGCAATCCGTTCATTGCCGAAGCGATGAAAATTCTCGGTTATGTCAATCGTTTCAGCCGAGGTGTTTATAGGGTTCAAAAAGAGCTGACGGAAAACGGCAATGAAAAAGCCGAATTCGACTTTTCATTTGTCACGGCATTTCGGGTAATTGAAAAAGCATCGAAACGATATTACGATGCAGGCTTCGGTGCTGAGAGAAACCCACAAGAAACCCAAAAGAAACCCACAAGAAACCCACAAGAAACACCCCAAAATATTCGGGAAAGGATCATCTACGAAATCCAAAAGAATCCGGCAATCTCCGGCAGGGAATTGGAAGCGTTATTAGGACGTACCTCGAATAGCATTAAGCATTATCTACTGCAAATGAACAAAGAGGGGATTATCAGTCATGAAGGGCCGACAAAAGGCGGCAGATGGGTTGTCTTAAAAAAGTAGTACAATACTATGGGCCAGCAGGAATACGAGGCTTTCAAAGCGAAGTTGCGGGAATGGATGAACACCCACCCCGACGAATACGCCGCATTCGAAGAGGCGATGAACGCCCGTGACTATGCAGGGTGCCAGTCGGTCATATTCCAAGCCATGTCCCTTATCCCCCGGTACCGGCGCCTCATGTCCGACAAAGCCAATGAAGGACTGTTCGAGCATGTCGATGAGATCGAACAGGCGGCCCGACAACACGACCTTGCCGGCAAGATCATCCGGGAGTGCGAACAGCCCGGCAAGGATTCCACACTCCCGGCGATGCTTTGCTGGCTCTACTTCGGCAAGAGTTTCGAACGGATGGTGGAGCGTTGCGAAGAGCTGCGGCGCTCGCCCGATCTGGGATTCTTGCAGAAAATGACCATGAGTGCCACGATCAAACTGCTAATCTCCCGCTCCATCAAATTAGAACTGCGCACCAAGCAGGACTGGGATGCCCACCGCGAAGCGATGCGGCTGGCCGAAAGCGACCGGGTGCTGGAATGGGCTGCGGGCACTCTTCCGGCCGAAGATGCGGGTGAAAAGAGAAAACCCGGCCGGCCGAGTACGACCAAATCATTGATGGACATGTTTTCACCGGCTGTCACGCATCCCGACGTGTTGCGGCAAAAGATCGGCGAATACCTCACGAGGAAACACACCCAGACCGACATCGCACGTCTGAAGATCGCTCTCGATGAATTACGCTATCTGGTGGTTCCAATCAATATCAAGCCATTCCGCAATGCCCTGCAAGCAGAATACGGATCTGACATCCGCATCGTCCACGAGCGGGGCATACAGGAAGCATACAGCCGCCTGACGGAACCGCTGCTTATCGGATCGGCCGTCAGCAGTCGGGGCGGCGAGGCCATTATCATCCGGGAAATAAAAGATTTTCTATCGCAATAAGGCTCGTTAAATTCGCCTTAACACACCGCGAATTAAACGCTTAAATATCGTTCAATCATAACATTATATTTGCGCCGTCGCTCGGATTTCCGGGCGGCGGCGTTGCTTTCCCGTCCGCCGGAAGGCTGCGCCTCACAACGGGCGGAAAGCAATGTATGAAAGATTTGTTATCCATCCTCCGGGATGCTCCGGGCAGCATCCGGCTGGAGGTAAGCGGCGAGGATCTGTTGGCTTTCTCCAAAAGCCTTATCGACCGCGCCAAAGAAGAGCTGGCTGCACAAGTCGCCGAAGCCCGCAAGGAACGTTACCTGACCAAAGAACAGGTCAAAGAGCTATGCGGCGTTTGCGATGCGACGCTCTGGCATTGGAACCGCAAAGGGTATCTGAAAACCGTTAAGGTCGGTAACAAGGTTCGTTACCGCGCTTCGGACATTCAACGGATTCTCGGCGGGCGCGATGGCAAATAAGGTGTCAGACAGCGTTGCAGTCCCCGGCAAGCAGTCCCGGAACGAGCGTATCGAGGAGTTTCTGCGGGAGCATTACGCCTTTCGCTACAACACGGTCAAAAGCCGTGCGGAGTTCCGCAGCAGCGACGGCGAGTTCCTCCCCGTGACCAAATACCGGCTCAACTCCTTCCGGCGGGAGCTCGACCGCACCATCGGCATCTCCACCTCGGCGGAGAACCTGCGCAGCATGCTCGAAAGCGACTTTTCCGAGCGTGTGAATCCCGTGCAGGCGTATTTTCATAAACTGCCGCCGGCAACGGGAACGCAGGCCATCGACGAACTGGCCGCGACCGTCACTGTGCGCAACGCCCTGCATTGGTCGGAGTACCTGACCAAATGGCTCGTCGGCGTGGTCGCCAATGCAACGAACGACCTCGGATGTCAGAACCACGTCTGTCTGGTACTGACCGGCGAGCAGGGAAAGTTCAAGACCACATGGCTCGACAACCTCTGTCCCCGCTCACTCGCCAGTTATCTTTTCACGGGAAAGATCGACCTGCAGAACAAGGACGTGTTGACGCTGGTCGCCGAATACCTCTTCATCAACATCGACGACCAGCTGAAGGCGCTCAACAAACGGGATGAAAACGAGCTGAAGAACCTCATCACGGCTCCTTCGGTCAAATACCGGCGGCCCTACGACGTTTACATCGAAGAGTATCCCCACTTAGCGAGCTTCATGCCCTCGGTAAACGGGAACGACTTTCTGACCGACCCGACCGGCTCGCGGCGCTTCCTGCCCTTCGAGGTGTTATCCATCGACATCGACCGGGCGATATGGGTCAATATGGATCAGGTATACGCCGAAGCCCGAACACTCCTGCATAACGGATTCCGCTACTGGTTCGACGAAACCGAAATCGAAGAACTGCACCGGGGAAACGCCGCATTCCATGTCCAGACCATCGAATACGAAATGCTGCTGAAAGGGTTCGAGAAACCTCCGGAACATGCCGTCACGGATTGCTTTATGACTACCGTGGAGATTCTGGACTATCTGCGCAGCTATTCGTCGCTGAACCTCTCCGAGAAACGTATGGGCGAAGCCTTGCGCAAGGCCGGGTTCGAACGACGCTCGAAACGTGTCAACGGAAATCCCGTCTACGGCTGGGTCATCGAGAAGATCACACCCAATCCTTTCGTCTCTTACGGATTGTAGTTACTACGCTACTACACACTACGATAAAACATTGAAAAAGAACACGCAGGCGTGTAGTAGGATGTAAAAAAACACCTTACGGCATCTTACGACGCTACTACGTCAATTACTACGGTAGTAAGCTGCCATGCACTTCATTACTACGCATAGCAAATTGTTTATCAAACGATTACGCGAATGTAGTAGGTAGTAAGGCAATATCGCTAAACTTCGAAAAACAAACATTATGAATGATCTGAAAAATATCGGCATCAGGCAATTCCTCGCACGGCGGGGCATCCAGCCCAAGTACGAATGCAACGGCTACGGTATGTATCTTTCCCCTTTGCGGGAAGAACGCACGCCGAGTTTCAAAGTGGACTACGTGCGAAATCTTTGGTACGACTTCGGACTGGGCGAAGGCGGCACATTGCTCACCCTCGTGATGCGGTTGGAGCGGTGCGACAGCCGCGAAGCGGTCCGACGGCTGCAAAACGGTGAAAAAAGGGACGCCGGTTCCGTTTCTCTTTCACCGGGTGTTGGCGAGCGTCCAGCTGCCGGAGGTCCCTTGCCGGTCTTGCGTCCGGCCGCCGTCCCCGCGCTCCGCATCCTCTCCGACGCTTCGCTCCGGCATCCGGCATTGGTCGGTTATCTCGCCTCGCGCGGCATCGTCCCGTCAGTCGCCGCGGCATTCTGCCGCGAGGTTCGCTACGAGGTAAACGGCCGCGCCTTTTTCGCCGTCGGGTTCCGCAACGATGCCGGAGGGTGGGAGCTGCGCTCCGCACGGTTCAAAGGCGGCTCCTCGCCCAAACATATCACCACCATCGACAACCGTTCCGATACGGTAATCGCTTTCGAGGGATTTATGGATTTCCTCGCATATCTCTCGCTGAAACATCCCGAACGACTGCGCATCGACGCCACAGTTCTGAACTCGGTCGTCAACCTGCCCAAAGCCGTTCCGTTTATCTCCCGACATCCGGTGATCCGCACCTTCTTCGACAACGACGAAGCAGGACGCAAGGCAACTGCCGATCTGATCCGTCTTTGTCCCCGCAGCGAGGTAATCGACCAAAGCAGTTTTACAAGGACGTAAATGACTATCTGATCGCCCGCATAAAAGGCCGAACACAAAAGCCTTCGACACAGAAGAGCGCCTCCGAAACAAAGGCTGTTCAGGCTCTTCGGAATAATCTGCAAGCCCCGAAAGCAGAAACCGCGGCGATCGAGCCTCCGCGTCGGAAAGGGGTAAAGGTTTAAGGAAGGCAAGGTTGTGTTTTCGTAGACGAAAACTGCGCCTTCCCCGCTGGCCGGCGTAAAATCCCGCTGGTCTGAACAAAAAATGCTTAACCACTTATCATGGAAACACCGAAAAAAACATACAGCAAACAGGGCGGACGCCCGAAAGTCGGCATCGGCCGCATCCACAAATACGTCGTCAGCACGCGGCTCAGCCCCGAACGGAAACTCCGCTTTTCGGCCCTCTGCCGCGAAGCAGGACAACCGCCTGCCGAAGTCCTGCGCCAGCTGATCGACCGAGGAACGGTAAGAGCACGGATCACCCGCGAACAACTGGATTTCATGGCCCAACTCAAAGGCATTGCCCGCAACCTGAACCAACTGACCCGGCTGGCCAATGCCAAAGGTCTGGCGGCTGTCAGGGTACGGCATGCGGCGATCGTCACGGCCATCGAAAAACTCCTGAAGCAGATATGCGATGGTCGGTAAGGTCATATCCGCTTCGTCCTTTTCGGGGACGGTGGGTTATGTGATGAAAGAAGAATCCCGGATCTTGGAAGCCGAAGGCATTATGCCTCCGGAAGTGAAGGACATGGTGCAGGACTTCAAAGACCAGACCTTATTGAACCCACGGCTGAAAAACAATGTCGGCCATATCTCCTTGTCTTTCTCACCCAAAGACACCCCGCGGATGACCGACGCCCTGATGACGCAGATCGCAAAGGAGTACATGCAGAAGATGGGCATCACCGATACGCAATACCTATTGGTGCGCCATCTCGACCAGCCCCATCCGCACTGCCATCTGGTCTACAACCGGGTCGGGAACAACGGGCAGACCATATCGGACAGGAACATCAAGATCCGCAACGCCAAGGTCTGCCGGGAGCTGACCGAGAAGTACGGATTGTATCTCGCACCGGGAAAGGACGACGTGCGGCGGGAGCGGCTGCGCGAACCCGACAAGACCAGATACGAAATCCACGATGCGATCAAAAGGTGTCTGCCCCGATGCGCCGGATGGAAAGGGCTGGAGAAGCAACTGGAAAAACAGGGCATCGGCATCCGTTACAAGTATTGCGGTTCGACTGACCGCAAACAAGGGGTTTTGTTCTCGAAAAACGGCTTCGAGTTCTCCGGATCGAAGATCGACCGGGCTTTCAACTTTACGAAACTCGACAACCGGTTCAACAATATTCAACAACAAACCCAACACCGGGCAACGCTCTTCGGGAACCTCTCGGCGGCGGCAGGCAATTACCGTTCAGCATTTGCAGGGTTGTTCGGCGGTATGGGTAGCAGCGGCACGCGCGAAGAGCCGTCATCGGTAAACCTCGGAAAGGCAGGCGGGATTCCACTGCCGCCGGCCGATTCGCCCGGCGGAGTGTCCGCCAAGCAGTTACAGCGCAAGCCGGGAGAAAGCCCCGAAGAGCATATAGCACGAATCACGGCACTGCTCAACGCCGCGGCCGAGGCGATGGCCATCGCTGCGATGGAGCACCGCCGCAGGATGGAAGAACAGAAAAGAAGAGCCAAAATAAAACTGTAACCGAATTAGAAAATCTCAAAAATCATGAACGACGAAAATAAGATCGGACTCTCGATCGAAATGTACGAAGACCTCAAAGAAACGCTCGTCAAGGCTGTCAAAAGCACCAAAGCCAACGCGGGTCTGGAGAATGCACAGCTGGAACGGATCGAGCGGCTGATAGAGGCCACGGAGCTCTCGCAGGGGCAGGTCGCACAGATGCTCGAACAACTGCAACGGCATACGGCCTTGCCGGGAGTAAAAACCGAGCAGGAGCGGGAATTTACCGACAAATACAACGCTCTGTTGGCGCAGTTAGCGGGTAGGCTGGAGGTGATCGACAAAGAGATCAGGCAGACACATACATTGATAGAGCAGGTGAGGCAAGCTGTCGAAGCAGCGGCAAAGCCCGAAAACCTGCCAGTGCGGGAGCACCGGCATACTTATACGCTCGATATCAGTTCTTCGAAAACATTTTTGACGATGTTCGTCATGCTGGGATGTATTTTCCTGCAAGGCGCATTCATTTACCGAATCTCAGAGAATAATCGGCTGTTAGCTGCGAACGACCTGAAATACCGCTACGTGAAAATGCGTGGTGAGATCAAAGAAAAGGAGCTTATGGAGTTGGAAACGATATTCAGGGATGAGCAGCACACGGCCATACGCGATACCGTCCGAAACCAAGTTGAACGGTACAAAGAAGCCGTAAGGCGGCGGGCAGAACAACTAGAGCGGGCTGCAAGCAAAGAGCGCAAAGCGAAAAAGCTACTTGATGATGCAGCACAGTTGCGGGGAAAATAATTTATTTTCCCCGCTATAATGATTCGTTAATTTTGATTGACCACCTCCATGTTGTTTTGAAAATCAAGCAGTTGTGTTAATCTTGGATTTGTGGGCGTAAATGGTTTGGAGTCAATAATATAGGGGCGAACTTTTGCGTTTTAAAAATACGCATAAAAAAGCCCCTGTTCTTGAAAAGAACGAGGGGCAAAGGATTTTTTGAGGGGGCTGTGTGGGCCCCGGCATGATTGCCGTCCGCAGGCATCGCCCGTTATTTCAGCTTGCAGAGTTTGCGGTCTGCGTCGGTTGCCTCGCGTATGGAGATTGCAAAGCCTCCGCCGCGCGCCATCTCCACGTCGAGTTCCGTGCGTTGTCTGACCTTCCCGGTGCGGATGACATATGCCTGCGGATTGGTCTGGTAATCGGCATCGGGGGCATCGGCGTAGAGCGTCGCCACGTACTCCTTACCGGGATCGAGGTAGTCGAACGGGAGCGTCACCGTACGTCGGTTCTCGTCCGTCACGCCGCCCACGAACCACTCGCCCGTGTCTTTGGCCTTGCGCGCCACGACGATGTAGTCGCCCGGTTCGGCCAGCAGGTAGCGGCTCTCTTCCCAGTCCAGTGCGACGTCCTCGATGAAACGGAACGCATCCATGTATTTCTCATAGTGCTCGGGCAGGTCTGCCGCCATCTGCAGCGGCGAGTACATCGTCACGTACAACGCCAGCTGGTTGGCGAGCGTCGCGTTGACGTGCGAGTGGTTGCCGGGGTTGACCTCCGCGACGTCCATCACGAAGATGCCGGGCGTGTAGTCCATCGGGCCGCCCTGCAGGCGCGTGAAGGGCAGGATCGTCACATGGTGGGGCTTCGAGCCGCCGAACGCCTGGTACTCCGTGCCGCGTGCCGACTCGTTGCCGATCAGGTTGGGGTAGGTGCGGCAGAGGCCCGTCGGGCGCACCGCCTCGTGGGCGTTGACCATGATCTTGTGGTCGGCGGCCCGGCGGACGGCATAGAGGTAGTGGTTGTTCATCCACTGCCCGTAATGGTGCTCGCCGCGGGGCAGGATGTCGCCCACGTACCCGCTCTTGACCGAGTTGTACCCGTATTTGTCCATCAGGCGGTAGGCCGCTTCCATGTGGCGTTCGTAGTTGCGCACCGAAGCCGACGTTTCATGGTGCATCATCAGCCGGATGCCTTTCCCGTGCGCATATTCGTTCAGTGCGGCGATGTCGAAATCGGGGTAGGGGGTCACGAAATCGAAGACGTAATCCTTCGTGTGCCCGAACCAGTCCTCCCAGCCGACGTTCCAGCCTTCGACGAGCAGCTGGTCGAACCCGTGTGCCGCCGCGAAGTCGATGTACCGCTTCACGTTCTCGTTCTCGGCGCCGTGGCGGCCGCTGGGCCTGCATCGGGCGTAATCCGTCACGCCGAGCTGTACCGACGGCACGTCGCGCGTATAGGCCCAGTCGCTCTTGCCGGTGATCATTTCCCACCATACGCCCATGTATTTCACGGGCTTGATCCACGAGGTGTCGTCATAGGCGCACGGCTCGTTGAGGTTCAGGATCAGCTTCGAGGCGAGGATGTCGCGGGCGTCGTCCGAGACCGTCACCGTGCGCCACGGGGTATGGCAGGGCGCCTGCATGTAGCCTTTCCACCCCTGTGCGTCGGGCGTAAGGTGCGAGGTGAAGATGAAATTCCGGTCGTCCAGGTCGAGGTGCATGCACGCATAGTCGACCAGCGCCGCTTCGTGGATGTTGATGTAGAGCCCGTCGTCGCTCTTCATCTGCAGGGCCGTCTGTACGCCCGTGGGCGAGAAGGGCGTCTGCGACGAGTTGGGCGTGATGGCGCCGGGCATCAGCTCCCGTATCTGCGAGAGTTTCGACTCCGTGTAGTCGTACTCCTGCGTGTCGTAGTCGCCCGGGATCCAGAACGCCGTGTGGTCGCCCGCCATGGCGAACTGTGTTTTCTCCTCGCCGATGACGAAATAGGTCAGCGACTCCTGTTCGGGGAATTCGTAGCGGAATCCGAGCCCGTCGTCGTAGAGCCGGAAGCGGATCGTCATGTCGCGGCCTGTCGCGGCCTGCCGCAGCGTGACGGCCATTTCGTTATAGCGGTCGCGGATCTCGGCCTGCTCGCCCCATACGGGACGCCATGTCTGGTCGGACTCGCTGCGGGCCACCTGCCCGAGGGTGAACCCGTCGTAGAGCGATACCGGGCGCCCTGGTTCGCCCTTGCGGATTTCAGCCCCGAATTCCAGCTTTGGGGCTTCGCCGCGCAGTTCGAGCCCCATGCCGCTGGGCAGGATCACGGGGCGCTCCTTGTAATCGAGCGTATAGGTGGGGCGGCCTCCATCCGCCAGGCTGAACTCCAGGCGGAGGCGGCCGTCGGGCGAGAGGAGCGTCTCCTGTGCCGTGCAGGCTGCACCGGCCAGCAGCGCGGAGATATATAAAAATATTTTCTTCATGGTTCGGTCTTGTTATTTACGTTTGAATTCTACGATCAGCGCCTGCCGCGGGCCGACCGTGGTGGTATCGTCCACCTCCGTGGCTTTGCCCGTCAGGACGTTGCGCCCGTCGCTCAGCCCCGAGGCGATCTCGGCATAGTGCGACCACGGCACCTGTTTCTTGCCCCGCGAGTTGTTGATGAAGACGAATACCGCGTCGGTGTCGTCATAACGGAAATAGGCGTAGGTGTTGTCGCGCGAGAGGAAGTGCATCGTGCGGCCGTTGTGGATCACGGGCTTCGACTTGCGCCATTGGAAGAGCCGCTGCGTGTAGTCGAAGAGCCCCGCCTGTACGGCATCGCGCTGCGCCGGGTCGAACAGGTTCACCGCGTCGCCCTCCCAGCCGCCGGGGAAATCCACGCGCAGCCCGCCGTGTCCCTGCGAGAGGTCTTTCGAGGTGAACATCATCTCGTCGCCCGAGAATATCTGCGGGATGCCGCGCATCGTGGCCAGCATCGCCATCGAGAGTTTCAGCCGGTCGGGGTTTCTGCGTACGATGTCGCCGATGCGGTCGGTGTCGTGGTTGGCGACGAAGATCATCATTTTCGACAGGTCATGGTAGACGAAATCGTGCGACAGGCAGTCGTAGACGCGCGTCATGCCCTCGCCCCAGCGGAGCGAGTCGGTGGGCAGCGCCCGGCAGATGGCCTCCTGCAGCGGGAAATCCATGATCGACGGCAGGTGCGAGTCGAAGCCGTCCTTGTTGGGATTGCCGCCCTGCCAGTATGCCAGTTGCGGGATCGACGACGTCCAGCATTCGCCCACGATGTTGAAATCGGGGTATTCCCTGCGTACGGCCGCGCACCACTCGCTCATCGGCACCTTCTCGTTGTAGGGGTAGGTGTCGACGCGGAACCCGTCCAGGCCGGCATACTCGATCCACCACACGGCCCATTGCTTGAAATATTGCAGCACATAGGGATTGTCGAGGTTCATGTCGGGCATCGACGGCACGAACCAGCCGCTCTCCTGCAGGTCGAGGTCGTAGCGCGAAGCGTTGGGATCCATGTTCGTCGAGAAGCAGACGTTCGTCCCGGTGTATTCGGGGAACTGGTGTATCCAGTCCCTGAAAGGCAGGTCTTTCATCCACCAGTGGCCCGTGCCGCAGTGGTTGGTGACGATGTCCATAATCACCTTCAGCCCGTGCTCGTGGGCTTTGCCGACGAACTCCCTATACAGTTCGTTCGAGCCGAACCGGGGGTCTATGCGGTAGTAGTCGCCGCAGGCGTAGCCGTGGTACGAACCTTCGGGTTCGTCGTCCAGCAGCAGCGGCGTGGGCCATACGGCCGTGGCGCCCAGCCCTGCGATGTAATCCAGGTGGTCGATCATCCCCTGCAGGTCGCCCCCGTGGCGGCCGAAGAAGGCGCTGCGGTCGGCACGCTCCCGCGTGTGGGGCGTCGAGTCGTTCGACGCATCGCCGTTGGCGAAGCGGTCGGGCATCAGGAGGTAGATCATGTCGGCCGTGGTGAAACTCTTGCGTGCGACCGAGCCTTCGGCGCGTGCCGCGATCTCATAGGGAACCTTGAACTGTCGTTCCCCCTGCGAGAATACGAGGTAGTAGGTGCCCGGCTCCGCGTCGGGTTTCACCTCCACGTCCACGAATAGGTAATTGGGACTGTCGGCTTTGTGGCGGGCCTTCACCCCGACGCCCTGTCCGCCTTCGATGCGGACGTCGTATGCCGCGATGCCGGCCCCGTTGACGAGCAACTGGAGCGGGGTCTGCATCCCCGTCCACCACGAGAGGGGTTCGACGCGGGTAACCTCGCCCGAGGCGTCTGCCACCGAGGCGGGGTCGAATGCGGACTGTCCTGTCCCTGTGCAGGAGAGCAGTCCGGCTGCTGCGAGTGTCATGAAAAATCGGTTCAAAATATCGTCGTTTGTAAAGTTAGCAAAAAATCGGTTTCCAGCGATTCCCGTTTCGCCCGGGGCATCCCTGTGCTTCTCGTGCGCATCCCTGTGCTTCTCGGATGGTTTACTGTCTATTCCCGTCGGGTTCTATCGGGTTCCCGGCGGGTTCCCGGCGCTGTTTCCGCGCATCCCCGGCGCATGTCCGCAACTTTTATCTCCTGTCTTGTGCGAAGACCAGCCATTGCCATGCGGGAAGCACGGTGCGGGTGCCGCCCGTGTATTCCTTCCCGGTGAAGAACTCGCGGCGCGAGCCCTCGAACGGCAGGTCGAATGCGACCTCCTCCGCACTGAGGTTCGCAGCGACTGTCACCTCGTTGCCGCCGGCCGTACGGGAAAACAGCATCAGGCCGTCGGGTGTTCGTTCGCCGAGCGGGTATGCGGCCTGCCCGCCGCGTTCCCCGGCTGCGAGCGCCGGGTTCTCGTGGCGCAGCCGGATCAGGGCGGCGTAGAAATCCGTAAATCCGTTGCGTTCCCACGCGGGGACGGGGTCTTTCTCGAAGAACTCGAAGCGGTGGTCGAACCCCATCTCCTGTCCGGTATAGACGAGCGGCTGCCCGTTGGGCAGCGTGAAGGTCAGCAACGCCATCACGCGTGCCGCGTCGCCCATGCGCTCGAATTCCGTCCCGGCCCACGAGTTTTCGTCGTGGTTCGAGGTGAACATCAGGCGGAACGCCTCGCGCGGCATGGCAGCGGCATCCCTGGCGACGTAGGCACGCAGGTCTGCGGCGCTTTTCCGTCCCTGTGCGATGTCGTTCAGCAGGTGGTGCAGCTCCCACGCATACGAGGCGTCGAACGCCCCGTCGTGCAATGCGGGGGCTTCGCCCTCGGCGAGCAGGTAGATGCCGGGGTACTCTTTCCGCAGTGCGGGCAGCGTCTGCTGCCAGAAGTCGATGGGTACCTCACACGCCATGTCGCAGCGGAATCCGTCGATGCCGCGGTCGAGCCAGAAACGCATGGCGGCCGCCATTGCGGCACGCATGTCCGCGTTGCCGTAGTCGAGCTTGGCGATGTCCGTCCAGTCGTACTGCACGATGGTGTTGCCCTGCGAGTCACGTACATACCAGTCGGCCGGGCGCTCCTCGATCCAGCGGGCATCGGGCGAGGTGTGGTTGGCCACCCAGTCCAGGATCACGCGCAGCCCGAGTCTGTGGGCTTCGGCCAGGAACCGGTCGAAATCCTCCAGCGTGCCGAATTCGGGGTTGACGGCTTCGTAGTCGGAGATGGCGTAGTACGAGCCGAGGGTTCCCTTGCGCTCCTTGACGCCGATGGGGTAGACGGGCATCAGCCAGACGATGTCCACGCCCAGTTCTCTGAGCCGGGGCAGGTGGCGTGCGGCCGCCGCCAGCGTCCCTTCGGGGGTGTACTGGCGCACGTTCATTTCGTAGACGACCGAGTTGTAACTCCAGTCGGGGTGGGCGGCCGGTTGCTGCGGCCGTGTGCCGCAGGCAACCAGTACCATTGCGAGAAGTAATGCGGGCAAGCGTTTCATGGCGTGTCGTTTAGAGCGTGAATACCACCGACGACCAGGCGCCCATGAGCAGTTTCGACGAAGCGTCGCCGCGCTGAAGTTTCACTTCACCTGAGACGCCTACGGCCTTGTCCGGTTGGTCGGTAAGGGTCAGTATCTGCTCCTCCCGGCCGAAGTTGTGCACGACGAGCATCCGTTCGCCGTCCAGCTCGCGGTACCAGGCCGCGATGGATTGCTGCGAGGTGTTGCCGTCGTTGTAGACCGGGTGTTTGACCATCTTGCCCTGCGCCAGCACGGGGTAGGTGTTGCGCAGCCGGGCGAACGTGCGGTAGAGGTTGAGCAGCGAACCGTCGTCGTCGGCCTGTGCCTCGACCGAGATCGCCGGGGTCAGCATCTGCATGTCGATCTTGCCCGAGAGGCTTCCCGAAGCCAGTTCGTTGCCCGCCTTGTCCCACAGGATCGGGGTGCGGACATATTCGTCGCCGTTGGATTTGGTGCCCCAGTACCCGAGCTCTTCGCCCTGGTAAATGTAGGGTGCGCCCTGCGCCGTGAGCAGCACGGCGGCCGCCACCTTCATCTTTTCGGCGGACTGTCCCAGGTCGGAGCCCGTGCGATCCTCGTCGTGGTTCGAAAGTTTCGTGGCTTCGATATAATCGCTGCGGTACTGTGCGTAGAGGGGCTGCACGTCGAGGATGTCCTTGACGAAATAGCATCCGATGCCGTTTTGCAGCGCCCATTTGAGCTTGTACCAGAACGTGAATTCGAACAGCGCCGGCAGCCCCCGGTAATAGGGTGCCGCCTTGTCCGCTTCGTCGAGCATCTCGCCCACCATGTAGAAATCGCCCTCTCCGCCGGCGGCCTTGTAGCTCTCGTTCATGCGGTCGTAGAATTTCTTGAGGAACGTGGGGTTCTCGTCGTTGTAGGCGTTGTGGTAGATGTGCTTCACGGCATCGAGGCGGAACCCGTCCACGCCCATGCGTACCCACTTGTCGGCCGCTTCGGTGACGGCCTTGAACGCCCCGGACTGCTCGGCCTCGGCGGCCTTGCCGTAGTTGAGGTCGGCGAATGCCGCCGTCCAGAAGTGCGAATGGTACATCGTCGGCAGCGAGAACTGCACGTTGGCCGGATCGGCCGAGCGGTTCGACATCAGGGTGAAGGGCTCCCCGAACCGGATGATCGTCCGGTTGTCGGGGGCGCCGTATTTGGTGCCTGCGGCCCACGACGTGGTCGAGGTGCGGACGAGGAATCCCCAGTCGGAATCGAAGTCGAGCGTCAGTTCGTAACTGTTGCCGCCCCTGGCGTAGAAGCGTTTGCTCGTGCCGTTGCCGAAATAGAGGTATTTGTCGTCCGCGCCGCCCTGCGTATTGTCCGCATCCGCGGCATCGGTCGTTTCGGTAACGGTCACCGTCGGGCTGTCGGCATTTGTCCAGTCGAGCACGAACTTGAAGCGCCCGGCGGCACCCGCCCCCGTGTCGGTCGAGAACCATTGTCCGGCATCGTAGCCTGCGGCGCCTTCCGTGGCGATCTGGTCGATCCGCCCGGCCGCGATGTCGGCCTGCGGGTCTTCGGAGAAGATATAGCGGTCACGGTAAGGGCTCCCTTCGGACGCGGCGGCCGATTTGAACCACGGGTGGTCTTTGCCCGTATGGTTGAGCACGTAATCCAGGTAGACCCGGATGCCGCGGGCATGGGCCGCGTCGATGAATGCCCTCAGGTCGGCGTCCGACCCGAAGGCGGGGTTGACCGCCTCGTAGTCGAGCACGTCGTAACCGTGGTACGAAGCCGCCGGATGGATCGGTGAGAGCCACACGGCCGAGGCGCCGAGTGCGTCGATGTAGTCGAGCCGCCGGGTCAGCCCCGGCAGGTCGCCCACCTTGTCGCCGTTGCCGTCGGCAAAGCTGTATACCAGCAGCTGGTAGCTTATGTCGGCGCGTTTGCGGTTGTCCCACGCATCGGGCTGGGCGACGACCTGCTCGCCCTCGAAATCCTGGGAGGCATCGCCGCTCTGTGTCACGGTGACGACGACCGGATCGCAGCCCGGGGCGGTGAAGGTAAGCGTCGCGGAGCGTTTCGACGACTCGTTTGCGATCGCCGTGACCGCGAACGACGTGGAGGTTTTGCCCGATGTGAGGGCCGGTGTGCACCATGCGGTATTGTCGCTCTGCGTCAGCGACCACGCGCCCGCATCGGTGCGCAGGTCGAGCAGCCGGCTGCCGCCTGCGGCTTCGAATTCTATCTCCGTGGGGGTCACGGAGAGCATACTGCCGCCGGTATCGCCGGTCTTGTCGTCGCTGCACGACACGGATACGGAAAGTACGAGTGCCAGCAGCAGGAAAAGAAATTTTTTCATAGCGGAATCTCGGTTAACGTTCGTTTCGGGGCCTGCCGTCCGGTCAGGGACGGCAGGCCAGAAACGGGACGGCAATCTCTGTGTGCCGTCCCGTGAAAGGGTGGCCGTTATTCGGCCTCTGCCGGGGTCTTGCCCTCGGACATGATGTATATCTGCGAATTCGCGAGGTCGAAATAGATGTCGTAGGTGCCGTCGAGCTGGACTTTCATGTTCTGCGAACCGCCGCTGGTGATGATGTCGACGGCCTTGTTGATGTCGACCGCACCGCCCGACGCCGTGCCGTAGTTCTTGGAGTCGTCCCAGGCGTTGTTGAAGCGGATCTTGAACTCGCTGGCGGTGGTCAGGGCTACGCCTTTGCGAACGAGGTAGGCGCCCTCCTCGCTCATCGAGAAATCGCCCAGGTCACCCCATCCGGTGATGTTGCCGACCAGTCCCCATGTGTCGGCGACCAGCTCGGGCTTGGCGCCTGCGGCCATCACGTAGGCGCGTCCCGCCTCGGGCAGCAGCCAGTAGTCGTACGTGCCGGCTTCGGCGATCACGGCATTGACCTTGTCGGCGGAAACCTTGAAGGCCGAGCCGATCGTGCAGGTGTAGGGGCTGCTGCCGGCGAATGCGGCGTCGGCCCCGATCCACTGCGACTCGTCGCCGCTCTTGAAGAGGAATTCCGAGTTGGCGGCTACCTCGACCCCTGCGGCCTTGTAGGCCACGATGTTCGAGCTGGCGCTCTCCATGGCCGTCGGGCCCCAGTCGGGGGTTGCGACGGTCTGGCCGTGGATGTACCAGTCGGCCTTTTCCGGCCCCGGGTCGGGTTCTTCGCCGCCGCCCGTGCCGTAGTCGCCGGCATTGAGTTCGTAGGTGATCTCCGCAGAGTTGTTCAGGGTTGCGTATACGCGGTAGTTGCCCGCCGTGGCCTTGATGTTGTCGCCGTTCTGCGAAAGGCGTCCGTCCGCCCCGCCGAAGTTTATCGCCCAGTCGTTGTCCGCACGGAATTTGAATTCCCCGGCGGTCAGTGTGACGTCGACCCAGAAACGCTGTTTTTGGGTGTCGAAATTCATCTCCGTGTCGGTGTCCCAGCCGCCCGGAGTGGCATCGCCGATAATACCCATCGAGTTGAACGACAGCTTATTGCTTAACGTTAATGTCGAACGGTCGAATACGAAGCGGTAGAAGCGCTTGGAATAGACCATGATGTTTCCGGAACCGCCGCTGGAGATCAGCGTGATCGACGGGGCTTCCGTTTCCGGTGCCGCAGCATCACCGTCGGTGCCCCAGTTGCAGGCATCGTTCCAACCGGCTTCGCCGCTCAGTTTGAAGCCGTTGGCGGCTTTTTCGCCCAAGTCAACGATAGCTTCGTAGGTGACCTCGTCGCCGGAGAAACAGAACAGTCCCTGTGCGTTGTCGAAATTCCAGCCGCAGTAATCGCCGATTACCCAGACCGTCGGGTAGGTGCGCTCGGCCGTGGTCACGGTCATGCGGACGGTGGCGGGGGCGGAGTAGAATTTTTCGAAGTCGGTGCCGATCGTGGCGCTGATGTAGAAATCCACGTCCGTAGGTTCGCCCGAGGGAACCCCCAGGCCGCCGTCTTCCACGGACAGCGCAAGGATGTTGTTGAGGCTTTCATAGGTCTGTTCCGACGAGGTGCCGTTCATTCCCGTGAAGAGCACCAGTTTCGCACCGTCGTTGTACGAGGCTTCGATCGAGTAGTTGATCTGGGTGCGGACCCCGTAGGCGAAGGCGTCCCAGGTGAAGGTCTGCGTCGAGCCCATGTTGTCGGGCGTAATGACGATCTCCCCGGGCAGCGCATGCAGCACGGGCGCCACGACCTTGTCGGGGTCGTAGGCCTTTACCTCGTCGAGCTTTTGGCAGGCGGAGAGGAGCCCCGTCGCAGCCGCCAGCATCATCGCATATCGTGTAATTTTCATAGTCGTACGATTTTTAGGGTTGGTTATTTATCGGTTGCGTTTCCGTAGCCGGGATTCTGGTGCAGTTCGGGGTTGGAAGCGAGCTCCGACGAAGGGATGGCAAAGATTTTCATGTAATCATCGAACCCCTGTCCGGTGAAGGTGCCGCCCTTGTATGTCCAGAGGAACGACGGGGTGGTGAACTTGCCGTAGCGGATCAGGTCGGTGCGGCGGTGCCCCTCCCACATCAGCTCGCGGGCACGCTCCTCGAGCAGGTAGTCGGCCGGGACCGACGAGGGGGCCGATACCCCGGCGCGGTCGGTCAGCTCCTTGAGCTTCGGCAGCGCGGTGTTGGCCTGTCCCAGGTTCATGCAGGCCTCGGCGTAGATCAGGTAGATCTCGCCCAGGCGGATCATCGGGAAGTCGATGTCGCTGTATGCCTTCGATGCAGCCGTGGCAAGGAATTCGTCGTTGGTCATGTCGTGGGGGATATTGTTGAACTTGAGGCAAGTCCACCCGTTGAGGAAGACATAGAGCGCATCGTTCATCGACTCCTGGCGGCCTTTGATGTAGAACATTCCGCCGCGTTTGTCGTTGACCGTATATTCGCCCGTGGTGTAGTCCGCGTTGCGGGCGTTGAAATATTTCTGTACGTATTCGTAGGGTACGCGGATGCCGGCCCAGCCGTTGTTCACGCCGTTGATCTTCTGTTCGGCCGTCACGTCGGTGGCGGCGATGGCTGCCAGCGTCAGGTACGACGTGCCGCCGTAGGACTGCGTCTGCTCGGCGTCGTATGCCACGCCGAAGATGATCTCCTTCAGGGCGTCGGCGTTCTCGCCGTTGTCGCCGCGGAAGAGGTCGGAATACTCCGGGCAGAGCGAGTAGCCCATGCCGAAGATCGCTTCGCAGGCGGATTTGGCCTCCGTCCACATCGGGGTGCCGGCATAAACCTCGGCATTGAGGTACATGCGGGCCAGCAGGCCGTTGACCGCACCCTTGTCGGCACGCGGGTAGTTCGAGCGTGCGGCAGGCATCGCGCTTTCGTCCGAAGCCAGGTCGGTCAGCTCCGAGATGCAGTAGTCAAAGACATCCTTGCGCGAGGCCTGTTTGGGGTTCACACCGCCGCCGAAGGGCGAGGTCTCGGTCGTAAACGGCACGTCGCCGAACACGTCGAGGGCGATCCAGTAGAAATAGGCGCGCAGGAAACGGGCCTCGGCACGGAAGCTCTGGATCCTGGCGGCCAGTTCGCTGCTCACGCCGCGGTCGGAGAGTTTGTCCGAGGCGGTCTGGCGCAGGTACTCGTTCACGTAGGCGATGCCCTGCAACGTACGTACGTAGACGGCGTAGGTCGCGTCGTTGGCGGCGTCGGACCACGTGTCGGTATTCATGGCGCGAACCCAGGCGTCGTTCTCCCAGGCGCATTTGCAGGCGTCGGCCGTAACCTCCTGGATCGTCCAGAATGCGCGGATGAGCTCCGAGGCGCCGCCGTCGCTGACCTGCAGGTCGGTGGTGTCGTTCGAGACGAAATTGAAATAGAGTTTGGTGAGCCCGGCCAGGTAGCCGTTCTCGTCTTTCCCGTAGACGGTCTCCGAGGTCGAGTCGGACGGGTTGAGGGGCAGGGTGTCGAGATCCCCGATGCACGAAGTGAGCAGCATCGTTGCGCCTGCCGCCGCCAAGGCGAAATGTTTTATGTCGATTTTCATGGTTCGTTCGTTTTTAGAAGTTTACATTCAGACGCAGCGAATAGGTGCGCGGGCGCGGCCAGATCGAGCCGTCGATGCCGTTGACGCCCGGTATTTCGGGGTCTACGCCGCTGTAATCGGTGATGACGAATACGTTCTGCACGCCGAAGGCGACGCGCATCGAGCCCTTCCAGTTGCCAATCTTGTTGAACGTGTACCCGAGGTTGATGTCGTCCATGCGGAAGAACGAAGCGTTTTCGAGGAACATGTCCGAATACCACTGCTCGCCGCTGTTGGCCTTCGTAAAGCCGGTCTTCTTGACCAGCCGTGCGAAGTTGGGCAGGTTGCCGGCGTTGATGTCGATGTTGGACGTCGAGTTGGCCGAGGCGAAGTCGTTGAAGACCCAGTTGCCCGCCGAACCGTGGCCGTTGAAGCCGAAGTCCCAGTTCTTGTAGCTCAGCTTGAGGCTGATGCCGTAGAAGAAGTCGGGGTTGGGGCTCTTGTCGGTCATGTAACGGTCGCCCTGGTCGATCTGGCCGTTCTTGTTGCGATCCACCAATGCGTTCTGGATCGGCTTGCCGTCCTGGTCGTAAACCTGCTGGAAGCAGTAGTAGGTGTAGGGTGCATAACCCACCATGTGGCGCTGGAGCAGGTTGCCCGTACCCTTGGTGATGCTGCTCACCTGGATGGCGTAGTCGGGGTCGTCGGTGTTGTTGAGCTTGGTGAACTCGGTGTGCTGGAACGGGCCGTTGAAGCCGACCGTGAGGTTCCAGTCCTTGGTCTGCACGGGGATGAAATTCAGGTTGAACTCCACGCCCTTGTTCTCCATCGAGCCGATGTTGGTGAGCACCGTGTTGCCGAAGTTCGAGCCCATGGGGGTGATGACGTTGTTCAGGAGGTCGTCCGTCTGACGCAGGTACCAGTCGACGCTGCCGTTGATGCGCCCGCCGAGGAACCCGAAGTCGAGGCCGACGTTGTAGGTCGTCGTGGTCTCCCATTTGATGTTGGGGTCGTAGGCGCCCGGCGTGAGGTAGAACATGTGCCCGGCGCTGCCCATGTAATAGGTCTTATAGACGTCGGTCGACATGTAGTAACGCGCCAGGTAGGGATAATTGGAGCCGATCTCCTGCTGCCCGGTCTGCCCCACGCTGACGCGCAGCTTGAGGGCCGAGACGGCACGCGAATCCTTCAGGAAATTCTCCTCGGCGATGTTCCACGCAAAGGCGCCCGAAGGGAAGAGGCCCCAGCGGGTATCCTTCGAGAAACGCGATGAGGCGTCGTCACGCAGTGTGAAGGAGAAGAGGTATTTCGAGGCGATCGAATAGTTCAGGCGTCCGTAGAACGAGAGCAGATAATTCTCCTGGCGGTTGAACGGGTAGCGCGAATCCTCGCCCTTCTGCTCGTGCGTCTCGTTGAAATAGGATACCGAGTGGTCGGAGCTGTAGAAATGCTGCCACGAATAACCGGCCATCACGTCGAGGTGGTGGATGCCCCACTCCTTATTGAAGTTGGCGTAGAATTCGAGCAGCTGGTTGCGGCGGAAGTTCGTCGTCCACGAATACTGTCCCCAGCCGCGGGCCTCGGTGTCGGTGTATGCCTGGAACGAGCCGGGGTTCACGCCGTCGTAGGTCTTGGCGCTCGATACGTCGAGGCCGAGGTTGAGGTTGAAGCGCAGCGCCTCGAAGCCGTGAACCTTATAGTCGATCTGGGCGTTGCCGATGAAACGCTTGGCACGCGCCGTATTGTCGCGGTCGTAGAGCTGCGAGAGCGGGCCTGCGCCCAGCAGGGTGTTGGGCGTGAAGTCCTCGCCGCGGCCCGATCCGTAGTTCCAGTATCCGTTGGTGGTCGTGTAGTCGATCGAACCGTCGTCGTTGCGGAAATAGGGGTCGATCGTGGGGTTGAAGAAGGCCGCCGAACCCACCACGCCGCCCGAGGCGTAGCGCTGCGACGTGATGACGCCCTTGGCGTTGAGGTTGACCGTGAGGTGCTTGTCGAAGAAGTTGGGCGAGAGGCTCAGGTCGAGCGTCCCGCGTTCGTATTTCGATGTTTCGAGCGTACCCTGCTGGTTGGTGTAGCCCACCGATGCGCGGTAGGGCATCCTATCGTTGATGTTGCCGATCAGGCTGACGTTGTGGTCATGCGAAATGGCGGTGCGGAAGACCAAGTCCTGCCAGTTGGTGTTCTTGTCGCCGAGCATCGACTGCACCTTGTCGCCCGTGGTCGTACCTGCGGGGTATACCTGGTCGATGTAGGTGCGGAACTCGCCGGGCGACATCACGGGCAGCTCGTCGGAGTTGGTCTGGACGCTCACGCTGCCGCTGTACGATACGCGGGGCGTGTTGCCGCGCCCCTTCTTGGTGGTGACGAGGATGACGCCGTTCGAGGCGCGCGAACCGTAGATGGCCGCCGCCGAAGCGTCCTTGAGCACGGTGAAGGATTCGATGTCGTTGGGGTTGATCGTCTCCAGCGGGTTGGCCATACCCTTGCCGCCGTCGACTGCGATGGGCACCCCGTCGATCACGATCAGCGGGTCGTTCGAGGCGTTGAGCGAAGCCGCACCGCGCACGCGGATGGTGGCGCTCGATCCGGGGCCTCCGTCGCCGGGGATGATGTGCACGCCCGGAACCTTACCCTTGAGCATGTCCTGTGTGGAGACCACGGCGCCGCGGTTGAACTCTTCGGCCTTGATCGCCACGACCGAACCGGTCATGTCGTTCTTCTTGACCGTACCGTAGCCGATCACCACCACGTCGTCGATACCCATGGCATCCTCTTCGAGCGTGAGGTGCGCCAGCAGCGACGAACTGGCCACCAGGCTGACGGTCTTGTAACCGACATAGCTGACCTCGATGACCGACTCGGGGCCGGCGGCGCGGATGGCATAGTCGCCGTCGATGCCCGTCGAGACACCGTTGGTCGTGCCCTTTTCGACGACGGTAGCGCCCAGGATCGGCATCCCGGACTTGTCGACAACTACGCCTTTTACCTCATAACCAGCGTTTTGCGCCAGCGTGAGGGGGGGGGTAAATTGACATATGAGCAAGATACCCGCACACATAGTTAAAAATCGTTTCATAAGAATTTTGGTTAGTTTATAAGTTGATTTTATGGATTGTAGGTCATTGGGCCTTGTGTTCTTTGACCAGGAAGACCGACACGGCGGCCAGCAGCATGAAGACCCCGGCGAGCGCCAGCATGTCGGCCGCATCGGAGGCGAAGCAGTACTTGACGATGGCACCGCCGGTCAGTCCGATGACGATCTGGGGGACGGTGATCGTGAAATTGAAGATACCCATGTATACGCCCATGCGGCGTGGCTCGACCGCGCGCGACAGGATGGCGTAGGGCATGGCGAGGATGCCCGCCCAGGCGATGCCGATCCCCACCATCGGGAGCATCAGCGCGTACTGGTCGTGCAGCAGGCACAACCCCGCGAAGCCCAGCGCCCCGGCGAGCAGGCAGGCAGCGTAGACGGGTTTGTTGCCGTAGCGCGCGGCGACGCGCCCGAGGAACAGGGCGGCGATGCAGGCGGGGATGGGGTAGGTGCCGTTGAGCACGCCGACCCATGTCTGCGTGGCGCCGGCCGAGAGCACTTCGCCCGTGGCATGGTCGGTGACTACACCCGTGATGGCGGGTTTGAGGTAAGTCCACATCAGGAAGAGCGCCGCCCACGAGAAGAACTGCGTGACGCCCAGCCGCACCATCACGCCGGGGACGTTGCGCATGAGGCCGACGAAGCTCATCGGTTTGGCGTCCTCCTCGGAGAGGTTGTTGTAGCGGGCGAACTCCCCGGGCGGATATTCCCGTGTCTTGAACGAGGTGACGAGCACCGTGAGCAGCAGGATCGCGCCCCCGGCATAGTAGGAGTAGGCGATGTGCGGCGAAACATGCCCCGGAGCGGCC
>OGLM01001538.1_pt1 | contig 23617 bp, 19 predicted proteins | sample 1572531 | NCBI WGS metagenome assembly OGLM01 (sample SAMEA2581909, study PRJEB24529) | metagenome | biome: Human gut stool | place: China | collected 2011 | reverse complement strand
ATCTGAGAAGGAGTCAGCAGGAGCTATGAACAATGGAACGACAGAAGCGGCGCATGTCACGGAAGATGTGACCACAGAAGAACAGGAAGTAACGACAGAGAAGACGGAATTTGGAAAACAGAGATTAGAAGCAGTACCGGACAGACCTGCTTCCGATAAAACACAGACCGAGACTGTATCTGAAGAAGAATCAGATGAGGCAGAGCTGGATGGAGAAGGTGAAACTTCGGTATCAAAGAAAAGTGATGACTGGAAGACTGCATATGTTGATTATCTGGAACATGTGTCAGATACAGAGGGACAGCAAGGGTATACGCTGATTTACCTGGACAATGATGATATACCGGAGCTGGTAGAAGTAGGAAAGTCGGAGGCATCCGGTGTCCGTATTGTAAACTATTCAAATGGCTCCGTTCATGTAAACGGATTGAACCGTTTGTACTTTACTTACATAGAAGGAAAGAATCTCCTTTGCAATTCGGATGGGCTGATGGATTCCTATTATGACTATATTTACAGTATTGTTGATGGAGAGTTGACCTTGGTTGCACAGGGGCATTATGGAGCGAAGGATGGAACCGGGCTGAGATTTGATAAGAATGGGATGCCGATTTACACATATGACTGGAACGGAGAAGATGTCAGCGAAGATGAGTATAATGCTGACTTTGCACAAGTCTATGACAGTTCGGCAGCAACAGAAGGCTATGATACGGATAAGCTGGAGTCGATCAAAGAGGTTATAGATGATATAGAGACAAAGTAAGATAAATGGGGAGAATAAGATGAATAATATACGAGTGCTTTTTATCGTAGCGGCACTTCCGGCATTATTGTTGCTTGGATTTATATATTACAGGGATCGCAAAGAGAAACCGCCGGTTAAGTTGATGATTCTACTTTTGGCGACCGGTGCAGCAACTACTGTTCCGGCAGCTATCGTAGAGTTTATAGGTCAGGCATTTGTCATGGGTGATTCAGATGATTTGGGACTTCGCCTGCTTATCTTCTGTTTCTTTGTTATAGCTATAGCCGAGGAATTAGGTAAATATCTGGTTACGATATGTATCACATGGAAAAGTAAGGAGATGCAGCATAGCTATGATGGCGTGATTTATGCCGTATGCTCTTCATTGGGATTTGCAATTCTGGAAAATGTGTTATATGTATATCAGGGTGGACTACTGACCGGAATTATGAGGGCGTTTACAGCGATTCCTCTTCATTGTACGGTCGGTGTTGTGATGGGAGCATTATATGCAAAGGCGAGAGAAGAAGCATATGCCGGTGACAGAGGCGGAATGATCGGTTACATGGCATGGGCGTATCTTGTGCCGGTATGTATTCATGGGGCATATGATTACGCGATCATGGCGGCTTCTTATGGTTTAATTGCAGAAGGATGGATTTATGTCATTCTGATAGGGGCATATATTATATCTGTTGTGTTGATTCTGGTATGTTCCAATCATGATCACAGAATTGACGGCAGACCTGAGACAGCTGATTATGGATTCTATCGAACCGAATACCGCAGGCCAGGCAGAAGCTATTATTATCAGACTCAGCAGGCAAATCCGATGGGCTATCCGCAGAATCAGGGTTATCCGGGAAATACCGCATACCCGCAGAATCAGGGTTATACCGGAAATAATGCATATGTGTCGAATCAGTATTATACGGGTAATACAGTGAACCCAAAGAATACCGGATATATCGGAAACACCTCATATCCGCAAAATGCCGGAGTAAATCCATATCGTAGATCAGACACAGCAGCAGATCAGACACCAAATTCAACAACACCATACAGTGTGAATTCATATAATGGACAGATGTATTCATCATATAATGAACAGGAAGATAACTATAATATGAGATAGACCGAATATGCCGAACGTTTTAACGGAAATCGCATAAGCTATAATGAGCACAAAAATTATTTGCTCGTAAGAAGTTAAATCGCTTGCTTATCAGGGGGTGAAAGCATGAGATTTCACAATATACCCGTTCGCGATATCATGCAGGAGGCAGTTCGTTATGGCGGGGTGATCGTGGATGTTCGTACCGAAGAAGAATTCCTGAGAGGGCATATACCGATGGCTGTTAATGTGCCATTATCCGAGATTCAGTGTGGCAATTATAATCTTCCAAAACATAAAGTATTACTCACATATTGTCAGTACGGAGGCAGTAGCGCACTGGCGGCAAGAATACTGACACAGGCAGGTTACAGAGTGATCAATACAGTTGGTGGAATTGTACAGTATAAGGGTGCATTGACTAAAAACCGCTGACAGAGGTGAGGCAAACCATTATGGCAAACAGGAAAACGTGGTTTGAATATGAGAATAACAGAATAAATAGATCCCGGACATGACGGCGTATATTAAGAAAAGTACATGTCCGGGATTTTTTATTTAATTTACTTGTGGTGGCAGGGGTAAGTATGTATAATATGGTCAGGGAAATTTGGTGGATAGCATAAGATATCCCTGGGTATTTATTTCAGAAAAGAAAGGATATAGGGTAAATGAGAAAAAAATTTTTAGCAACAATCGTTGCGGTAGGGCTTGTTGCAGTAGCAGCATTTGCAGGGGCAAATGGGCTGACAGAGATACAGGCGGCATGTGAACATTCACAGGTGAAGGATGGAGCCTGTGTGGATTGTAATGATCCGGTAGAATGCATTGAGGTAGAGGATGCAAGCGGAACAGCAAAGGGAACCTATTCTAAACTGGAAGATGCAGCGGCGGCTGCCAGAAACGGTGATATACTGAAGCTTCTATATAATTGTGAGAGTACATCAGCATATATTGATGCTGGAAATAAGAATCTTACGATTGATCTGAATAAAAAGAAATTAAAGGCTGTTCATTTCGAGATTATGGGTTCTCTTGTGATAGAAAATGGAGAATATAGTGGCTATATCAAGAATGCAGCGACAGGGAATGAACATACATTAACATTTGAAAATGTGAGAGCAGATCTTACGCAGCTTGGATGGTATGCAAAGGGTGGCCTTAAACTGGTAAACAGTAATATAGAACAGCAACATGATGGTGCAACATTTACAGAATGGTGGCTTGAAAAGCTGCAGATGGATCAGACATCTGTTTATAAGATTACAAATTCGCCAAGCGGACTAAGCAATTATGGGTTGCTTTCATTAGATGAAGCTGTGGGCGGTATTGAGGAATTTCTTCCGGCCGGATACACATTGGATGGACAGCCGAATTCCTATAATACGATATTAGATGAAACAGGCACAAAGGCAAGAAGTGTAGAGCTTCGTTACCGAAGACTGACGGATTCGGTGGTTACGGTATCCATTGACCCAACCGCCTATGTGTATGATGGAACAGCAAAGGAACCAACAGTGACTGTGACATATGACGGCAAGAAGCTGATAGCAGGAACGGATTATACCTGTATATTTTCAGATAATATCAATGTCGGAACAGCAAGTGTTAAGATAACAGCAAAGAGCAAGACCTATCACGGAGAGATCGTAAAGAATTATACGATCGAGAAAGCACCACAGGTAGCACCGACAGGGCTGACAGCAGTTAATGAAAGTGCAACAGGAAAGAAAGACGGATCTGTTGCGAATGCCGCAGCGACAATGGAATATTCTACAGACCAGACTACATGGACGGCTGTAACAGGAACAGTTGTACATGGTCTTGCAGCAGGCGATTATTTTGTAAGATATAAAGAGTCCGCAAACTATTATGCATCACCGTCTGCAAAGGTAACAGTCGGTCTGGCAGCTTCTAATACAACAGAAGCATCTACAACAGAGAGTGCTACAACAGAGAGTGATACTACAGAAAGTGTTACAACGGAGAATACTACAACAGAAACAGCTTCCAGTGAAGATACCACGACAGAAGATGCGACGGATGAGGAAGAAACGGAAGATGTGGATACCGAGGATGAGACAACAGAGGTTCTTCATGAGGATGAGACAGAAGCAACCGGTGATAAAGGCAAAAATGATCAGAAGAAAACAGGTGTAAAAACCGGTGATGCATTTGCAATGAAGGCAGCAGTTGCAGGTATGCTCATTTCGCTTGGAATGGCATGCGTGGTTATTATAAGAAAGCGCAGAAAATAAGAAAGAAAATTAACAGACAGAAAATAATAGTGCTGGATTTGGACAGAAATGTCTGAATCTGGCACTTGTGATTGAAAGGAAGCATATGAGCAGAATCGAATTGATCGCTCCATGTCATTTTGGATTGGAGTCAGTATTGAAAAAAGAAATCCTGGATCTTGGATATGAGATCGTTCAGGTAGAAGACGGAAGAATAACATTTGCAGGAGAAGAAGATGCGGTTGCAAGAGCAAATATGTTTATTCGTACAGCTGAACGTATCATGATCAAGTGTGGAAGCTTTAAGGCTGTAACATTTGATGAATTATTTGAAGGAACCAAGAGTATTCCATGGGAGCGGTATCTGACCCGTGATGCAAAATTCTGGGTATCCAAGGCTACATCAAATAAGAGCGCACTGTTCAGCCCATCTGATATCCAGTCCATCGTGAAGAAAGCTATGGTAGAACGTTTGAAACAGACCTACCATGTATCATGGTTCACGGAAGATGGAGCAGAATATCCGGTTCGTGTATTTATATTTAAGGATATTGTTACGATAGGACTTGATACATCAGGAATATCCCTTCATAAGCGTGGCTATAGGAAACTGGTTGGCAAAGCACCGATATCGGAAACTCTGGCGTCGGCACTGATCATGCTTACACCATGGAATAAGGATCGTGTACTGGTTGACCCATTCTGTGGAAGCGGAACATTTCCGATCGAGGCAGCTATGATCGGAGCAAGGATCGCACCGGGAATTGACAGAGACTTTCTGGCTTCTGAGTGGGCGAAGGTCGGCGACAAGAAGATGTGGTACAATGCGATCGATGAAGCAAATGATATGATCGACCGTGATGTGAAGATGAATATTCAGGGATATGATCTGGATAATGAGATGGTGAAGTGTGCGATGGAGAATGCCAGAGCAGCGGGAGTGGATGAACATATCCATTTCCAACAGAGAGATGTAAAGGATCTCAGGCATCCGAAAAAATATGGCTTTATCATCACGAATCCGCCATATGGTGAACGTCTCGAGGATCGGGAGGATCTTCCTGAATTATATAAGACGATCGGGGAAAGCTTCAGACGACTGGATGACTGGTCGATGTTCCTGATCACGTCATACAGTGAGGCGGAGAAATATATAGGAAGAAAGGCGGATAAGAATCGTAAGATCTACAATGGTATGATCAAATCATATTTCTATCAGTTCATGGGACCGAAGCCGCCAAAGAGAAAGTGAGACAGAGTTGAAAAAGTATTTGATCGTGGCAGCGGTTGTTATTCTGGGGGTATTTCTGTATCTGGGTTTTCTGAGACATCCGGATGTAAGCATTGAGAAGACGGAAGAAGCGGGTGCTGCCGCAGAAACTATGTTGAAAGAGATTGTGACGAATGCAAATGGAAAGGGCATTATATTATATATAAATGACAGCAGGATCACAGAAGCGGAGTATCAGCCGTATTTCAGTGACCATTTGCAGCTGATGCTCCCTATCGCGACATTTACCGATAAACTGGATTGCCATGTGAATGCATATGAAAATGGGACGATCACATTTTCCAAAGGAGACAGTCTGGTAAAGGTCTATGGTGATTCGGATGTGGTAAATATCAATGGAAATGCAATACAGGCAATCGACAAGCCAGAGAAAAAGGATGATATCATCTATGTGCCGGTGAATGAGATCTGCGAGGCATTAAACTACAGTTGTAATATCAATCTGGAGACAAATGCCGTGGTGTTAAAAAAGATTGCCGAGGAAGAAAAGCTTCCGGCAGCATATGATATGAGAGAACATGATCGTGTATCTCTTGTAAGAGATCAGGGTATCTATGGAACCTGCTGGGCATTTGCATCACTTGCGGCACTGGAAAGTACGATCCGTCCGGCTGAAAATCTGGTATTTTCTGTTGATCATATGGCAATGAATAACAGCTTTAATGTCAGCCCATTTGACGGTGGCGAATATTATATGAGTATAGCCTATCTTGCGGCATGGCAGGGACCGGTGCTTGAGGAAGATGATCCGTATGGTGATAACCAGACGGTAAATGGGCTGTCAGCGGTAAAGCATCTGGAAGAAGCCATTATCCTGAAGGACAAGAATTACGAGGCGATCAAATCATCCGTATACAAATATGGTGGCGTGGAAACGGTTATTTACTGTGATATGAAGAATGCGACGAGTAGTTCTTATTATTATAACAGAAACCGCAGTTCCTATTATTATAATGGAGATCAGACACCGAATCATGACGTGGTGATCGTTGGCTGGGATGACAACTATCCGAAGGAATATTTTAATACAGAACCGGCGGGAGACGGCGCATTTATCTGCAAAAATAGCTGGGGGCAGGATTTTGGTGACGAGGGATTCTTTTATATCTCTTATTATGATACCAATATCGGTATGAACAGCGTAGTATATACGAAGCTTGGAAACAGTGACAATTACGACAAGATCTATCAGTCAGATCTGATGGGTGAGGTCGGCACGATGGGATTTGACGACAGGCCGGAGGCTTATTTTGCAAATGTCTATACGGCCGGAAAGAACGAGACATTGAAGGCGGTTTCTTTCTATGCGACAGGCCCGAAAACGACATATGATGTGTATGTTGTGACGGATTTTACCGATGCATCCGACTTGCAGCAGCGGACAAAGGTGGCATCCGGTGAAATGCAGTACGAGGGTTATTATACGATCAATCTAAATGAGGCAGTACCGCTTCCGGATGACCGGAAATTTGCGGTGGTTGTGCATGTGAATACACAGGATTCAACGATGCCGATCGCGATCGAATATAATAATGATGAGAAAACGGCGAACTTCGATATCACGGATGGCGAGGGCTATATCAGCCTGTATGGCACGAAGTGGTCGAGTGCGGAGCAGGAGAATGACTGTAATGTCTGTTTGAAAGCCTTCACGGATGTGGGGGATTGAGAACATGCGGCGATATCTGACAAGGTATAGCAGAGATACATGTTATTTCGCAAGGCGTTCTCACTCTATCCTCATGTAGCGGTACTAAGTTCGCTGCATAAGGCAGCTTACTAAGGACCGACATTCGGACAGGCTTGCTGCATAACAGTATCATCTGCTGTGCCTTGTCAGATATGGCAGGTGAAGTACAATGTCGCATCGTTACAAATAGAAAAGGAGAAGACAAGATGAAGAAATTGATTTTTGCTACGGGTAATGAGAATAAGATGAAAGAGATCCGCATGATCCTTGCGGATTGTGGATATGAGATCCTGTCGATGAAGGAAGCCGGAATTCAGGCTGACATCGTAGAAGATGGAAAAACATTTGAAGAAAATGCCATCATCAAGGCAGAGGCGATCCGTAAGATGACAAATTGTCTGGTGCTTGCGGACGATTCCGGTCTGGAGGTAGACTATCTCGATAAAGCACCTGGAATCTACTCTGCAAGATTTATGGGAGAAGACACCTCATACCGGATCAAGAATAAAGCGATCATTGACAAGCTTGCCGGTGTTCCGGATGAGAAGCGTACTGCAAGATTCGTATGTGTGATCGCGGCTGCATTCCCGGATGGAAAGACCATTACCAGACGTGGCACGATCGAAGGAATCATTGGATATGAAGAACGCGGCGAGAATGGATTTGGATATGATCCTATCTTCTTCCTGCCGGAGTATGGCAAGTCCACAGCAGAGCTGTCACCGGAAGAAAAGAATACGATCAGCCATAGAGGAAACGCACTTCGTTTGATAAAGGAAGTTATAAATGAGAATACTGATAATTAGTGATACACATGGAAGAACCAATACGATCCGGGATGTCTTAGATACAGTGGGTGACATCGATATGTTTATCCATCTGGGGGATGTCTGCGGAGATGAAGAATATATTTATGACAATGTAACCTGCCCGATCCACATGGTTGCCGGGAATAACGACTGGACTTCTGATCTTCCGATGCAGGAAGAATTCATGATCGGCCGGTATAAGGTATTTATCACGCACGGACACCGGTACAGCGTCCATTATGGAACGGACCGCTTACAGGAGTTGATCAAATATGATGGTTACGATATTGTGATGTATGGACACACGCATGTCCAGAATCTGGAACGATATGGCGGTGCTTATATCGTAAATCCGGGCAGTCTGGCATATCCGCGTGATGGCATGAATGGCAAATACATGCTGCTGGAATTTGACCAGCATGGAACACCATTTTTTGCGGAAAATGAACTGAAACCGAAACGCCGGACTCGCAGCATATTTGAAGATATGTGGGGCGACCGGGAGGAGTAGAGATTATTAGAGACAAGAAAGAGGTCGGCTGTGAAGAAACGAGAGATTATAGAAGGTGTTATAAAAGACTATGATTTCCCAAATAAGGGAAGCTTTGAACTGGATGGTAAAAAAGTGATCGTGAAGGGAGCGCTGTCCGGACAAAAGGTGTCCTGTATGGTATCCAAGGTGCGGAAGGATAAGGCAGAGGCACGTCTGTTGGATGTGCTGGAACGCTCCGAGATCGAAGATGCAGTACCACCATGTCCACAGTTTGGCATTTGCGGCGGCTGTGCATATCAGACCATGAGCTATGAGCATCAGTTGGAGTTAAAGGCAGGACAGGTGAAGAAGCTGTTAGACGGTGTGATCGATTCAGAGGCACATCCATATGATTGGGAGGGCATCATCGGCTCGCCAGTTACAACTGCATACCGGAATAAGATGGAGTATTCATTTGGCGACGAATATAAGGATGGCCCGTTGGTGCTGGGGCTTCATAAGAAAAACAGCATGTATGATATCGTTCCTGTCTGTAATTGCGTGATCGTAAGCGAAGATTATAACAGGATTGTTTCCTATACGATGGAATTTGCAAGGGAGCATGGACTGTCCTACCATAAGAAAATGCAGCATGTAGGACTGCTTCGTCATCTGGTGCTTCGCCAGTCCAAGACAAATGGCGGACTTCTGGTAAATCTTGTAACCAGCACGGACGGATTAGAGAATCTGGATCTGAATGCATATGTAGAAGGGCTTCTGGCACTTCCGCTTGACGGAACGATCGTTGGTATTCTCCATACGGCAAATGATTCTCTGGCGGATGCTGTTGTGCCGGAGAAGGTAACGCTGTTATACGGAAGAGATTATATCGAGGAAGAGGTGCTGGGACTGCATTTCCAGATCTCGCCGTTCTCATTTTTCCAGACAAATACAAAGAGCGCGGAACGACTGTACAGCAAAGCCCGTGAATATGCCGGAGATACCAAGGACAAGCTGATCTTCGACTTATACAGCGGAACCGGAACGATCGCCCAGATGTTATCACCGGTTGCCTCCAAGGTTATCGGCGTAGAGATCGTGGAAGAAGCAGTCGAAGCCGCAAGAGAAAATGCAAAGAGCAACGGACTTGATAACTGCGAATTCATTGCAGGCGATGTCTTAAAGGTCATCGACACCATCGAGGAAAAACCGGAACTTATCATCCTCGATCCACCGAGAGATGGCATCAATCCAAAGGCGCTCCTTAAGATCATCAACTACGGTGTAGATGAGATCGTCTATATCAGTTGCAAGCCAACCTCCCTCGCAAGAGATCTTGTGACCTTGCAGGAGCATGGATATTATGTGAAAAAGGCATGTGCGGTGGATCAGTTTGTGAATACGGGACATATAGAGACAATAGTTGCACTACATCGGACAGATTTGTAAGAATCCTTGATTTTAGGCACTTTGAGAGGTTTTTCAGGTTTGACCAGAGTGACCGAAAAACATACAAAAAGGCAATTTCTGATGGAGTAAATGTGTCTGTGGTATTGGACTGCGGCTTCGGAAACACATCAAAGGAAAAGTAATATTTTTATCATTCAACTAAATAACAGAAGCGTGAAAGACCGTTCATTTTCAAGAAAAATTGAAAGTGAGTGGTCTTTTTTTATACCTTTAAAACGGATTTTTATTAAGACGTTTTAAAGGGCTGATTCGATGTGTTCGAGAAAGGCGATATTATGGAGACAATCCGGAATGTAGATGTAAACAGATTGCATGATTTCAAAAATCATCCATTTAAAGTAGAGATGAATACAGAATTGTGCGAGCTTATGAGAAGTATTGAAAAAGAAGGAGTGCTTGTGCCACTTCTTGTAAGGACTAATCCATACGGTGATGGATATGAAGTTATATCAGGACATAGAAGGAAGGAGGCAGCAATTTGGGCAGGAGAGACGAAGGTTCCGGTTGTGATAAGAGAATTAGATGATGATCAGGCAGTTGTGGCAATGGTTGATTCTAATCTGCATAGAGAGAATCTCAAACCTAGCGAGAAAGCATTTGCGTATAAGATGAAGCTGGATGCAATGAAACATCAGGGAAAGCACCTTGACAGTGGGGCTTTGGCTCAAGTTGGACCAAAGTTTACAGATGGAAGTCAGCTAAATGAGAAGGGCAATAATACAAGTACAATAAATAGTAATGAATTACTTGCAAGACAGGTGGGAGAGAGTGTGGCACAGATAAAACGATATATAAGGCTTACAAAGCTTATCCCAAAGATACTTGATATGGTTGATGATGGGAAGATTGCATTCACGATTGCAGTAGAACTGTCTTATCTGTCGGAGAATGAGCAGTATGAGCTTCATGCAGTCATGGATTTAGAGCAGTGCACACCATCATTGTCGCAGGCAAACAGGATGAAACGTATAAGTCAGAGCGGAAAGCTGGATATGGATGCAATCTATTCAATATTGGAAGAGGAAAAACCGAACCAGCGGGAACAGATTAAGATTTGTGCCAGTACACTTGAGGAGTATTTCCCAGATGATTTTACTCAAAAGCAAAAGGTGGAACTTATAGAGAGGCTCGTAAAAGAGTGGCATGAAAAACAGATTAAAGATAATGGAAGGAACAGGTGATTATATGAATAAAAATCAGAATATACGATTTAATATGGATAAGGAATCCGATATTATGGCATGGGAGGGCCTTCACAGCAAAGATGTGGGGGAAAGATTTAAGTCACAAAACAGGTTCGTGATTGAAGCAATCAATTATTATTATGAGAGAGTTATGCGTATGCAGGAAGATCCATATCTGGAAACAAGGGAAAAAGAAGATGCATTTGCGGACAGGATAGTTGGAAAGGTAGAAAGGAAAGTACTTTCCAATCTTCCTGCCTTACTGGGATTATATGTAAAGAAAGATTATGAGGAGGAATAATTATGGCGATAGACAGGACAGTTAAGTTTACAGTGAGATTAAATATGCTTAATCCGGCTCATGTAACTATTAATAAGGTTCTGAATGAGTTAAATTTGGATATATTTAAGTCAAAGAATCAGTTTTTTATAGATGCAGCAACTTATTATATCGAGAATTATGGGCAGGAAGAATTAACGCAGCCAAAGAAAGAGAAAGAGCCGGAGTTTGTATCAACAGAAGATATGGAAGCAATTGAGGAAAGAATCAGGCAGGCGGCAAAGGAAGAAGCACGTCAGGAAGCCAATAAGGAAGTTATGACAATGGTAGGAAGTCTGCTGGCTGCAATTCAGACTGGTGGAGGTGCTATGTCGGTAATGAATAAAGCTGATGCTGCTATGGAGACAGGAACGAAAAGCATATCTGATGAGGAGTCAGAGGATTATGAAGAAGATGAGACATTAGTACAGAGTGCACTAAGATGGATGATAAATGATTAGCAATAGAATATAGATTATAGAGACAGGGACTGTGTAGAAATACATGGTCCTTATTTTTATCTGCAAATATTGTAGCGACTGCTGGCATAAAACGATGGTAGAAATGAAAAGCGACTGAACAATCCGACGGCAGTAACTTAAAATGCCGTAATAATCCGACGGCATGGAACTTGAACGAAAGAAAGTCGGAAAAAGAACAAAGGAAAAGTGATGGCACAAAGCGACGGCATTATATAAGAGCGACGGCATAAAGTGAAGTCAGCTATGAAAAATGCTGTAACAAATTGCCGTCAATTAATGTGAAAAGACACCTTTACGAGATTTTAGACAATTATCAGAGCAAGAGATGCTTCAAGCAAGGGGCAAGAGAAGTTCAAATACAGCCCTCGGCGTTTGAGAGCGAAATACACCCTTCGCACAAAACTTCGTTTTGTACTCCGGGGATTTCGCGATTGCATCGAGCCTGAGAATAAATATTACTATGGCTGCATTTGAAGAATTAAATGTAGCTGATAAAAAGAAGGAGATGATAGCAATGCCAAGACATTCATTTATACAGATGACGAAACTCCATAATGTCATGGGGAGAATTGATTATATAACAAGTACAGTTAAACAGGAAAATCTATATGCCATATATGCGACACAGCCACTTCGTTCTTTTTGGAAAGATCTTGCAAAATGCAACAGAGAAGAATTTGCTAAAAGTGGAACGATAGGAAAATATATTGAGGCAAGAGAGCTGATTATAGCATTACCGGAAGGCTTGTATCATTATGAGCATGATTATCTTATCCAACATTTTGCTACGGATTTCAAGAAAAAGTATGGTGTGGACTGCTATGCAGCCCTGCATCATAACAAAAGAAAGACAAACTTTCATATTCATCTGATATTTGCAGAGAGGACGAAACTGGAAAAGCCGGTTGTTAAGGTAGCATCAAGAAACATGTTCTATGATGAAAGAGGGAAACATGTGCGTACTAAGAAAGAAATATTGGATGCAAGTGGTGACATCCGTAATGGCTGTAAGATTATCAGAAAAGGCGAGGTCTATGAGAAAAAAGAGTTTTCTATAAAAGTCGATAGATTTAAAAAGGATTCATTTCTTGATGAGGCAAAGGTGTTTTTTACAAATGAAATAAATCAGCTTGTGCTACATGAAGAGGATAAACTTAAAGTCTTTGATAAGAACAGTCCATATCTTGCTACTAAAAAAATAGGCAAAAATAATCCAATGGAAGAACAAATAAAGGCTGACAATGAGGTACGACAGGAATGGAACAGGACTGTTGACAGAGCAATTGTAAGCGGAGTGTCAGAAGAGGACATATCAAGGATAAAGAAGAATGAAATAACAGAAAAGGTAAGGTATTCCATAGATTTATATGGAGACAGACCGGATCTTCTTGCAAGTATTATAAAGCTTGCTATTGCAGTGCTTGAACTTCTTATTAATCGCATTATGCTGGCTGCGGTTGGTGTGGCAGAAAAGATGCTGGATATTGTGCCAGAAGAAAGTAGAAATATTGAGGCTAAGACTTATCCAACAATGCCAACAATGTCACCACTTGCAAAAAAATACCTAAGTCTTCAGAATATCTATGATGAATTACAAAAGCAAAATGAAGCAATATTTGCGCAGGAGCATAAACGCAGCGAGCTGGAGATAGAATTGTCAGAATGTAATGGTGCATTTAAGGCACGAAAGCGTGGAGGGTTGCAGAATCAAATATATGAACTGAACAAACAGATTGATAATATGAAACGCTATTTGTCATCTATTGTGCAACGACATGGTTATGATAATGTAAGGGATTTTTATAGTACTTATTATGCGGCTAAAGGTGAATATGCTGATTATGTGAAAGATGTTGAGGAATGGAATGTTAATCACGTTAAAAAGAATGAGAATATTCCAACTGAAGAGAATAGGACAGATAGATATCAGATTGGCGAGGAAAGGGATAAAAACAGATATATGGATAGAAACTATGTAGAGAAGAAAAGATAAAAGAAGATAGAATATTGGGTGATGGAGTGAAATCCCTCACCCTTTTTTGTGCTGATAAATGTAGAACTAGTTAATCAATAATCATAACATTATTTTGCTTGCAAGTGTTCCGATAAAAGAATATACTTATAGTAGACTAATTGTATCGTTTGGAGGGAAATCATGGATTACATAACAACGGTAGAAATGTCAAAAAAATGGGGGATTTCATCAAGAAGAATTTCCCTTTTGTGTAGTCAGGGCAGAGTGCCTGGTGCAGAGAAAAAAGGGAAAACATGGCTGTTACCAAAGGATGCGGTAAAGCCGACTGATCCTCGTAAGAAGAATTAGATGACGTATTGGAGGTGAAAGGCACTTATGGGAAGACCAGAAGATTCCAGAGTAAAGATTCCGGCGCTTGTACATTTTACAAGGCTTGGATATGCCTATATGTCAATTAAAGATAAAGAACGTAACATAGACTATGATGGTGATACTAACATTTTTTATAGTCAGTTTTTGTCTGCAATTAATAGAATTAATCAAACAGAATTAACACTTGCGGATGCAAAGAAAATTATCGGAGAACTAAAGATTAAATTAGATAATGATGATCTTGGAAAATCATTTTTTCAGATATTGCAATCAGATATTAATGGAATAAAGTTGATTGATTTTAATGATATAAGCGGAACACAGAATGACTATACAGTAGTAACTGAATTACCATATGAAAATGGTGATGATAATTTTCGCCCAGATATCGTTGTGCTGGTTAATGGAATGCCATTATCATTTATAGAGGTCAAGCGTCATAATAACCGTGAGGGAATTCTGACAGAACGAAGTCGTATGGAGAGAAGGTTTGGAAATAAGATTTATCGACGGTTTGTTGGAATGACTCAGTTTACAGTGTTTTCTAATAATAATGAATATGATGACTCTGATATTGAACCAATTCAAGGAGCTTTTTATGCTTCCAGCAGCTATAAAAGAATGTTTTTTAGCAAGTTTCGTGAGCAGAGAGCAGAGGAATTAGGGGCAAAAATGCAAGCAATTAATCCAGAGGAGGAAGCTTTTATTTTAAGTGATTCAAATCTGATTTCTATTAAAGGAACTCCAGAGTATGCTTCTTCCTTATCGGAAAACTCGCCTACAAATCGTATCATTACATCTTTATATACAAAAGAAAGATTATTGTTTTTATTAAAGTATGGAATATGTTATAAAACCACAACCAACAAAGATGGTATTACAGAGATAGAGAAGCATATTATGCGATATCCTCAGTTGTTTGCAACATTGGCAATTCGAGATAAATTGAGAGAAGGAGTTAGAAAAGGTGTAATTTGGCACACGCAGGGAAGCGGAAAAACAGCACTTGCATATTCCAATGTAAGATTCTTGACCGACTATTTTAGTAAAGAGGAGGGGAAGATTGCCAAGTTTTACTTTATAGTGGATCGTTTAGATTTAGCAGAGCAAGCGAAGAATGAATTTGAAGCTAGAGGTCTTAAAGTAAAATTGATAAAAGATAAGGAAGAGTTTATTGCAGATATTACAAATCCCGGAGAGTCAAATACCAGTGGGAAAGTGACAATGACTGTAATCAATATTCAAAAGTTTTCCAAGGATTCTGTTACTAAACCATCTGACTATAATGTGGATGTACAGAGAGTTTACTTCTTGGATGAGGCACATAGGAGTTATAATCCAACAGGATCATTTCTGGCAAATCTTATGGCATCTGATAGAGATGCGGTGCAGATAGCGCTTACAGGTACTCCTCTTATTGGAGATGGATACAATACAAAAGATGTATTTGGCAATTATATTCATAAATATTATTATAATCAGTCAATTGCAGATGGTTACACATTAAAGCTGATTCGCGAGGAAATTGAAACGACTTATAAGAATCAGATGAATGATACACTTAATCAAATAGTAAGACAGGGAAGCATAGCAAAGAAAAATTTATATGCTCATCCTAAATTTGTAGAAAAGATGGTTGATTATATCATTCATGATTTTGGGGAAGGCAGGACAGCATTAGATTCTACTATCGGAGCAATGATTGTTTGTGATTCTTCGGAACAGGCAAGGGAAGTGGACAGGCAGTTAAATCGTTTTTCAGATTATACACATGCACTGGTACTTCATGATGAAGGCACAAAGCAGGATAGAAAAAACGATCAGGAAGAGTTTAAGAAAGGCAATATAGATATTTTGGTGGTCTATAACATGCTTTTGACCGGCTTTGATGCTCCTCGATTAAAAAAGCAGTATTTGGCACGAATGATTAAAGCACATAATCTGCTTCAAACGTTAACTAGAGTAAATCGCCCCTATAAAGGTTATCATTATGGATATGTTGTTGATTTTGCAAATATCAAAGATGAGTTTGATAAAACAAATAAAGCATATTTTGATGAACTTCAATCTGAACTTGGAGATGAGGTACAAAACTATAGTAATATTTTCAAGAGCAAAGAAGATATTGAAAAAGATCTGAATGTTGTAAAAAATCAGCTTTTTCTATATGATACAAGCAATATGGTAAGTTTTATTAATCAAATTAGCGAGATTGATGATAAGAAGCAGTTACTTGATTTACGACAAGCATTAGAAAATTATAAGGCGATGTATAATCTGATCCGTTTGTATGGGTATGAGGATTTATACGAACATTTCAATGTCGAGAATGCAATTAAGTGTCTGAATGAGGTCAATAATCGAATTAGCATTATTAACTTAAAAAATAGCATTGATTCATCAGAGGATATGTCACAGGTACTCAATATGGCATTGGATCAGATAGATTTCCAGTTTCGCAAGATAAAAGAAGAAGAACTTATCATTGCTGATGCATTTAGAGATAGCCTGGAAAAAACAAGAAGAGAAATCGTAGACAGATGCCTTGATCCAAAAGATCCAGAATACATTACACTTCTTGATGAATTAAAGCGGGTATTCAAGAAGAAAAATATTGAGGAACTCACAGCAGATGAAATGAAGCAGATGATGGGGGAACTGGATACTTTGAAAAAGAAGGCAGAAAAAAGAAATCTGGCAGATCGTATGCTTGCGGCAAAGTATTCAGGTGATGTTAAATACATGAGAACTCATAAGAGAATTATGGGTAGTCCACCACCCATTGCAGATGCAATTACTGTACATAGAATTTTAATGAGTGTTAAGTCTAAGGCAGATGATCAAATTGCTCATAATGAGAATATCCTTGATAATGAGGATTATTTTATTAAATCGTTACAGCCAATTATTTTGAGAGCATGTATGGGAGAAAATGTTAGAATAGACAAACCTCAACTTATGTTTATAGATAATTGCCTGTCGAAAGAATATATATTAGAAAGGGATTGGGTTTCCTGATGACAACAGAAGCAATAATAGCAAATACAAAACAGATGATAGATGATCTTAAGACAGTATGTGCCAATTTTGGACTTGGTAATGCTAGTAGTGAATATAAGATTATAACAGAGATTTTTTTGTATAAGTTTTTAAATGATAAGTTTATCTATGAGGTACAGCAGGCGGATGAAGAGCTAAAAAATTCCGAGAATGTGGAGCAGGCATTAAATAATATGTCAGAAGATGATTATGAAATGCTTATGATGCTTCTACCACCGGCTACTGCAAAACTCAAGAGAGAGCATTTTATATCTTATCTTTTCAATCATAAGAATGATGAGAAGTTTAACGAATTATTTGATTTAACCTTATGGGATATTTCTAATACTAATCTAGATGTGTTCTCTGTAAGTACTGGCTCCGGTGATAAGATTCGTTTATTTGATCAGAATTTATCTCAAAATGTAACAGAGTCAAATCGGAGATCTGATTTCTGCAAAGCTATGATTGATAAATTAGTTACATTCAGTTTTGCAGAGGCTTTTTCACAGAAGTATGACTTTTTTGCGACTATTTTTGAGTATCTGATTAAAGATTATAACAAGGATTTTGGCAAGTATGCAGAATATTATACACCACATTCTATTGCAAGTATTATTGCAAGAATTATGGTGCCGGAAGGTGTGCAGAATGTAACCATATATGATCCGGCAGCAGGTTCTGGAACTCTGGTACTTGCACTTGCACATGAAATTGGCGAAAGTAATTGTACGATTTATACACAGGATATTTCTCAAAAGTCTAATGAATTTTTGAGACTCAATCTTATTTTAAATAACTTGGTACATTCACTTGGTCATGTAGTGCATGGAGATACACTTCTTTCTCCACAGCATTTGAACCGTCAGAAAAATGGTTTGATGAAATTTGATTATATTGTTAGCAATCCTCCATTTAATGTGGATTTTTCTGATAACAGAGATACTCTTGCGGGTGACATTTATAAAGAAAGATTTTGGGCTGGAGTACCTAATGTACCAAATAAGAAAAAGGATAGTATGGCAATCTATCAGATGTTTTTACAGCACATCATATTTTCTATGAAGGAAAATGGTGGTAGAGCAGCAGTAGTTGTTCCGACAGGATTTCTAACAGCTGGAACCGGAATCCCTAAGAAAATACGAGAACGCATTGTTGAAGACAGAATGCTCAGAGGTGTTGTCTCAATGCCAAGCAATATTTTTGCTACGACAGGAACAAATGTATCTGTGTTATTTTTAGACAATTCAAAGAAGTATGAGCAGGCAATCTTAATGGATGCATCTAAACTTGGAACAAAGATTAAGGTAGATGGAAAAAACCAAAGAACGGTTTTATCACCAGAAGAAATAGAGAATATTATCAATACCTTTAATAACTTTGAACCAAAGGATGATTTTTCTGTGGTTGTAGATTATGACAAGATAGAGCAGAAAAAATGTTCATTCAGCGCAGGACAGTATTTTGAAGTAAAGATTGAATATGTTGAGCTGACACAAGAAGAGTTTCAGAAAAAAATGGATGGATATACAGAAAAATTAACGGAATTGTTTGCTGAGGGAAATGCACTGCAGACAGAAATTTTGGAACAGTTAAAGAAGGTGAAGTATGAAGATCAGAAGAGTTAAATTATCGGATATTGCAGAATTAACAGTGGGATTTGTTGGAAATATGGCAAAGCAGTATAAAGATGAAGGGGTAAAATTTCTTCGTTCGCTTAATATAAAGCCTTTTAGCATTGTAGAAGATGATTTGAAATATATATCTAGAGAATTTAATGAATCACTGCGAAAGTCAATTCTTCATGAAAATGATCTAATTATTGTTAGAACCGGAATACCTGGCACATGTTGTGTTGTATCAAAAGATTATGATGGATGTAATTGTGCTGATGTGGTATTGGTAAGACCAAATCTTCAAGTAGTAAATCCGCATTATTTGGCTGCCTATATTAATGTGTGGGGAAAGAAACAGGTAGAATACAATAAAGTAGGTGCTATACAGAAGCATTTTAATGTAAAATCTGCTGAGGAAATGTTGATTGATTTGCCAGATTTAGAAAGCCAGAATAAAGTGGCGAAAATATTATGTGATTTAAATGATAAAATTATTAGCAATGAGAAGATAAATGATTATTTATCATATCAATCTTCGATGGTAGCTTGACCATTCATAAGCATGGGAAGTAACCAATCACGAAGTTGTGATAGCCTATGATTTTCTATGTTAATATGATTGATTTCAGCATGAATATCATCAACTTGTTGGGAAAAATTACGAACAATGTTTTCAGGTGGTAAAACAATAATACTCTGTCGTAAATGATCACTAGTTATATGCCCCATAGTTGTTTTTCTTGCATCAGCCATTTGAATGAACTTTATAACATATGCTTGTAATTGATGATATACATAACTGGAAGAATAACCTTTCTTTGGTATCACCTTAAAAATATGCTGATTTAATCCGCCTGTGGTTCCTGCCCAATGTTGAACTTCAAGTGAAGCTGACCAGGAAAATAATATATCGCCTGTATTTACAATGTTTTTTTCGGGAATAGTGGCTTTTACCCGCTCCGTATCTGAAGAAATTCCGTCATGCATCTCTTTGATTTTAATTACAGGAAGAGAAGCCTCATCTTCCATAGGACGATACTTTTGACACGCTAAGCCATTTATAAATTCAGCAATGTCATATAGGTTTCCGAATTTCCATCCACATGGAGCTAATCCAAAATCTTTTGTGCGACTCATTTTCCCACCCGTAGATTTGTATGGATTTCCATTCTCGTCAGGAAACTCAAATTGCACAAACCAATAGTCGTAGATGGTCTTTGCCATCTCTTCTAAATAATCATTTATAATAGAAATATTAACTCTTGAAAGTGGCAAGAGCAAATACAGGAACTCCACTTCATGGTGGTTCTCACAATTTAAAGGAGAAACACATGAAAGAAAAAATAATTACGGAGATTATCAATGAAATGCTTCCGGTACTTAATAATAAGCAATTAAAGAAATTACAGGATGTCCTAGAGATAAATCTATATAATGTAGTTATAGTAACAAAGAATGATGAAGAACCCCATAAGGATACACTAGATTATTTAGAAATGTTTCTGTCTGCCAAGAGAATAGAGGGATGCTCAGAGAAAACCTTAGTATATTATAGGAATACAATCTGTCGAATGATAGACAGCATTGGAAAAACCGTTTGTACAATTGAAACAGAAGATCTTCGGACGTATTTATCAGAGTATCAAGCGGAAAAGGAATCAAGCAAAGTGACGATTGACAATATGAGAAGGATATTCTCAAGTTTTTTTGCATGGCTAGAAGATGAAGATTATATCATAAAAAGTCCTGTACGCAGAATACATAGAATTAAATCCGCAAGCGTGATAAAGGAAACATATACAGATGAACAGTTGGAGACAATGAGAGATAATTGTGAAAATTTAAGAGATTTGGCTATGATTGACATACTTGCATCTACCGGAATGCGAGTTGGAGAATTGGTTCTTCTTAATAGAGATGATATTTCATTTGACGAGCGAGAGTGTATCGTATTTGGTAAAGGAGATAAAGAACGAATGGTGTATTTTGATGCACGGACTAAGCTGCATTTGCAGAATTACCTTGAAGCTAGGACAGATAATGATAATGCGTTATTCGTGTCTCTAAAGGCACCTTATAGACGAATGCAGATAGGTGGTATTGAGTTGCGACTTCGTGAAATGGGAAAACGATTGAATATAGATAAAGTTCATCCTCATAAGTTTAGAAGAACATTAGCAACTGTTGCTATTGACAAAGGAATGCCTATAGAGCAGTTGCAAAAACTATTAGGTCATCAACGGATAGATACAACATTACAATATGCAATGGTTAAACAAAGCAATGTTAAAATTGCTCATAGAAAATATATTGGATAGGAGATAGGCAATGAGGATTGCAAAACTTAATGATATAGGCGAATTAAAAACAGGTCCTTTCGGAACACAGTTTAGTGCAAGTGAGTATGTTTCAGAAGGAATACCAGTGATTAATGTTAAGAATATTGGCTATGGAAGTATTATTGAGACAGGGCTTGATCATGTAAGTAAAAATACATTAGGAAGGTTGTCGGAACATAAATTAAAAGAAGGTGATATTGTTTTTGGAAGGAAGGGTTCTGTTGACAGACATTGCTTGATTAGAAGAGAGCAGAATGGATGGATGCAAGGTTCGGACTGCATTCGTGTTCGATTGACAGATACATCTGTATATCCTGAATTTGTCTCATATTATTTATTGACTGATGCCGTAAAAATGAAAATAAATAATTCAGCAGTAGGTTCAACAATGGCATCATTAAATACGGATATTTTGGGAGATATTGATATTATTTTGCCAGATTATGCAGAGCAGAAAAGTATAGCACTAACTCTGGGCATAATTGATAAAAAAATAAAGAATAATAATCGAATAAATGATTATTTAGAAGAGATGGCAAAGACCATCTATGACTATTGGTTTGTACAGTTTGATTTTTCTGATAAGAATGGGAAACCATATAAATCCTCCGGTGGAACATTTAAAAACGGACTGCCAATTGGATGGAATTATGTTCCTATAAAAAATATTTGCAACATATTATCCGGTTTTTCATTTCAATCTGACGATTATGTACAAAATGGTAAATATAAATTACTGACAATTAAAAATGTACAAGATACCGGAATCAATCTTGATGTGGATAATTATATAAATATTCTACCTGAAAACATGCCTGACTTCTGCAAACTAGATATAGGTAGTATTTTAATGTCACTAACCGGTAATGTGGGACGTGTGGGCATATTGTATGATTCAAACTGTCTGCTTAATCAGCGCGTATCATTAATGCAAGCAAAAAATCCAATCATGACACCTTTCATATATTGTTTACTTAAAAGCAGTAAAATGAGATATATTCTTGAATCATTAGCAACAGGAACTTCACAAAAAAATCTTAGCCCCATTGAAGCAGGAAATATAATGATTCCTTACGATAGTGAAATTGTTAAGAATTTTTCAAAAAAAGTAACTCCATTAATTGATTCTATTATTACAAATTTAAAAGAAAACAATAACCTTACAAATCTTCGTGAATGGCTTCTACCAATGCTCATGAATGGTCAAGCTACCATCGAGAATTGATATGATAAATAATCATTTATTAGAGAAATAATTATGATGATATGGGCTATCATATTACAAGAATATTGGATATTATTTAATAAATAATAAATATGCAAAGAAAAGGAAGGCACATAATGTTTTACGATACATTAAATACAGAGGAACAAGTTTCATACTTAATAAAGCCAATCATAGAAGTGCTACAAGAAGCCGGTGGTCAATTGGAGAGAGCAGAAATTAGGGATAGAATTAGCGAAAAAGACGAGAAGATTGCTGAATTTGAACAAAAGCTATATACATCTAATAAAACCGGTTCTAAATATAAGAAATTTGATTTTAAGTTTAATTTTGCTCTTAAAGAGTTAAGTTATTTGGGATTCCTTACATATGTTAGATATAAACCACTTGTGACATTAACGGAAAAAGGAGCCGCTGTTGATGTTTCAAATTTTGATGTTAAGAAGGAGGTTCGAGAAAAGGCAGCTGTTTATTGGGAAGAAAAATCAGCTAAGAATAAAGAGAAGAATAGTGTAATGCCAAAAGAAATCGAAGATGAAAACAGTATAAATGCTGATGATATATTGGATGATGTTAAGGTCAAATTGCAAAGTGCAATAGCAAATATGTCTCCTAAGAAATTTGAACAATTCTCGAGAGCATTACTAACTAAAATGGGAGTACAGTTTACGGATAAGGGTATTAAAATATCGAATGATGGTGGAATTGATGGATATGGATATCATACAGACGATGATGATTTCAGAACAACTAGAGTTGTAATTCAATGTAAACGATATAACACAGCTCCTGTGAGTGAGCCTGATATAAATCAGTTTTTGGGGGCTATGAATAAATTTCAGGCAGATTATGGAGTGTTTATTACAAATAGCAGATTTACTAATGCAGCAAGGGAGGCAGCAAGAGAAGGTACACCAATAACGTTAATTGATGGCAATGATCTGGTAAGGCTTGTTATTAAGTATGAACTTTATATTACACCTGTAACAACATATGTACTTGATGACTTTTATGATGAAGAATAGTTACCTCGGTTATATTAACAGAAAACATGGTGTAACTTCTCTCACTGATTGTACGTCATGCAACTATTTTTTATAGCACATAATTTTTTCCCAGTTTTCAGGAAAACCCATTTTGGAAAATAGCAGCTCCTGGCTGATGTGTGGGCAGTTCTTGCGAACGGAATGAATCAATCGTTTGAGCTCAGCTTTAAATTGTTTAAATTCCTGATT
>OGLM01001508.1_pt1 | contig 23859 bp, 20 predicted proteins | sample 1572531 | NCBI WGS metagenome assembly OGLM01 (sample SAMEA2581909, study PRJEB24529) | metagenome | biome: Human gut stool | place: China | collected 2011 | reverse complement strand
CCCGCCTGCGGCGGTACTTCTCCTAAAGGGAAGCATGTCACTGGATTCTCAGTCGCCCAAGGGCTCCCTACGAATCCAGTTCCTTTGCCACCCCGGAGGGGGAAGTTTGCTCTCCACTTTTCTTAGTGCTAACTTATGTCGCTCATTTTATAGCACCGCTAGAATCTCCCCCTCCGGGGGAGACGCCGCCACAGGCGGCAGAAGGGGTGTATTTCCTCGCGCCACAGGCGCGGTTGGCCTGTTTTCCCCTCGCCCGCAAGGGCGGTTGTAAAGGTTTTATCATAATGGCGGCGAAGCCGCCTACCACCACCCTTTGAACCTTGTGAACCTTCTGCACCCTTTGAACCCTCACGCCAAAAGCGTGTCCCCGTGTCCTATCCACGAAAAAAGAGCGGATATGCTCCGCTCTTTTTGTTATTACCTTCTGTATCCCGGTCCGGGGCAGTAGTAATTGTCACGGTCGTTCTGCCGATAGCCGCCGCAGCCGTAGCCTCTCCTGCCGTAGTTTCCATCACGGGTGTCCTGGCTCACGGTCTGTCTTGGGCCGTAGCACCAGCCGTTCCAGCTGCTTTCGCTGCTGTCTGCAAATACGCTGTATCCTCCCAGGGCAATGAGACCGGCGGCGGCCAGGGAAACGATAAGGGTACTCTTCTTCATGGAATCATCCCTCTTTCTTTGAAAATGAAGAGGCCTTTCTGCCTCTGCTTTCATTATATCATACAGGACAATTCGTTTAGGGAAGCGCTGATTAAATCGTTATCGGATTTTATTCTTGTATTTTTATTCAATGCAAGGAATCAGTCGACGCGAATAGCCAGCTATTTAAGGGGACTGATGACGTCGATTGGATAAAAATACATATGAAATTCGATTCTGCGAATGAATCAGTGCTTCCTTAAATCTCACTTCGAAGTGAAGCAGACCACAATGACGCAAGTGCCCCAGCCCCTATCATTTCGACCGCAGCGAAGCGAAGATGCAATAAAAAAACAGTGAAGAAATGGCAGTCATTTCTTCACTGTTTTTTATTTATCCTTTTTTCAGGCCGCCGTGAAGTTTCATCTTCCCTGCGCGGCAGGCAGGACATTCACCGTCTCCGCCGCCGCAGCAGCTGCCGCCTCCCAGGGTGACCCGGTAAATATGGCGGCACGCAAGGACGAAGCCCGCTGCAATGACAGCCAGTACGGCGCAGGTACCGATACTCATGGATATCCTTCCTTTCTGATATTTGAAATAAAAGGTTCAGAGGGTTCGGTCCGCCAAAGGCGGACTGGTTCAAAGGGTTCAGAGGGTGGCGGTGGCGCCCTTATTGACACGCCTTCGGCGTGAGGGTTCTGAAGGTTCTTAGGGTTCTCAGGTTTGACAGCCCCTTCGGGGCTGAGGGTTATGGTGGCGGCTGACGCCGCCTGTTTAGAAGGCCGCTCACGCTTTGGCTCCGGCGCCTTCTACGGTTTCTTCCTTAACCTTTGGTGCCGGGCTGAGGATGAAGTAGAGACCCACGAGGCAGAGGGCAATGGCCAGCATCTGGGCGAAGCCGAAGGCAAATCCGTAGAAGAGCCAGCCGCCCAGGTTGTAGGCGATGAAGGCCAGGGAGTAGCCCAGGATGACCTGGAAGCCGATGGCCAGGGCTGCCCATTTTTTATCTCCCATTTCTCTGGCAATGGTGGCCATGGCCACGATGCAGGGCGGATCGAAGAGGTTCAGAATCATGTAGGAGAAGGCGGCAATGGGTGTGAACATGCCGGCAATACCGGCCATGGCAGCTTCATCTTCCGCATCCTTGGCTACGCCGTTCAGCACAGCCAGGGTGCCGATGGCGTCTTCCTTGGCCATTTCCGCAGAAATGACAGCCACAGCGCCTTTCCAGTCACCCAGACCCAGGGGTGCGAAGATCCAGGAAATCATGCGGCCGAAGCCTGCCAGCATGGATTCTTCGATGTCATCCACCATGTCCATGGTGATGTTGAAGGAAGAGAAGAACCAGATGATAACGCAGACTGCGAAAATGATGGTGCCCGCTTTAATGATGAATCCCCGGGCTCTTTCCCACATGTGGATGAGCACACCCTTCATGGAAGGAATGTGGTAAGCCGGCAGTTCCATGACAAAAGGAGCCGGGTCGCCGGCGAAAATGGAGGTCTTCTTCAATGCAATGCCTGCCAGTACGATGACCGCAATGCCCAGGAAATACATGGACGGTGCCATGAGCACGGAGTCCGGGAAGAAGGTGGATGTAATCATGGCAATAATGACGGCCTTAGCGGAGCAGGGGATGAAGGTGCAGAGCATGATGGTCATGCGGCGATCCCGCTGGTCCTCAATGGTTCTGGTGGCCATGACTGCCGGCACGCCGCAGCCGCTGCCCACCAGGATGGGGATGAAGGATTTGCCGGAGAGGCCGAATTTCCTGAAAATACGGTCCATAATGAAGGCTGCGCGGGCCATGTATCCCGAATCCTCAAGAAGGGAGAGGAAGAAGAAAATGGCCAGAATCTGGGGCACGAAGCCAAGCACCGTGCCAACGCCACCGATAATACCGTCCACCAGAAGGCTTTCCAGCCAGTCCGGCGCTTCGATGGCTTCCAGCAGGTCCGATGCGGCGTCGGTAACCATGCCGCCGAAGAAATCATCATTCACCCAGTCCGTCACCGGTCCGCCGATGAGGGAGCAGGAAATAAAGTATACCGCCGTCATGATGAGGAAGAAAATAGGCAGCGCCAGGATACGGTTGGTCACCACCCGGTCGATTTTGTCGGAAACGGTCATGGTGTGGGCCGCGGTCTTCCTCTTCAGTACGGAGCTGATAATCTTTGCAATGTAGGCATAGCGCTGGTTGATGATGATGGATTCGGAATCGTCGTCCAGTTCATCTTCGCAGTCCTTGATATGGCCTTCCAGATGGCTCACTGTCTTCGGGTCCAGCTGGAGGGCGGCGGTGGCATCCTCGTCCCGTTCGAATACCTTGATGGCGTACCAGCGAAGGAAACGGTCCTCCACCTTAGGCGCAATGGTTTCTTCGATATGGGCGATGGCATGCTCCACGCTGCCGGTGAATACAGAGGGCAGGCGCACCTGCTGTCTTGCTTTGGCCGCTTCCACAGCCTTTTCCGCCGCTTCCATGCAGCCCTTTCCCTGGAGGGCGGAGATTTCCACCACTTCGCAGCCCAGTTCTTCACCCATCTTCTTTACATCGATGGTGTCGCCGTTCTTCTTCACCAGGTCCATCATGTTCACTGCCATCACCACGGGCAGGCCGATTTCAATAAGCTGGGTGGAAAGGTAAAGGTTTCTTTCCAGGTTCGTACCGTCGATGATGTTTAAAATGGCGTCGGGCTGTTCATTTACCAGGTAATTCCGGGCCACCTTTTCTTCCATGGTATAGGGAGAAAGGGAATAAATACCGGGGAGGTCCTGGATAATCACATCCTTGTGCTTCTTCAGAAGACCGTCCTTTTTCTCCACTGTCACGCCGGGCCAGTTGCCCACATACTGGGAGCTGCCGGTGAGTTCGTTAAATAAAGTCGTTTTTCCGCAGTTCGGGTTGCCTGCCAGGGCAATTCTGATTGACATTCCTGCTGCTCCTTTCAAAAATTTTTACTGTTCTACTTCAATAGCTTCCGCTTCGTTCTTGCGGATGGAAAGCTCATAGCCCCGGACCGTTAATTCCACCGGGTCACCCAGAGGCGCCACCTTGCGGACAAATATTTCAGTGCCCTTGGTGATACCCATATCCATGATGCGGCGGCGGAGAGGTCCTTCTCCGTGAATCCGCTTCACCGTGGCACGGCTGCCTACAGGCACTTCCTTCAATGTTTTCATACCATTTTTCCTTCTCAATAAAATATCTTCTGGGCCATGGACCGGTCCAGTGCCACCCGGCTTCCCTTCACCTGCACGATCAGGTTCCCTGCCATATGGCTTACGATGAGAACAGGTGAGTCCACCACAAATCCAAGCTCCGCCAGATGCTGGCGCACATCCTCCCTTCCGGCGATTCGGCGGATGGTGACGGTGTCTCCTTCCCTGGCAAATACAAGGGGCATCATGGGTTTTCCCTCCTCTCCTATGACACAATTGATAATTGCTATCGTTATCACGGTCCTATCATAAGCCTGCCATATCTACTTAGTCAATATATACAAATATTTTTATATGGTAAGCCGCATTAAAATATTTAAGTATGTATTTGTCGATTAGGCTTTTATTAACGATGATATTTGTTAAATTTTAAATACGATTGCTTTAATCTAATAAATTCGATATTTGAAATTATTTTTTAGGAAATCTGTAAGTTGAAAACATCAAAAAATATCCCATGAAATCGGCATTTCATGGGATTTAGAAAATATAACTTTTTCAGAAAAGGCCTGCTTTTCCTATCGGATTTCTGATGGTAAATAAAAAAGGCAGTACCATTTCCGGTGCTGCCTTTTTATGAAATTCTACTGGAAATTTCCTATTTCTTTATAATCTTCCGGGCAAAAATCTGCGCATCCAGCAGGTCCCTGCTGTCCGGATGGCTTCTGTGGAAGAAGAGGAACTTTCCGTGGCAGTGGAAGGTTCTGGTGTCCATGGAAATCCCCTTTTCTGCCAGGAGCTTCCTCACTTCTTCATCACTGTGTCCACCGCCCAGCATGGCGGTGCTGAAGAAGACTGCCTTTCCCACCTTATCCGGCGTAAGGCCTTCGATGAATGCTTTCACGTGGCCGTCAATGTGGCCTTTGTAAACGCCGCTGCCGATGAAAAGGATGTCCGCCTTCTTTTCCAGGGGCTTGTCCGTGGTCAGCGCCCTTTCTCCCGCTTCCCGGGCAATGGCCTTTGCCACCTTTTCCGTGGCGCCGCCGCGGCTGTAATAACGTACTGCGATTCTCATAGTATCCCCTTCTTATTTCTTCATTCTTTTATAGGTGCAGAAATCGTGGGGAATGTCCCCTTCTCCTGCTTCCTTTTCAATCAGCTGCCAGTCCTTCCCGTCAAATTCGGGGAAGAAGGCATCGCCTTCATAGGGTTTCCGGATTTCCGTGATATAAAGGGTGTCGGCATGGGGCATCATTTCTCTGTACATGTGCTCGCCGCCGATGACGAAGCTTTCCCCCTCCGGCAGGGCAGAGAGCAGGTCTTTCACGGTATGGAAAAGGAGCACGCCCTCCGGCGCCTTATAATCCCGATTTCCTGTAATCACATAGTGCACCCGTCCCGGCAGCACTTTGGGCAGGCTTTCAAAGGTCTTCCGTCCCATAATGATGGGATGGCCCATGGTGAGGGCTTTGAACCGTTTCAAATCATCGGAAAGGTGCCAGATGAGGCGGTTATCCTTCCCGATGACCCCGTTTGCCGCCCGAGCTGCGATGATGGAAAGTCTCATACCGACACCTCCATGGCAATTTTGTCGTGATGCTTATAGTTTTCCAGCACAATGTCCTCAGGCTGGAAATCATAGAAATCGTGGATATCGGGGTTCAGTACCAGTTTCGGCGCTTCATAGGCCTCCGGCAGGCGCTTCAGCTGCATTTCCAGGGCAGACACATGGTTCTCATAAATATGGGCGTTATTGATGACGTGGGTGAAAAGCCCGGGCTTCAGGCCGCTCACCTGGGCAATCATGCAGATAAGGGCGGCATACTGGGCCATGTTGAAGGGCACGCCCAGTCCCATGTCACCGCTCCGCTGCACCAGCATACAGTTCAGCCTGCCGTCGTCGGATACGTCCCACATGGTGAGGAAAGCGCAGGGGTAGAGGGCCATGTCCGGCAGGTCGCCGGCGTTCCAGAGGTCCACCACCATGCGGCGGCTCTGGGGATCCTCCTTCAGCGTTTTCAAAAGCGTATCCACCTGGTGGTACTTGGCCAGCTGGTAGCCGTAGGCCTTTCCGATGGTGCCGTCCTCCCGCATCCACTCGTCCCAGATGTGGCAGTTCCATTTCTGTAGAAGACGGACATCATTGGACTGCTTCTGCCAAATCCAGAGGATTTCCTTCACCGCCGTCTTAAAGGCAACAAATTTCGTGGTGAGAATGGGAAATTCCTTCTCCAGGTCAAACTGCATGATCTGGTGGGGCAGCTTGTAGGCCGGCATGCCGGTGCGGTTCTGCCCCAGCTTTCCCTTTTCCAGGATGTTCTTCACAATGCCCAGGTATTCTTTATCTGCTAGGCTCATAGGTCCTCCTTTGTTGGTTTCATTTGAGAAAAAATGCAGTGCGTTATAAAGTGCAGGTTCAAAGGGTTCAGAGGGTTCAAAGGGTTCAGAGGGGGTGGTATCGCCCTTTCGGGCGATAAGTTTTATATGCTGTGGAGGTCCTGCATAGGACCTCCAAGTCAGCCGAAGTTGGCCCTTAGCCTGCCCATTAAAGGGCCTTCCTTTTAATCGGCTGACCGTTGTCGGCGGCTTTATAAAATGGTGCCGGCAGGCACCCACCTCGCCAACGCAGTGGTACTATATAACTCCCGAGGCGAAAGCCTTGAACCCGTCCGGGAGGCGCCAGCCGGTCCCAGACAGAACCTTTGGCGCTGAGGGCCGCAGGCCCAATAGCGCCATCACCCCTCGCGGCGAAGCCGAGTCAACCTTCGGGAATACCGCTGCCCGCCGCATTATCTCCCCTTAATTTTCTTATAGTTTTCCACGGCTTTCCTGAATTCCGCCGCCTCCTTTTCCGGAAGGCCGGAGAGGACGGAGTCATCGCCCCGGGAGAGGCGGCGGAGGTTTTCTTCGGGGAAGAAGGATTCCCCGTTTCCATCCCCTGCCAGCCGGTCCCTCACCTTTTTCAGGAACAGGAAGTAGGCTCCCTGTATAATGTCTCCCGACGGCGGCGCCGGCGGGGGCGTACTGTTTCCCAGAAGGCGGAGGAAGGGCATGCCGTAGGCCGCCGCCTTTTTGGAGCCGATGCCGCGGATGCGCTTCAGTTCTTCCAGGGTAGTGGGCCGCTGGAGCACCATGGACGATAAAATTTCATCGGAGAAAATGGACTTGGGCGCCTTATGCACCTCTCCCGCCATGCGGCGTCTCAGATTTTTCAAATCCTCCAGAAGGGTGCTGTCCTCATCATTTTCCATTTCCTCTTCCTTTTCTTCTTCCGTGTCCGTTTCCAGCAGCACCTCCAGGAAACGGCGGCCGTATTTTTCCAATTTGAAGGCGCCCACGCCGTGAACCTTACCCATTTCCGCAAGGTTCTTCGGTTTCACCGCCGCCATATCCTCCAGGGTGGCGTCGGAAAATACCACGAACGGCGGTACCTGCTCCTCCCTGGCAATGTAGGTACGGAGGGTCCGGAGTTTTTCGAAGAGGCCGCCCCGACGGACGGGATTCCGGTCGATTTTCCTTTCCACCGCCGCGTCTGCCATGACGCTTTCCGCGCCGAAGGCAAGGCCATAGACCACGGATTTACCGGCAAGCACTGCCCGGGCCTTATCCGTGAGCTTCAGCACCGCATAGGGTTCCCCTTCCCGGCGGAGATAGCCGTCGGCAATGAAATTATTGAGGGCGCTCTTGATGTGGGTGGTCCTTTCAAAGGACAGCTTCCCGAAGGTAGGAGTATTCTCCAGTTTCCTTTCCGTAATCATGCGGGAATGGCTGCCGTGAAGCACGTCTGCAATGACTGCGGCGCCGAACCGTTCGTGGAGGGACTCCACGGTTTTGAACACAAGCACCGCCGTGTCGGTGATATCCACCTTTCCCTTCCCGCTTTCGCAGTTGCCGCAGTGACCGCAGGGCTCCGTCACCTTTTCGCCGAAGTAGGCAAGGATGAAATTCCGAAGGCAGGATGTGGTCTGGCAGTAATCCACCATGGCGTTCAACCGGTGGTAGTCCATCTTCCGCTGCTCCTCATCCTGATTTCCCTGCTCAATGAGGTAGCGCTGGATACCGGCGTCCCTGCTGCTGTAAAGAAGGATGCATTCCGATTTCGCCCCGTCCCTGCCGGCCCTGCCGGCCTCCTGGTAGTAGGACTCCAGACTTTTCGGCATCTGGTAATGAATGACGTAGCGCACATTGCTCTTATCAATGCCCATACCGAAGGCATTGGTGGCCACCATGACCGTCACATTATCAAAGGAGAAATCCTCCTGTGCCTTTCGCCGGGCCTCATCCTCCATGCCTGCATGGTAGCGGCCTGCGTTCACGCCCCGCCGGCGGAGCAGTTCATACACCGTATCCACCGCTTTCCTGGTGGCACAGTAAATGATGCCGCTTTCCTTCTTATGGCTCTTCACATAGCGGAGGATGAAATCATCCTTCGACGCCCCCTGGATGACCCGGAAAGACAGATTCGGCCTGTCCAGTCCTGTGCGGAACACCCGGGCCTTCTCCAGCCCCAGGCTCTGCTTCATATCCGCCTCCACCAGCGGCGTGGCGGTGGCGGTAAAGGCGGTCACCACCGGGCGGCGGGGAAGGGAATCGATGAAATCCTTGATTTTCCTGTAGGAAGGACGGAAATCATGGCCCCACTGGGACACGCAGTGGGCCTCATCAATGACAATCATGGAAAGGGGCACCTGGGAGAGGCACTGGGTGAAATAGGAGGGCTCCAGCTTTTCCGGCGCCATGTAGAGCAGCTTGATGGTCCCCCGGTACAGATTCCGGAGCCGTTCGATGGATTCCTCGTAGGGAATGGTGCTGTTCACAAAGGAAGCCGGAATCCCCTGCTCCGTCAAAGTTTCCACCTGGTCCTTCATGAGGGAAATGAGGGGCGATATAATGACCGTGCCGTGGGGGAAAAGCAGGGCGGGAATCTGGAAGCAGATGGACTTCCCTGCTCCCGTGGGCATGATAGCCATCACATCCTCCCCTCGAACAATGGCGTCAATCACTTCCCGCTGCCGGGGCCGGAAAGCATCATAGCCGAAGTACCGCTTCAACACATCAGAAGGTCCCATGTTTTCCTCCTCTCCTTTTGCTTTATGTATCTTTATAATTATATCATATGAGGTGACTGGACAGGGGTGACACTCTTGCTGGATTCGGCGGGCAGCTGTATTCCCGAAGGTTGACACGCCCTTACGGGCGTGAGGGTTGATGGGGCCGCCGGGCCGTTGGCCCTGGGCCCCAAAGGTTCTGTCCGGGATCGGCTTCGCCTTCCGGACAGTTTGAGGGCTCCGCCCAAGGTAGTTATATAGTACCGCTCCGCTGGGGAGGTACAGCGCCTTTCGGCGCCAGTATAAATGCCGCCTGTCGGCGGCGAAATCCGCAGCGCCGCGAAGCGGCATATAAAATGGCGCCCCGCAGGGCGCCTTCCTCGCCAGCGCAGCGTGGCTTTATAACTTCCTAGGCCGAAGGCCTTGAACCCATCCGGGAAGCGCCAGCCGGTCCCGGATAGAGCCCTGCCAGCCCAGGGCCGCAGGCCCGGCGGCTGGCTCAACCCTCGCCCGCGCCAGCAGGCGTCAACCTTCGGGAATACAGCCCAGCGCCACATATGTCTCTACTGCCCCCTAGCACTTCCTTGTCTTCCACAACAGCATGGCACTTCCGAAGACGATGACTGCGCCCCCTGCCCAGGAGAAAACCGTGAGCTCCTCGCCCCAGAGGAGCCAGCCTGCCAGGATGTGGAAGAGGAGGCCTGTGTACATGGCGAAGGTGACAATCACCGGAGGAATGTGGGTACATCCCCAGGTGAGGGCCACCTGCGCAAAAAGAGAAGAGAAGGATAGGAGCAGTATCCAGAGCCAGTCATTTCCGGCAGGCATCACCGTATGACCCAGCATCAGGAGGGCACCGCCTATCATGGAATAGATTTGGAAATAGAAAACGATTTCCGCCCCGGAATGGCCGCCCTTTTCCGTGAGCTTCCCTATGCAGGTGTAGGCGCAGGCGCTGCAGAAGGAGGAAACCACCCCCAGGAGTGCATAGCCATTGAAGGCATCAAAGTTCCACACCCTCAGCACCACCGCGGCGCCGACGGCAATGACTGCCAGCCAGGGCAGCACAGCGGCGGAGGGTTTGGTTTTTAAGAAAATCGGCGACAGGATGCACATGAAGAAAGCGGAAAGCTGCACCAGGATTTCCGCATCTCCCAGCTTCAGTCCCGGCAGGCTGTAGAAGAAAAGGAGGATGCCAAATCCTCCAAACAATCCTCTAAGGTGAAGCAGAAGCCTGTCTTTTCCCGAAAACAGGGGTTTCCCTTCATGACGGGCGATAAGGGGAATGAAAAGGAGGCCCGCCAGCCCTCGGATAAAGGTGATTTCGCCCATGCCCAGTGGGGCGAGGGCCTTGGCGCTCACGTCCATGACGGTAAATAAAAGGGCCGCCATGATGGAGGCGGATATGCCCAGTGTCATTTGTCCTTTCATGCGGTTCCTGTCTTTCGTGGTTAATGTCTCAAATGTCTCAAATCGGTGCTTACCTGTATTCCCCGAAAATAGGGTTCAAAGGGTTCAGAAGGTTCAGCGGGTTCAGAGGGGGTGGTATCGCTCCTACGGAGCGATGAATATATATGCCGCTTCGCGGCAGCGCGGCTGTCGCCGCCGACAGGCGGCATATAAATAGGCGCCCAGCAGGGCGCCTTCCTCGCCAGCGCAGCGGTGCTATATAACTACCCTTTGAACCCATCCGGGAGGCGCCAGCCGGTCCCGGATAGAACCTTTGGCGCTGAGGGCCGCAGGCCCAATAGCGCCATCAACCCTCGCGGCGAAGCCGCGTCAACCTTCGGGAATACAAGTAAGCGCCGTAAGTGACGCAATAAAAAACTCCCCTGCGGGGAGTTTTTTATTGCTGCCATCAGTCTTTTCTCTTGATGACTACATAACGATGCGGTGCTTCGCCTTCACTTTCCGTGGTGACGGCACCGTCATCCTGCAGTGCCAGATGGATGATGCGGCGTTCGCCGGCGGCCATGGGTTCCAGTTTCACCGGCTCACCGGTGCGTTTCACCTTGCCTGCCAGTCTTCTGGCCAGGGCTTCCAGGGTGTCCTTGCGGCGTTCCCTGTAGTTTTCCACGTCCAGAAGGACGAAGTAGTGATGGTGGAAGGCTTTGCCTGCGGCCAGGTTGGTGAGGTACTGGAGGGCGTCCAGGGTCTGGCCGTGTTTGCCGATGAGGATGCCCAGACCTTCGCCGTGGAGATTGAGGAGGATCCGTTCTTCGTTCATGAGGCATTCCATGGTCACATCCAGGTGCATGCCCTTGAAGACGGAGGAAAGGAATTTCTTCGCTTCTTCAGCAGTCTTTTCCTGTTCTTCCTGTTTGAAGACGAATTCTTCCCTCCCCTTTTTCTCCGTTTCCTCTGCCTTTTCAGGAGCAGGAGCCTCTTTGGGTTCCTCCGTCACCGAAGCGGGAGCTTCCTTGGCAGAAGGTTCTTCGGCCGGTGTTTCTGCCTTCGGTGCTTCTACCGGGGCCGGTTCTTCCTTTGGTTCTTCTACCGCTGCTTCTTCGTCAGGGGCGGAAATATCCACCACTGCCATCTTTTTATGGATGAGGCCGAAAAGTCCGCTGGAGGGCTGTTCCACGACATGAACTACAGCTTCCTCCCGGCTGATACCAAGCTGCTTTAAGCCTTCGGCCACGGCGGCTTCAATGGTTTTTGCGGTGATTCTCACTGTTTTCATTTCTTATCTTCAGCCTCCCCGGAATCGTTGGACTCTTTTGTATCGGAAGGCCCTGTTTTCACAGTTTCTTCCTTTGCAGGAGTATCTGCAGCGCTGGATTTCTTTTCTTCCTTTGCCGGTTCATCGGAGGGAGCATCCTTTTCTGCAGAGGCTTCTTTGTTTTCTTCTTTGTGCGCTTCGGCGCCATTGTCTTTTTTCTTGACAACCTTCTTGATGACTCTCTTGCGAATCACCTTTTTCTTCTTCGCTTCCTTCAGGTTTTCCTGCTGCACGTCGCCGTGAACGGTGACGACCCCTTTCTTGGGGGTGCTGCCTTTGAAACGGTCCACCATTTCTTCACGGAACATGATGGTCTGCTGCACCAGCTGGTACAGGTTCACCACGATCCAGTAAATGACAAGGCCGCTTGGGAAGTTCAGGGACATCCAGCCAATCATAAGGGGCATGACAAGAAGCATGGTCTTCTGGTTCCCCGGTGCGTCTTTCGGCGTGGTCTGCCAGGAAATGACGAAGGTGGATGCGGCGGAAAGGATGGGCAGGATGTAGGTGCTGTCCGGTACAGCCAGGCTTTCCAGCCAGAGGAAGCTTTCGTGGGCCGGGTCGTAGGGGAATCCCTGGAGAGCATAGTAAATGGAAACCAGGAACGGCATCTGGATCAGAAGGGGAAGGCAGCCGGACATGGGGTTGGCGCCGTGTTCCTTATAGAGCTTTCCCATTTCTTCCCGAAGTTTCTTCGGGTCGTTCTTGTATTTCTTCTGCACCTGCTGCATGAGCGGCTGGATTTCCTGCATGGCCTTCATGGATTTAATCTGCTTCACGGCCAGCGGAAGAAGGGCTGTCTTGATGATAATGGTTAAAACGATGATGGCAATCCCGTAGCTTGGGAAGCCCAGGTCATCGGTCAGTTTGTAGGCGTATTCCAGGCAGATACGCATGATATCGGCAAGGAAACCTACCAGATTGCTCAGAAGCGGAATCTGAAAATCACTCATTATGACTCCTTGTACGGTCTTCATTTCAACCGTGGAATGGCAGGTTTCTGCATTTCAAAACCTGCTGAGTATGGGGTGGGGCGGCGGACCGCTCCGATTGTTATGGGCATGGAAAAGGATGCCTGAAATTGGGACAAGCCGACGAAATCAGTGTCCCCTGTATTTCCTTCGGGAAACTTTCATTTCTTATGTCTTGATGATTGTGGTACAAAAAAAGCAGCCACATCACGGCAAGGGATCATAACCGCCTTTGCAAAATGGATTGCAGCGGATAATCCGTTTGACTGCGAGCCAGCTGCCTTTCAGGGCACCGTATTTTTCTATCGCCTGCAGCGCATATTCACTGCAGGTAGGTGTAAACCGGCAGCAGGGAGGCTTTAATGGAGAAATGAAAATCCTGTAAAAGCGGATGAGCGCCATCAGTACAGTTTTCATATTATTGCTCCAGAATCCCGGCTTTTCGCCATAATGCCAGTATCGCTTTTTCCGCTTCCTTATAGCTTGCGCCGGTAAGGAAGGGACTGGCCAGCAGGATGGCTTCGTAGTGGGAAGCCAGCTCATGCCTGTGGAGGCGGTAAACCTCCTTCATCAGTCGTTTGGCCCGGTTCCGGGCAAAGGCATGGCCGATTTTCTTCGTAGCCACAAAGCCGATGCGGACGTCGCTTCTTCTGGATTTCACCAGATAAAGAAGCCCCGCCCGGTTGCTGAAACGCTTACCCTGGCGATAAATTCTTCGGTAATCCCTATTCTGTCGTATACGGGAAGAGCGGGGAAGACTGAAATCCGCCTTTCCCTTCTCATCTAGATTAGGCACTTAATACCTTTCTGCCCTTTGCTCTTCTTCTTTTCAGAACAATACGGCCTGCTTTTGTCTTCATACGAGCGCGGAAACCGTGAGTCTGTTTTCTCCAGTGGTTGTTCGGCTGGAATGTCATTTTTGCCATGAGTAACACCTCCTTACATGCTGGCAGTGCCATTTTTCGCACACCATAACAGAATAATTATATACAAGTCGGTGGTGCCTGTCAATGAGAATTCCTTGACACTGTGACATTTCGGTGCTGGTAATGTAGGCAACGCCAAATGGCACTGCGGCGCTTACCTGTATTCCCGAAGGTTGACACGCCCTTACGGGCGTGAGGGTTGATGGGGCCGCCGGGCCGTTGGCCCTGGGCCCCAAAGGTTCTGTCCGGGATCGGCTTCGCCTTCCGGACAGTTTGAGGGCTCCGCCCAAGGTAGTTATATAGTACCGCTCCGCTGGGGAGGTACAGCGCCTTTCGGCGCCAGTATAAATGCCGCCTGTCGGCGGCGAAATCCGCAGCGCCGCGAAGCGGCATATAAAATGGCGCCCCGCAGGGCGCCTTCCTCGCCAGCGCAGCGTGGCTTTATAACTTCCTAGGCCGAAGGCCTTGAACCCATCCGGGAAGCGCCAGCCGGTCCCGGATAGAGCCCTGCCAGCCCAGGGCCGCAGGCCCGGCGGCTGGCTCAACCCTCGCCCGCGCCAGCAGGCGTCAACCTTCGGGAATACAGCCCAGCGCCACATATGTCTCTACTGCCCCCTAGCACTTCCTTGTCTTCCACAACAGCATGGCACTTCCGAAGACGATGACTGCGCCCCCTGCCCAGGAGAAAACCGTGAGCTCCTCGCCCCAGAGGAGCCAGCCTGCCAGGATGTGGAAGAGGAGGCCTGTGTACATGGCGAAGGTGACAATCACCGGAGGAATGTGGGTACATCCCCAGGTGAGGGCCACCTGCGCAAAAAGAGAAGAGAAGGATAGGAGCAGTATCCAGAGCCAGTCATTTCCGGCAGGCATCACCGTATGACCCAGCATCAGGAGGGCACCGCCTATCATGGAATAGATTTGGAAATAGAAAACGATTTCCGCCCCGGAATGGCCGCCCTTTTCCGTGAGCTTCCCTATGCAGGTGTAGGCGCAGGCGCTGCAGAAGGAGGAAACCACCCCCAGGAGTGCATAGCCATTGAAGGCATCAAAGTTCCACACCCTCAGCACCACCGCGGCGCCGACGGCAATGACTGCCAGCCAGGGCAGCACAGCGGCGGAGGGTTTGGTTTTTAAGAAAATCGGCGACAGGATGCACATGAAGAAAGCGGAAAGCTGCACCAGGATTTCCGCATCTCCCAGCTTCAGTCCCGGCAGGCTGTAGAAGAAAAGGAGGATGCCAAATCCTCCAAACAATCCTCTAAGGTGAAGCAGAAGCCTGTCTTTTCCCGAAAACAGGGGTTTCCCTTCATGACGGGCGATAAGGGGAATGAAAAGGAGGCCCGCCAGCCCTCGGATAAAGGTGATTTCGCCCATGCCCAGTGGGGCGAGGGCCTTGGCGCTCACGTCCATGACGGTAAATAAAAGGGCCGCCATGATGGAGGCGGATATGCCCAGTGTCATTTGTCCTTTCATGCGGTTCCTGTCTTTCGTGGTTAATGTCTCAAATGTCTCAAATCGGTGCTTACCTGTATTCCCCGAAAATAGGGTTCAAAGGGTTCAGAAGGTTCAGCGGGTTCAGAGGGGGTGGTATCGCTCCTACGGAGCGATGAATATATATGCCGCTTCGCGGCAGCGCGGCTGTCGCCGCCGACAGGCGGCATATAAATAGGCGCCCAGCAGGGCGCCTTCCTCGCCAGCGCAGCGGTGCTATATAACTACCCTTTGAACCCATCCGGGAGGCGCCAGCCGGTCCCGGATAGAACCTTTGGCGCTGAGGGCCGCAGGCCCAATAGCGCCATCAACCCTCGCGGCGAAGCCGCGTCAACCTTCGGGAATACAGCTCAGCGCCGTTATTGTCTCAATGGCAGCATTGCCTCAATGTCCCGCCTTTTCCACCATATCCAGTGCCCAGGCGGCGGCATTTTTGAAATCCTCTTCATTGGGATGCTTTTCCGCTTCCTGCAGGCGTTTCAGCCTTTCCGGCGTCATGGGATGGACCTCTGCCTTGTGTTCGCTCCTCTTTCCTACATGGAAGGAGTGAACCCGTCCCTGGCAGATGAAGGTGCCAAGGCAGGTAGAGTCCTTGGGCAAAAGGGCGGCGGCAGCTTCCAGGTAGTCCCTGGCCGCCGGTGAATCGGGGTAGGTGCCGGCGGTGGCGTAGATGGCCACTTTCCGGTTGTGGAGGCCGGAGAGGGTTCTTCTGGCAGCCATGTCGGCGCCCCGCCTGAAGCCCCAGAATCCTACAAAGATGATGTCATAGCCGGAAACATCCTTTTCCCGGCCTTCTTCTATGATGTCCTTATCTCCCGGAAGGGCGTCATAAATGGCCTGTGCCACGGCTTTCGTATTTCCTGTACGGGATGACCATAATACTAATGATTTCATAGCAGTTCCTCCTCTGCTTTTAAAAAGAATATAATTTTCCCTTTCCCTATCATACCTAATGCAGAGAGGTCCTGTCAAAAGCCTTTGGGCTATGGATGAGTGGGCTGGTGAGTGACCGCTATCCGCTATCAGCTATCCGCTTACCGACGGACAATGGGCTGTATTCCCGGACGCCGGTAAAGGAGCGCCGCTGACGCGGCAGGCTACACAAAAGGTTAAGTTTTCTTTCGCTTCAGGAGGCCGGAAGCGGACAGCCGACAGCCGGCAGCCGGCTGCAGTTACTTCTTCTCTTCCAGCCAGAATCCCTTCTGCAGGGCCTTTTTGCCGAACCTGGCCTGGATTTCGTCCATGGCACGGGCAACCCGGTTTCTTTTATCCCTCTCTTCGGAGAAGAGGGAGGCCATGGAGAGGGGCGGGCCCAGGCGGGAGGCGGTGACGCCGATGAGGCGCACCCCTTCGGTCAGGGGGATTTTACCAAGGAGGTCCATGGCGCAGCTGTAGATTTCTTCCTGCAGGCTGGTGCCTTCGTCAAAGGAGATGGCCCTGGTCACCGTGCGGAAGGAGGCGAATCGTATTTTGAGGGTCACCGTCCTGGCGGTGAGCCCCTGCTTTCTGAGTCTTTGGGCCACGATGTCGCTGTGGATGGCGATTTCCCTTTCTATGACGGCGGGGTCGGAAATATCCGTTTCATAGGTGGATTCATCGCCGATGGATTTGATTTCCCGCTGTGCTTCCACCGGCCTGTCGTCCACACCGAAGGCAAGGCGCTTCAGGAGTCCTCCCTGGTTTCCCAGAATGGCAGCAAGTTCTTCCACCGAGGCGTCCTGGATATTTCCTATGGTCCGAAAGCCTGCTTCGATCAGTTTCCCTTCCGTCACCTTCCCCACGCCCCAGAGGCGGCGCACCGGCAGGGGGCGGAGGATTTCCTTTTCCTTTCCGTAGGGAATGATGAAAAGGCCGTCGGGCTTGTCCATGTCGCTGGCCATTTTGGCCAGGAATTTATTAGGTGCAATGCCCACGGAAGCCACCAGCTCCGTTTTTTCAAGGATTTCCTTCTTAATGGCCCTCCCGATGGCGCCAAGCGTGGGATACTGGCTTCCCATGGCCGATATGTCCAAGAACGCTTCGTCCAGGGAAATAGGTTCGTAGGCCGCGGCATAGTGGAGCATGATTTCATGAATCCTGTCGGACGTTTTCTTGTACACCTGAAACCTTGGCTCCACAAAAATGCCGAAGGGGCAGAGCTCCCTTGCTTTGGAAACGGGCATGGCCGAGTGGACGCCGTATTTCCTGGCTTCATAGGAAGCGGTGGCCACCACGCCGCGGCGGCTCTTCCCGCCGACGATGACCGGCTTTCCCTTCATTTCCGGGTGGTCCCGCTGTTCCACCGACGCGAAAAAAGCGTCCATGTCCACATGCATAATCCATCGTCTCATGGCATCACCTCCTTTTCTTCATCATAGGGGAGCATCCATCATCCGTCAAGTTGGACTCTTCCTGCCGCGGCCATTATAATAGGGACAGGGCATGGGCCCTATGAAATTTTCAATAAAGAGGTGCTTTCTATGGTCAATGAAGAACGAATGAGAAAGACTTTTACAGACCTGGTCAAAATATACGCTCCCAGCAAGGGAGAGCGGGAGGTCTGCGATTACCTGAAGAAGGAGCTGAAGAAACTGGGCGCTTCCCGGATTGTGGAGGACAACGGCGGCTCCATTAACGGAGGCAATGCCGGCAACCTCATCGCCACTTTCAACGGAAACGCAGAGGGCCTTCCGTCCATCGCCTTAACCGGCCACATGGACTGCGTGGAATGCTGCCGGAACATTGAGCCGGTGCTGAAGGACGGCGTTTTCCGCTCCAAAGGAAATACCATCTTAGGCGGCGATGACAAAGCCGGCGTCACCGCCATTCTGGAAGGGCTCCACCTGATGAAGGAAAATTACATTCCCCACGGAAAGATTACGGTCATTTTCACGGTGCAGGAAGAAATCGGCCTCTTCGGTTCCCGGAATATTGAAAAAGAATACATTCAGGACATCGACTTCGGCTACACCCTGGACGCCGACGGCCCTGCAGGCTCCGTCTTTAACGCAGGCCCCTCGGAATACACCCTGGACTTCATCTGCCACGGCGTGGCAGCCCACGCCGGCATGTGCCCGGAAAAGGGTACCAGCGCCATCGCCATGGCGGGCCTTGGCATCGCCGCCTGCCCCAACGGGCGTATCGATAAAGAAACTACCTGCAACCTGGGCACCATCGAAGGCGGCACCGCCGTCAACATCGTCCCCGACCGCTGCGTGGTCCACGGAGAAGCCCGGAGCCGCAGCAGCGAAAAGCTGGAAAAGGTAGTTTCTGACATGGAAAATGCCTTCCGGAAAGCTGCTGAAAAGTTCCCGGAGGGGTCTCTGGAAATTAAAAAGGAAAAGGCCTACGACGCCTTCCTGGTCAAAGAATCGGATCCGGCCCTCCGCCTCTTCAAAGGCGCCTGCAGCGCAGCAGGATTCCCTGTCAAAGTGGCTCCCTCCGGCGGCGGCAGCGATGCCAACTGGTTCGGCACCAAGGGCTTCCCCTCTGTGCTGGTGGGCGTAGGCATGAACGATTTCCATACCAATAAGGAAAACCTGAAGGAAAAGGATCTCTATGATGCCGGTGAGCTGGTGTATCGGCTGATTGAGGCAGAAAGTCACTTCGGGAAGCAGTGAGCTGATGTGTCACTGACGGCGCTTGGCTGTATTCCCGAAGGTTGACACGCCCTTACGGGCGTGAGGGTTGATGGGACCGCCGGGCCTTTGGCCCTGGGCCCCAAAGGTTCTGTCCGGAATCGGCTTCGCCTTCCGGACAGTTTGAGGGCCTCCGGCCCAGGGTAGTTATATAGCACCGTTCCACTGGGGAGGTACGGCGCCTTTCGGCGCCAGTATAAATGCCGCCTGTCGGCGGCGAAAGCCGCAGTGCCGCGAAGCGGCATATAAATAGGCGCCCGTCAGGGCGTCTTCCTCGCCAACGCAGTGGTACTATATAACTCCCTGTGCCGCAGGCACTTAACCCATCCGGGAGGCGCCAGCCGGTCCCGGATAGAACCCTTGGCGCTGAGGGCCGCAGGCCCAATAGCGCCATCAACCCTCACGCCCGTAAGGGCGTGTCAACCTTCGGGAATACAGCCACCCGCCGAAATCGCATAAAAAAGCCATCCCCCGCGGGATGGCTTTTTTATGCGTCTCAACTATGTTCATCAGTTGCCAAATTCGTCTTTTCCGCCAACCTGCTGAGGCTGGGCTTTGACGTACTTAATCTGTTCGCACACGCATTTATCCTTCATTTTGTACAGTTCCGGAATGAACTCCATCATCTTATTGAAGGTATCATCGTTAATGGAATACTTGGTCCACAGGCCCTCTCTTCTGGCATTCACCACCTTAGCCTCAATCAGGATCTTCATATGATAGGACAGGGTGGACTGGGACAGGGTGAAATTTGACAGAATGTCGCAGGCCGACATTTCGCGGCAGGACAGCATATCCACAACCCGGAGACGGGTCTCGTCGGAAAGCGCCTTAAAAATAGTGGCAAACTCTTTATAGCTTGGTTGGAAATCCATAATAAACCCCTTTTCTAAACATCTGATTCTTCATTACATTTTATAATTATATTTCATAGACTTAACGGCCCATGAGGCATGACGAATCGACACATTTAAATCTATTTTTGTCCATTTTATAACATCGTCCTGTTCTTGTCAATCCAGTTTTATCGATTCAGTGCAATTTATTTCCATTTCCCCTATTTTACCCATGAGAAAAGGCCTGCCAAAAGGCAGGCCCTTTCAGGTGGATTATGATGGTACCCCTTATTTTCTATTACATACCGGCCAGCATGAAGTAGCGGACTTCGATGTAGATGCTGGTGACGATAAGGGACATAATCATCAGCGGGAAGCACCATTTCATGAAGGTGCCGAAGGAAATGTTATGTCCTTCCTTCGCTGCAATAGCCACCATGATAACGTTCGGGGAAGCACCGATCATGGTGCCGTTGCCGCCGAAGCAGGCGCCGGTGGCCAGAGCCCACCACATGTAATCTGCATGGGGCAGGTTCATGAGGGCCTGCATATCCTTAATCAGAGGAATCATGGTTGCGGTGAAGGGAATGTTATCAATGAATGCGGAAGCAATACCGGAGAGCCAGAGAATCATGTAAGTGATAAGGTGGTTATCTCCGTTGGCCAGAGCCACGCCCCAGGAAGCGATGGCTGTAATGACGCCGGCATTTTCCATGCCGCCTACCAGGATGAAGAGGCCCATGAAGAAGAACAGCGTATCCAGGTCCACTTCCTTCATGGCATCTTCCGGATTAATATGGCATGCCAGCATGGCAACCACGCCGCCGGTCATGGCGATGGTGGCAGACTGCAGACCGAAGCGGGAATGAAGGACGAAACCTACGATGGTGAGGCCAAGGACGATGAGGGAACGCTTGAAAATCATCTTATCTTCCACAGCGGACATGACATCGATGGCATCAATCTGTTCCTGGGGAAGGTGTCCATGGGGCAGCTCTTTTCTGAAGATAAAGAGGATGCCGATGAGGGTTGCCACGATGGTGATGACAACCACCGGAGCCAGATTGATAAGGAAATCATTGAAATCCAGATGGGTGGCAGAACCAATCATAACGTTCGGCGGGTTGCCGATCATGAGAGCCGTACCGCCTACGTTGCACATGAGGATTTCCGAAACCAGTACCGGCACCGGGGAAATCTTCAGCATGCGGCAGAGGGAAATGGTCATGGGCGCAATCAGAAGGGCCGCGGTGACGGAATCGATGAGGGAAGCGCCTACGGCTGTCACGCAGGACAGGAGCACCAGAAGCTCCCGCGGGGACCCCTTGGACCTTTTCATTGCCCACAAAGCAAGCACCCGGAAGAAACCGGATTTCTTCACTACGGAAATCAGAATCATCATGCCTGCCAGAAGGCCAAGTGTGTTCCAGTCGATATATTTCCCAAAGGCTTCCGACTGAGTCACATACCCGGCATAAATCATCGCGCCGCCGCCGACCAATGCGCAGATGGTTCTCGGGAACTTTTCAGACATGATTCCCACATACGTGAGACAGAAGATGATGACGGCTAGGTAGAATTGAAATGTAGTCATGAAATACCTGAACTCCTCTCACTGCCCTGAAAAGGGTCGTAGATTTTCATTGGGAATGAGGGACCGCGTTCCTCCGGACCCTTCCTTTTCCGGAACTGCGGAATGTGAAATCACGACGTCCCCGATGAAGAAACACCACATCGCTTGATAGTTTTATTCTAACACAATGCATGGAAGAAATAAATAATACATAGCGAGGAAGATGAAAATTAATATATAAAATTTAGTTTATGATTATCATAAATCATTTTTATTACTTATATGTCTATGGATTTATGGAGCCGAAAAAATGGGGCTCTGCGGGGTTTTGGGAGAAGTCCAGCGCCCTTCGGGCGCAGGGTCCGCGGCTTCGCCGCAGACTGCGCGGAAGGGCAGTGTAAAAAGGTTCTTACCATGGACCGGCCTTTGGCTGGAGGATTCAGAGGGTTTTGGCGGTGCCCTTACGGGCGCATTATAAAAAAGCGCCGACCGGGATTTATCAGCCAAAGAGGCATAGGGAAGCACTGATTCATTCGCAGAATCGGATTTCATATATATTTTTATCCAATGCTGCGTCATCAGTCTCCTTAAATAGCTCGCTATTCGCGTCAACTGATTCCTTGCATTGAATAAAAATACAAGAATGAAATCCAATAACGATTTAATCAGTGCTTCCCTAGCGGCGCTATGCTTTGTGATACTTGTGAGATAATTGCTTTTCGGAGCTTTATTATGCCTCCGCTTTTGTGGAGGCATAGGAACTGGATTTGTTTTGTAGGAAAGCGAAGCGACCTGGAAATCCAGTGACATGCTTCACCGTGGAGAAAGGTGGCACGCTGGCATCAAAGGAGTACATTTCCAACGGGCGTTTTCCTGCTGCCGACAGGCAGCCTATAAACTCATCGCCGTAGGCGATACCACCACCCTTTGAACCTTCTGAACCCTTTGAACCCTTTGAATCCTCTGAACCTTTCCACTGACTGGTATTTATCGACAAATATTTCACTAGCGCCATGTACCGAGATTCTTCACTTCGTTCAGAATGACGATGGAGGGCGGGAAGGTAAGTACGTAATGGCCGCCTTTGGCGGCTATACATTGCGCCCGTAGGGCGCCACCACAACCCTCGGGCCCACAGGGCCCGTCAAACTTCAGAACCCTCCGGCCGAAGGGCCGGTCAAACTTCGCCCGCTTAGCGGGCGTTAAACCTCACGCCCTAGGCGTGTCAAACGGGCGAAGCCGTGCCCTGGGCCGCTCTGCGGCCCCTTATCCCAGTGCCTGCTCCAGATCGGCAATCAAATCATTCACGTCTTCGATGCCTACGGAGAGGCGCAGGAGACAGGCGGTGATGCCTCGGGACTGCCGTTCTCCTTCGGTGAGGTCGCTGTGGGTCTGGGTGGCGGGGTAGGTGATGAGGCTTTCTACGCCGCCAAGGCTTTCGGCGAAGCGGATGAGTTTTACATCCTTCAGCACCTTAATGGCCGTTTCGTGGCTGTCGGTGTAGAAGGAGAGCATGGCGCCGGCGCCGCGGGACTGTTTGAAGTGGATGTCCCTTCCGGGAAAATCGGCAAGGCCGGGGTAGAAGACTTTGGTGATTTTCGGATGGTTTTCCAGCCACTGGGCCAGGGCCTGTGCATTTTTCTGGGCCGCTTCCATGCGGAGAGCCAGGGTCTTAATGCCGCGGGTCACAAGCCAGCTGTCCCAGGGAGCCAGGCAGCCGCCTACAGTTTTATAGAGGAAACGCACTTTTTCCGCGATTTCCTTATCCTTCACCACCACAAAGCCTGCCAGGGTGTCGTTGTGGCCGGCCAGGTACTTGGTGCCGCTGTGGAGGACAATGTCGGCGCCGAAGTCGATGGGGTTGCAGAAATAGGGGCTCATGAAGGTATTGTCTGCAATAAGGAGAGCGCCATGGGCGTGGGCGATGTCCGCCATTTTCCTGATATCTGTAATCTGCATCATGGGGTTGGTGGGAGTTTCGATATATACGGCTTTCACTGTTTCATCGAAGGCTTCTTCCACCTTATCTGCATGGGAGGTATTTACGAATTTGAACTGAATGCCGTTCTTTTCATTTACGAAGCGGAAGAGACGGATGGAGCCGCCGTAGAGGTCGTCGGAAGAAATGATGGTATCCCCCGGCTTGAAAAGTTCCATCACCATGGAAATGGCGGCCATGCCGGAGGAATAGCTGGTACAGTCACAGCCGTGTTCAAGAGCGGCCACTACCTTTTCTGCGCATTCCCTGGTAGGATTTTGAACCCGGGTATAGTCATAGCCTGTGGATTCGCCCAGCTCCGGATGGCCGAAAGTGGCGCTCTGGAAAATGGGTACGGAAATGCAGCCGGTGGGATCCTTCCAGTCGCTGCCGTGAATGCAGATTGTTTTGATATTCATATGAAAAACCTCCCTATTTTTGGAAATAAAAAATCGTCCCTCAAAACTGAGAGACGATGCATCACCGTGTTACCACTCTTCTTTTCCCCTCCGTCACCGGAAGAGGACTTGACAGGTACGCCGGACAATGCCATAAATACCCTGCTGCTGTAACGGGCAGTCCCGGCGGGCTTCACGATTCGGCCCGGAGGCTCCAAGTCCATCTTCAGGCGCCCCTTCTGCACTGCTTTCACCACACGCAGCTCTCTTTGCCATTTGAGAAGCCCTACTCTTCTTGTCATTGCCTTCTTTGAAATTGCAAATATGATACCACGGGTAAAGAATGATGTCAAGGCGTCGGTGCCGGCCAATGTCGGCTGCCGGCTGCCCGCTTCCCGCCGGACACCGTCATTCTGAGTGCCAGCGAAGGATCTCGGTACAGGACGTTAGGGAAGCACTGATTAATTCGCAGAATCGAATTTCATAAGTATTTTTATTCAA
>OGLM01001500.1_pt1 | contig 23965 bp, 19 predicted proteins | sample 1572531 | NCBI WGS metagenome assembly OGLM01 (sample SAMEA2581909, study PRJEB24529) | metagenome | biome: Human gut stool | place: China | collected 2011 | reverse complement strand
CTCGCGACCCCGACCTTGGCAAGGTCGTGCTCTACCAACTGAGCTATTTCCGCAGGGGACTTTTGTATTACGGCTGCAAAGATAGCGTATTTCGGAGTTTGCACCAAATTTTTCTTTTATTTTTTACCGGTTGTTGATGACCATCGTGTTGCCGGAATACGTGATACGGTAACGGAACAGGCTGATTCCTTCTTCGCCTATGATAATTTGTCCCTGATTGTTCAGGTTGTACGTCCGGCCACAGGATACGCATGCGGCATAACCGCCTTCTTTCAGTTGCAGGGCACGGGATATATTATAGGCAGAATAGCAGTTGGGGCAGGCCAAATCGTAGCAGACGGGAAGGGAAGTCGTGCTGCCCAGTTCGGGGATGTTGGGCAGGCCGGCAATAAAACCGGCGATACCCATTTGAATGGAGGAGTTACCGGCAATGGCCGTGGCATTGACCGGAGTGGTGTGTCCGCTTTCGTCTGTGAACAGGAAACGGTCGCGGTCGCGGCAGATGGTCGTATAGACCCCTAAGCTGTTCAGGGCCGCGTTGAGCTGCGGTACGGTGTTGACGTTTTTGTACACGAAATAGGCCGGATAGTTGGAGTAGGTGTTTTGTACGTCCTCCTTGCAGGCCGTGAGGCATAGTAATGCCGTGAAGATAAAAAAACTCCGTATTCTTTTCATATCAAAGAAACGGAGTTTTTTGCCTTTTATTGTGGTGCTTCTTATTTTCCGAGCAGGCGGTTTTCCGCTTCATGGGTACGGGCGAAGTTAAAACCGTTCCACACTTGTTCCATCAGCCCATGTATCTTGTCGTTGCATAAGTTGCCGATACTTCCTTCGTGGGTGTGGTGCACGTGTTTGTCGGGTGTAAAGTTTCCGGCTTCGATGTCCAGTCCCACTTTCTTGTAAGCATCGCGGAACGGCATGCCGCCCGTGGCCAACCGGTTCACTTCTTCCACGCTGAACATGTTGTCGTATTTCGGGTCGTCAAGGATATGCTCGTTCACTTGTATCTTATTGATAATGTAGGCCGCCATGCGCAGGCAGTCCTTCAATTCCTCGAATGCCGGGAGGAATACTTCCTTGATGATTTGCAGGTCGCGGAAGTAGCCGCACGGCAGATTGTTCATGATGAGTATGACCTGTTGGGGCAGTGCCTGGATTTTATTGCACTTGGCACGCGTCAGCTCGAACACGTCCGGGTTTTTCTTGTGCGGCATGATGCTCGACCCCGTGGTACAGTTGTCCGGCAACTTGACGAAACCGAAGTTTTGCGAGTTGAACAGGCAGGCATCGAAGGCCAGTTTGCTCAGCGTCCCGGCGATGCCTGCGAGGGCGAAGGCCACGTTGCGTTCCATCTTCCCGCGTCCCATTTGGGCATAGACCACGTTGTAGTTCATCGAATCGAATCCGAGAAGTTCGGTGGTCAGCGTACGGTTGAGGGGGAATGATGAACCGTAACCGGCGGCAGAACCGAGCGGGTTGCGGTTGGTCATCTTGTAGGCGGCCTGAAGGAAAAGCAGGTCGTCCACCAGGCTTTCCGCGTAGGCTCCGAACCATAATCCGAAACTGGAGGGCATGGCCACCTGAAGGTGGGTATAGCCCGGCATGAGCACCCTTTTGTAGCGTTCGCTCTGGGCTTGCAGTTCTTCGAACAGCACCCGGACTTCTTCGGCTATTTCCTGAAGTTGTGCGCGGGTGAACAGTTTCAGGTCCACCAATACCTGGTCGTTGCGCGACCGTCCGCTATGGATTTTCTTCCCCATGTCGCCCAGTTTACGGGTGAGCAGCAGTTCCACTTGCGAGTGCACGTCTTCCACACCCTCTTCGATGGTGAAGCGCCCGGCTTCGATGTCGGCATGGATGCGGCGCAGTTCCTCCAACAGCACCGGCAGTTCGTCCTTGCCGAGCAGTCCGATGGATTCCAACATGGTGATGTGCGCCATCGAACCCAATACGTCGTACCGGGCCAGATACAAATCAAGTTCACGGTCGCGGCCGACCGTGAACTTTTCTATTTCTTGATTGACTTCCGTATTTTTTTCCCAAAGTTTGCTTGCCATATTGTCTTTGTGTGATTAAGCTCCGTATGGAATCATGGCCAACATGTCCGCCAGTTTCTCTACACCCTCTTTCAGCGGTTTGGCCACCATACCTTTGATGAACGGGTTGAGGTCGGCTCCTACCGTCAGTTTCATCTTGCATGCCGTTTCGGAAGTGGGCAACAGTTGAATCCACAGGTTGAGATGGATAGGGGAATTGACCGTTTCAAATTTGATACATTTCGGTTCCTCACGCTCGATGATTCGCAGGGAGACTTCCCCTAAAGGGGAAATCTTGCAACTCACGGAGTCCGTGTCGAACGTCATTTCCTGGATACGTTCGTTCAGTTGGTTCAACTTGTCTTCCGGCACCTGGCCCGACATCATGGCGCGTACCGACGGGTCGTTGAACCGTTCCTTGATGACGGACAGATTGTTCAAGTCGGCCAGTTTGGCATAGACGCACGACTGCGCGTAGGGAATTGGCTTGATGTTGCTTTCAAATTGTTGTTTTGACATTTTTCCATTTTCCTGTTGATGAGACGATTAACCGTTCCAATGGGCCGGGTCTTTTCTCCACTCGTTGAGCACCTCCACGTCGCAGGGGTCGATATAGCCGATGCGTACGGCTTCTGCCACTACGGCTTCATAATTAGTCAGGGTGACCAGTTTTACATTAGCCGCCTTGAAAGCCTGGGCGGCCACGTCGAACCCGTAAGTGTAGGCTGCCACCATGCCGCTCACCTCGCAACCGTTGTTGCGGATGGCTTCCACGGCTTTCAGGCTGCTTCCGCCGGTAGAAATCAGGTCTTCTACGACAACGACTTTCATGCCCGGACGAAGTTCGCCTTCAATCAGGTTTTCCAAGCCATGGTCTTTGGGTTTGGAACGCACGTAGACGAAGGGCAGGTTCAACAAGTCGGCAACCAATGCACCTTGCGGGATGGCTCCGGTAGCCACGCCGGCAATAGCGTCGGCTTCAGGGAAACGCTCGGCGATGAGGCGTCCTATCTCGATTTTTACGAAATTGCGCAGTTCCGGGTAAGACAATGTCTTACGGTTGTCGCAATAGAACGGGGATTTCCATCCGGAAGCCCATGTGAAAGGGTTGGTCGGCTGAAGTTTGATGGCTTTGACTTTAAGTAACTTAGCTGCGAAGATCTTCTCTAATGTTTCCATAACTGTCCTAAGTTTATGATTCGTGCTGCAAAGATAGTGAAAGGTGAGCGCAGGGGCAAATGAAAACGGAGTTTTTTAATTGGGCTGTGCCGGACTGTACCCTGTCTTCGTATTTGCAAAGGTAGTGGAAGAGGATGACCTTTCGGGGAAAAAGAACTTTTTTCAATGTATAGATTCATGTCTGGCTCAGACCGTTCTATGGCTCTTGAGCACTCATGTGGAGACGCTTGCTTCTCCGTGAAGGGCAGGTGAAGGCTGTGAGAAAGAGAGTTCACCGTAACGAGTTGAAGCACAGTTTATATGAAGGACGTGAACCCTTTTTTCGTTCAATCTCATTGTATGGGTGGCCGAGGTGGCATACGGCATGAAACTGTTTGCGGCAGCACGCAAAATCATTCTGCGCCAAACGAAAAATCGTTCGGCTGAGAATGATTTTGCGTTTGGTGCAGAAAATTCGGGCGCTTTTATGTCATACAAAAACCCCTTGCCAACCCGGGTACGAGGCTGCGGGAGGCAAGGGAGATGAGTGGGCACGCTATCATTTCTTAATGAACTTGCGCGTTACGGTTTGTCCGTTGGTGATTACCTTTAACAGGTAAATGCCAGGAGGATAACTGTGGCATGGGATGCGGATGTCCGTTTCCCATGTTTGTTCCGTATGCTTGCACCGTCCGTCCAATCCGATGACGTGAATCTGTTTTTCACTGTTGTCCGGCATGTGGCAGACATGAAGGTTTTCGGTCACGATGGTCGGATAGACGTGGATGGTGTTTTCGCGGGAAGAGCGGATGTCGCTTCCGGGGAATCCCACGGCGTGGAATGCACGGGTATCCCGTATCTCGGGATAGGCCAGTGATTTTACCTCAATCGTGCCCTTGCCGTTTTGGGTGGCATGGAGGTACGTGTGTCCGGAAGCATCCTCTTCGATATAAGCGAATTCACTGCCTTCGATAATGTTCCAGGCGACTTGCGGGTTCGTGGCTTCTTCCGGGTAAACCTGTGCTGCCAGTTCTATGCGTTGCACTCCGGTGCTATTGTCGATATAGAGTTCCTCTTCGGGGTAGATGCGGATGCTTTCTACCGGGACGGGGAAGGATGCTTTTTCTACCGTCAAGTCCTGATGCAGTTGTGAGCCGTCGATGGTCGTGGCGCGTACGATAATCTGCCCGGCCTGAGTTCCATGGGCGACCAATAGTCCTTGTGGGGTGACATAGGCCAGTTCTTCCCCCTGTATAATCGTCCAGTTCACATTCTTGCACGAGGCGTTCGCAGGATAGATGTGGGCATACAGGTGCAGGCTGGCTTGTTGCTCGTTCAATACGGCCTCTTTCTCCAAATGCGTGACGGCCAGTTCTTCGGCCAACCGCAAGTTTTGGGCTTGCGCTGCACTGGCTGTGTTCGATTGGGCAGAAGCCATGGCGAGATTGCGCTTCATCGGTTGCCATTCATCTTCGTAATAAGCTCTATAAGCTATGGCATAATAAACCACGCCTTCGGGAGCTGTGAGGTCGGTGTATGACTGGGTGCTGCCCGGAACGGTAGCTATTTCGGTTAAGGTTTCAGGCGAGGTGCCTCTCAGGATGCGGTAATGGTCTATGTCGCGTCCGGAGTAAGCATTCCACATCAGGTTCCAACTGCCGTTCATGCCTTTGTTGATGGTCAGGTGGACGCTTTGGTGGGGCGTACCGCTTTCCGTCGGTATACCGAAACTGGTGTTCAGGCAGATACGGTAGCGTGAAGTGGTGACGGCCGGGTTGGAGGCCATGTCGGTGAACCCCTCGTCTGACGGTTGTGCTTCGCCAATCAAGTCGAATTGGTTGTAGTGGCTGCCCTCTTTGTAGATGCAGACCGTAGAAATGTAATCCGGAAGGTTTTTGAATTTCCAGTTAATCCGGTTTTTCCCGGTCGTGGGGTCTACCGTGACCAAGGCGATCTGCGGGGCTTCCATACCTTCGAGCACGTCGATGTCGCGTTCTTGGTAGATGTTTCCGCAACCATCGTCTTCCACGTTCATGCGCACGGTATAATGTCCGGTATGCGTGAATGTGGCCCGCGCCTCTTTTGTATTTTCCATCCGTTCAAAACTGATACCATAGTGCTCGGGAGTATAAAAGTCATCGTCGTCTTGTGACTTGACGGTGAAACTTACGCTCCGGTTGGCCATGAAGATGTCGTCCGATATTTCAAAATTGGTTTTCGTGTGGGCCAACGTGATTCCGGGCAGGGTAAATGTGGCATCCAACGGGGGATTGACATAGGTGGACACTTCGCTGCTGATGCCGTCCACGGTTACGGTAAGGGTCTTTTGTCCGGCTGTGCTCCACGCCACTTCGTACGTGTGGCCGTCGCTACTGTCCAATACGGTGGCGTCGGCTCCGAAATCCACCTTTATGTTCTTTCCTCCCGTGCCGACATACCGTATGGTGGCCGATTTGTCACGACAGATGCGTGGCGGCAAGGACAGCAAAGGTTTGGGCAGGATTTCCACCACCAAGGGGGTGGTGAAATCCGAAGTGGTGAACCATCTGTCTATGCCTTGCATCTGAATCTCATATTTGCCTGCCGGCAGTGCGGATACGGGGATGCGTATCTGTGTCCCCGTCAGTTCTTGCAATGGGGAGGGCAGAGGGGCGGCCTCATTGCTTAGCCCGTTCAACGGGGAGATGATGAATGCCCCTTCTCCGGAAGCCCCTTGCTTTTTCACGCTCAGGTTATAACGCATCTGGCAGGCCGGGGTTTCGGCATCTTCGGCAGCGTTCCATGATATGGTGAGATACCCGTCTTCGTCTTGCGTGGCGCGCAAGCCTTGCGGAGTGTGCGGTGGCGTATTGGAAATGCGGCTGTTGGCCGTGTTCATGTCGTCTCCGGCGTTGTTCAGGAACAAGGGCTTTCCGTTGGCATCTTTTCCAAATAGCATATAGGAACCGTTGTCGTCATCGGTGGTTTGCAACTCAAACTTTCCTCCTCCGTAATTGTACAGCCAACTGTTCAAATGCGTACCGACCAAATCAAGGTATCCGTTGTTGTCCAGGTCGTAGAAGATGAGGTCTTGGGTTGTTCCCACGGGCCCTTCCACTTTTATGGGAGAGTCATAGTTAATTTGTCCGCCTCGGCTGAGGTAAATATGATAGATGCGGTTTTCGACATTGGCTTCCTCTTCTATGATGATGTCTTTGATGCCATCGTTGTTCAAGTCGGCAAACGCCGGATAGCTCCATTGCCAATGGTCATCGTCGATGATGTCGGTATCTATCCTTTGGAACTTGAAGCCGCCTTGGTTGATGAACAGCACCAGTCTGTCATGGGAATAATGGCCGTATTCGTCCCACTGTTTGCCCCAACCGGCCATGTCCATCAGGTTGTCCCCGTTGATGTCGGCATACACGAAGTCGTACTGGAATTCATTACTGGTACCTGAATAGGCGATGCAGTCGATGGGATGAGCCACGAACGTGCGCCAGTCTCCTGTATTCTCATAGATGGTATCGTTTTGGCCGGAATATCCGGACGAGTTGCGCCAATGGTAGTCGGGCAAGCCGTCGTTGTTGAAATCATAGATGGGGTATTCCCAAAAATCACTAATGCCTATTTTAGGTACGAATGCATCGCCTATGGCATTAGTTACGGTGAAACGCCTGTTGCCTTGGTTGAGCATCAGGTTGTCTTTGAATGTCCCATTCTCAGCATTCATACCGCCAATGAAGTCCATTAGCCCGTCCCGGTTGTAATCCCATGCAAAGTTCAGGCTGACATTCAGGTTCGTGTTGTAAATGCCCGGTGCTTTTTCAAAGTCTTGCCCTTCCGTGGTTTGGTACACGCCGTCTGAAGCGAGCAGTTCGGGTTGCCCGTCTATGTCGATGTCGGCAATCTGTTGTATGCTATAGATGGGGTTGCCTAACGTCCTTTTGTCAAACCGGACGGCACTGACATGCAGGTCGTCTGTCCGGGGAGTGCTGGTATTGCCTTCCGCGTCGGTCACACTCAGTGTGATGTGTTTTTGTCCCGGTTGGTCGAACACGACTTTCACGATGCTTCCTGAAGCCTCGGAAAAGATGATGGTGCCGCCGTCCAAATCCCAGTCGTAGCTGAGCGAGGGGGCAGCCGGGCCGTCATAACCTATGATGGCCGTGTCGGCAGTCGTGATGTCCTTGTCCGCGATGTAGAACGGGGCATGCGCCACTTCGTGCCGGTAGATGGCGGCATCCGACCACGCGCTGCCTTTCCCCATGGCATCGATGGTCTGCACGGCGATGTAATAATCCCCTTTTCGCCAACCGGACACGTTGAGCGTCTTGTCTAAGTTGTACTCCATATTGCCCGGCATGAGGTTCAGGCGGTGTCCCTGTTCGTCGGCGCAGGCGTAAAGGATGTCCCCTTTGCCTGGGGCGGTACCGATGCGCAGGGCGTAGGTCAGGTCGGTGGTTGGAGTCAGGTCGTCCTTTCCCGGTTGCCAGTTGATTTGCAGCATCCCGGATGCGGCATCGGACACGAGGGTCGGCATGTCCGGTTTCTCCGGGGCTTGGTTGGCGGCTGTGGCTTCCTGTTTGAAAGAATAAAGGAAGCTGTTTGAGGCTGTAGGCAGCTTGTCCGAAAGGCGTTCAAAGTACATGCTATGGACCAGGATGTCGCAGAAACCGTCATTGTCGAAATCGCCGACGTAAGCTTCGGCGTCGCCCTCCAATCCTCCCGAAGATTCATATTGCACGATTTGGGTGGGTATCAATGCGTCCGGCATTTCCTTGAAAAGCATGTCCTTGCTTCCTTTCAGCCAATAAAGGTCGCATTCCCATCCATTCCAGACTTTGCGGTCTGCGTTCTTTTCCAAAGCCAGTATGTCGTAACATCCGTCGTTGTCTACATCGGCGCATCCGATGAAAAACAGTTGGCGGTGGAAGGTGTTGTTTTCGTTGATGGCGAAATTTCCTTTTCCGTCGTTGATGGCCATTACCAGATAGCAGTATTCCCCCGTGGCTGACGAATGGCTGAAAGGCAAAAGTACGTCCACATAGCCGTCGGCGTTGAAGTCGCAGAAGTAAATGCGTTTGTCCATGGCCAGGTTGCTCATCAACGTTTGCCTTTTGATGCTCCCGTCTTTTTGGAACACCATGCTTTCCACCGTCTGGGTTTCCTCATCATAACAGATGTAGTCCATGATGAAGTCGCCGTTCAAGTCGCGTGGATATAGCCTGCCGCTTTGTGGGGCTACAAGGAAACGGTTGTTGCCCCGGTTGAGCAACAGTGTGCCGGTGGATTCATCAATCAAGTCCGCGTGCCCGTCCTTGTTGAAATCCATGCTATAAAACTCCCTGTTGCTGGAGAAAGTTGCAACTTTCTGTGAAGAAGAGCCACCAATGGCTACGCCCACATCGCCGCCCAAGTTGCCCAGACCTATGCCGGAGGAGGAGGGTTGTGATTCCCAACGGTTATATACCAATGTGTCTTCTTCTGATGAGATAGGTATGATTTCGATGGGGCTGAAACTGCCGTCGGCAGCTTGGCGGTATATTTTACGGTTGTCGTGCATCAGGTCGATGCGCCCGTCGTTGTTGTAGTCGCAGGGATAGGGTGTCTCGCTGATATTGTCGGGAATTTGCCATGAGCCATCCTGTCCGGAGAGGGCGATGGTTCCGCCCTCCAAATAGCGGATGTCCGGGAATGCGTCGTTGTTCAGGTTGCACAGCCGGGCATGTTTCCCGTTTTCGGGTATGGAGTATTGTTCCATAGGCATTAGTCCCGGATATTGGTAAGAATGGAAACGGAAATCCGTTCCTAAAAATTCCATCTTGCCGTCTCCGTTGATGTCATAGATGTTGCTCATGGCTTCGACGGGGGTGGGTCGTGTTTGTCGGCAGGACAATGTGGCTGATTTGTACATTGGCGGTGGTACCTTCCACATGTTGGGCTGTCAGATACACATCATTCCAACCTTCTTGGATTAGTTCTCTGTGTTGGGTGTCGCTTCCTGTGCCATCTTGTTTAATCGGATAGAACAGTGAAATATTGTCCTTTTGGCTATCGATGCCACTGGCATGGAAATACACGGTGGCATCTGCGTGGTCATCCGAGGCATAGAACGAACCGACTTTAATGGTGGCTATTTCGCCTTTTTGGGCTGTGCCGGTCAGGGTGTATACGCCGTTCTGCTCCGTCCAACGGTAGCTGTCATCTTGTGCTTGGGCTGCCATTGCTCCCCATAGGCTGCAGAGCACAAGGAATAAGGCACGGGATAGCAGAAGGAGAGTGCCATTGGATGTGAGAGGGGGTGCGCCGGAGAAGGCATCATGATAATGTTTTTCCATATTTATACTTTTTGTGCCTTATGCAACCCCGGAGCGGCGTTTAATCAAGGAATCATCGGCCATATACAAAAAAGCGTGGGTCGCTGTACCTGTCGCTCGTCCCACTCTTCAAGGCGTCTCGCATTGCCTCCCTGTCAAGGACGAGCAACGCAGAAGCCCACGCAGAATATGCGTACACCCCCTCTGTTTGCATCCGTGCTGACGAACGGACACAACAAGGGCTGTATGAATACATATCCCAATGGGCATCTATCGTTGCTTTGTCATTTGACAGGGATTCAAGTTTGCGAGACTTTGAAGAGTCAAAAGAACAAAGCGTCTGATAAACGCCTTTTCCTATATGTCGTCCCACCCCTCCGCTTCTGCTTGTCAGACTGCTTTAAGGTGAGGATGTGGCAAATTTACAATTTATCTCTGAATAAGGAAAACGGTTGGGTGTTTTTCTTTAAGAAAATGAGCGGATTCCTGCTTTTTACGAATGCCCGGCCCATGCGAGGCTGAGCACACTGAAGCGGACGCGGCAGGCACGGGCAATGGTCTCGGCACAGGACAGCATGGTGGCTCCGGTGGTGATGACGTCGTCCACCAATAAGATATGGCGGCCTTCCAAACTCTCGGGGTGCCGGACAGCAAAGATGTCCCGGACGTTCTCGCGCCGTTGCCGGTGGTCCAAGGTGGTTTGGCTCGGATTGGATTTGGTGCGTACCACGCTTGTCGTATCGGTGGGGATGCCGGTGGCTTCGGATATGCCCCACGCTATCCAATCGCTTTGGTTATAGCCCCGTTGCCGTTCCTTTTTCCGGGACAAGGGAATGGGTACGATGAGGTCTATCCCGTCGAAAAAGCTTGTGGCTTTCAGTTCCTCGGCCATCATACGCCCCATGGTTTTCCCTACTTCGGGATGGTCATGGTATTTCAGTTCGAACAAAATGCGGCTGTAGGGAGAGTGTGGGGCGTAATGGAAAAAAGAAATTCCCTTTTCGATGGGAACCAGTCCCCAGAATATGCGGGCGATGTCGTTTTCTTCAAACGAGACGGTCCGGACACGCGGGAGGTCGGCCTGGCATCGTACACAAATTACCTCTTCGCCCGGCGACATGCGCCTGCGGCAACAAAGGCAATACCGGGGGAAGAAAAAGTCCAAAAGGGCTTGGAGGTACGGCGAGAGACTATGTAAAATATTCTTCTTCCACATGCAGGCAACGCGTAATGGCATTCATTTCAAATCCACGGCTGAGGCCGAAGCGGATGAGCTTCCCGTTGCGCTCATAGTCGGAAGCAGCCTTCACGCTCCGGGCTTTGCTTTGCAGAAGCTTGCGGAGGACACACTGGTATTCTTCCTCTTCGATTTCTTCCAGTGCCTCCCGGCAACAACCGTCAGGGATGTTCTTCAACCGGAGGGCTTGCATGATTTTGATGCGCCCCCATTGGTTATATCTGAATTTGTCCCGTACGAAACACCGGCTGAACCGGGCTTCGTCGATGAATTTTTCCGCTTGGAGGCGTGTGAGTACTTCTTTCTGTTGCGCTGCACCGAGTCCCCATTTGTCCAGCTTCTTTTGGATGTCGGAAAGACAGTATTCCGCGCCGGAACAGCAGGCCGCAGCCTTGTTGAAGGCTTCTTGTGTGGTCAGTTCTTTCATTTTCTGCATCGTATCATTCGTTCATTGTCGTAGAAATCTTTCTTCAAAGTAATGTCTCGTAAGCCGAGGCTTTGGAACAGCCGGGTGGTTTCCCGTCCGTATGCCCTGTTGATTTCCACGTAAAGCCGTCCGCCCTCTTTTAACGTCTTTACGGCATATTCCCCTATTGCCCGATAGAAAAGCAATGGGTCATGGTCCGGGACAAAGAGTGCTTGAGAAGGTTCGTAGCGCAGCACATTCTCTTCCATGTCCTCCCGTTCATGCTCGCAGATATAGGGGGGATTGCTGACGATGATGTCCCAAAGCGGGGAATCCTGCTCTTTGGACGGAAAGTCCAGAATGTCCTGACACAGGAAATTCACGGCGGCCCCCAAACGCTCTGCATTCTCCCGGGCGATGGCAAGGGCTTGCGGGCTGATGTCGATGGCAGACACTTGTGCTTGCGGCAGTTCTTGGGACAGCGTGATGGCTATGCAGCCGCTGCCCGTCCCGATGTCCAATATGTCGGGCGATGAAAATCCGGATGCCTTTTCGTCCCGTATGATCCACTTCGTTAATTCTTCCGTTTCGGGGCGCGGCACAAGGACACCCGGAGCCACGGAGAAAGTGCGGCCACAGAAATCCGCCTGCCCTAAAACATATTGTACAGGTTCTTTTTGCGACAGGCGTTTCACAATATTTTCAAGGTCCCGGCGTTCTTCTAAAGAGAAAGTCCGCTCCCGTCCCATGCAGATGTCGACTTGCGTGAGGCCGAAACGGGTTTCCAATACCAGACGTGCGATGGCGCGTGCTTCCCTTTCGGGATAGGCTGTGGAAAGCTTGTCGAAGATATATTTGAAAGAAGCATTCATCTCTGTGATGGGTTTGTCGGACAAAAATAGGCATTTTTATCGGATTGGATATGACAACAGACGAAAAATACATGTCCCGTTGCATACAACTGGCACGCAACGGGTTTTATGGCGCAGCACCGAATCCTATGGTGGGGGCTGTCATTGTACACGACGGGAAGATTATCGGCGAGGGGTATCATGTGCGTTGCGGCGGACCGCATGCCGAGGTGAACGCGATCCGTTCTGTGGGTAATCCGGAACTGTTGAAAGAGAGTACGATATACGTAAGTCTGGAGCCATGTTCGCATTATGGAAAGACGCCTCCTTGTGCCGATTTGATTGTGGAAAAAGGGATTCCCCGTGTAGTGGTCGGGTGCATGGATCCGTTTGCCAAAGTGGCGGGCCGGGGCATACGGAAATTACAGGAGGCCGGCATTGAAGTCACGGTCGGTGTGTTGGAGGCCGAGTGCCTGGCGTTGAACCGCAGGTTCATTACTTTCCATACGCACCGTCGTCCTTATATTACGTTGAAGTGGGCTGAATCGGCCGATGGCTTTATGGATGGCCTGCGCACGGACTATGAAAAGGAAAAACCTTACGCATTCTCCACGCCGTACACCCGGATGTTGGTACATCGTTGCCGGGCGGGTCATCAGGCTATTTTGGTCGGGCGGCAGACCGCTCTGGCCGACAATCCTTTGCTGAATTTGAGGCTTTGGCCGGGTAAATCTCCTTTACGCTTGGTGGTAGACCGGAATGGCAGTCTTCCAAAGCATCTGGCTCTTTTTAACGATGGAGCGGAAACACGCGTGTATCTGGATGCTTTGTCGGTTCATCCTCTGTACGGGGAACAGGCGGGAGTTACTTGCGTGCGTTTGGATTTCAGTCGGGATATTTTGCCGCAGGTTTTGGATGATTTATACCATTTGTCAGTCCAGTCCCTTTTGGTGGAAGGAGGACGTCGGTTGCTGGAAAGTTTCATTTCAGCCGGACTTTGGGATGAAATCAGGGTGGAGCAGTCTCCGGTATGGTTAAAAGAGGGCGTTCCGTCTCCGTCATGGCCTCACGGACGGATACGGACTACAGAGGTGGAAAGACATTTGTTGGTTCATATACTCTCGTCGCGAGGCAGTTCGGCCGTATAATCGTGTGGATGAACGCAAAAATACTTCGATTTATCGAAATTTTGCATAATTCAACGCTCTATGTTTCGTAAAAGTAAAAAATGTGCGTACTTTTGTACCTTGATAAATAATATTGTATTGATAGATTTATGAAAAAATCCATATTGTCATTGTCTTTAGCCGTGCTTTCCGTGTTATTGATATGCTCGTGTAAGGACGACGACGAGGTTGTGTTGAGTTCTGATTGTTATATTAGCAGTTTTACGTTGGGGAATGTGAAGAGGCAGATTACGACGGTGAACTCTGCCGGTCGGGATACTACTTATACCATTTCTTATAGTGCTTCTTACTTTCCTATGACGGTCAATCAGTTAGACGGGACGATAGCCAACAAAGACTCTCTTCCTGTAAACAGTGATGTGAAAGCTGTATTGGCCACTGTGGAATCTTCCGGAACCGTAGTGTACAAGAAGGTATCCGAGGGAGAGGACGCGTGGAAGGCTTATTCTACTTCGGACTCGATTGATTTTACGTCGCCTTTGACTTTCCGGGTATATTCGCCCGACTATTCGGCAAGCCGCGATTATACTTTGCAGGTGAATGTACACCAACAAGACGGAGAAGTGTTTTCCTGGGAAAAAGTGGCGGAACCGGCAGCATGGTCGACTGCGGAAGCGGTAAAGACGGTGGTGTGGAAAGGATACGTATGGCTGTTCAGCCGGGAGAATGGCGGTGTGCGTGCGTTTACGACAGCTTTGGCAGACGGAAAAAGTTGGACCGAACGGACCTTGTCGGGATGTGCGGCGGCCGATGTGTCGACTTTGGTGGTATTTGGCAATGAATTGTATGTGAGCGGGGTGGACGGTACGTTGATGCGCTCGGAAGACGGACTGAATTGGAGCGTATGTGCGGCAGACCGCAGCGTACGTTTGTTGGTGGCCGACAGGACGCATCTTTATGCGCTTTCGGACGGACGTGTTTGGCGTTCGGCGGATGGCGCGTTATGGCTTGAAGAAGCTTTGGACGAAACGCCGGCTTTCTTGCCGGTACAGGATTTTGCAGCCGTCTCTTATACGCAAGAGAATGGCTTGGAGCGGACGTTGTGGATTGGCAACCGCAGCATGGACGATTATCCATCAGACGAGGCGGCCAGGGTGTGGAGCCATAGTCTGGCCGCAGGGCAGGAAACGGCTGTTTGGGCTTATTTCAATGCCGCGCCGGACAACCGTTATACTTGTCCCCGTTTGCAATCCCTGAATCTCATGCGTTACGATGATGTGTTGTTGGCTTTGGGCGGTAAGTCACTGGACGGGACGGCCCATAAGGCTTTCGACAATATGTATGTGAGCCGGGATAATGGTGTGACTTGGAAAACCGACGGGGTATACGTCCTGCCCGGTGGTTTGGAAGGAAAAGATGTGTTGATGTCCGCTGCGGTGGATGCCGAATACCATGTGTGGCTTGTTGCAGGCAGCGAGGTTTGGCGCGGACGGGTGAACCAGTTGGGGTTTGAAGACCGTTGATTCAAGCGGGCAGGCTTAAATATAGATACAACGGGGATGAAGAAGGTTCTGGTAACATTGTTTTGCTTGTGGTTGGGGCTTCCTTGGGGGGGCAAGGCACAGGACGACATTTACCGGATGGAGTTGGGCGGCGGCGTAGGCGGATGCTTTTATTTGGGCGATGCCAACAGCAAGCCGTTTGCTCATTTGGGAGCCATGGGAAGCGTTGTGGCGCGCTACATCTTCAATCCTCGTATGGCAATAAAAGGGAACCTGGCTTTGGGGCATATATCGGGTGAGACGGGGAAAGACTTCTTTCCCGAGAATGCTGGAAGCGGCGATGCTGACGGGGGGAGGCCCGGCGTGGCGCATTTCAAGCGCAATGTGATAGATTTCGGTGCCCAGTTCGAATTTAACTTCTGGGGATACGGTATCGGGCGCGGCTACGAAGGATACAGCCGTATCACTCCTTATATGTTAATCGGAGCCGGACTGACATTGGCCCCCAAGCCGGTACAGGCCGATGCGGGATTTAATATCCCGGTGGGAGTCGGAGTCAAGTTTAAGGTAAGGCCCCGGTTGAATATCGGGTTCGAATGGAGCATGCGTTTTACGACAACAGACCGTTTGGATGTATCCAATATGGATGGGGTGATACTTCACGATCCGTACGGTGTGAAGAGTGGCGGTTTTAAGAACAAGGACTGCTATTCGTTTACGATGTTGTCGGTCACTTACGATCTGTTCCCTAAGTGTGTAAATTGTAATAATATAAAATATGTCTTTTAACAACGAAATAGACGCTGCGCGTGTTCCTCGCCACGTGGCCATTATTATGGATGGTAACGGGCGTTGGGCGAAAGCCAAAGGGTTGCCGCGCACGGCCGGGCACCAGGAGGGGGTGGAAACCGTGAAGAAGATTACGGAGGAAGCTGTCAGGTTAGGTGTCAAGTACTTGACTTTATATACGTTTTCCACAGAAAACTGGAATCGTCCGGTGCCCGAGATAGCGGCACTCATGGGATTGATTCTCGACCATCTTGAAGATGAGATTTTCATGAAAAACAATGTCCGTTTCCGTGTAATCGGCGATATGTCCCGTATTCCGGAAGCCGTGCGTGTGCGTTTGGAAGAATGTATGCAGCATACGGCCGCTAACGGGAAGATGACGATGGTCATCGCATTGAGCTATTCTTCCCGTTGGGAACTGGCGCAGGCCATGCGGCAAATAGCCGAAGAGGTGCAGACAGGTGCCTTGTTGCCGTCCCGGATTACGGAAGAGACCATCGAAGCCCATTTGGTTACCCGTTTTATGCCGGATCCGGATTTGCTGATTCGTACAGGCGGTGAATACCGTATCAGCAATTACCTGTTATGGCAATGTGCCTATACGGAATTTTATTTCTGTGATACCTATTGGCCGGATTTTGATGAGAAAGAGTTCCGCAAGGCGATTGCGGATTACCAGTCGCGGGAACGCCGATTTGGCAAGACCAGTGAACAAGTGGCTACAAAATAAGCAACACCGACGTATGAAAACAGTAAAGAGCATCTGCCTTACATTATTAATATTGGGTACGGGTATTTCATCCGTGCAAGCTCAAACGGGAGAAAAACAAATCAAGCCAACCGTAGAATATTCCCGTGTGCCCCGTTCCTACACCATCGGAGGAATTTCCGTGGAGGGAGCAAAGAACTATGACGATTATATGCTTATCGGGTTGTCTGGGCTTACGGTCGGCCAGAAAGTCGATATTCCGGGGGAAGAAATAACTGATGCTGTCAAGCGTTTCTGGCGTAACGGTTTGTTCTCGAATGTTTCGATAGAAGCGGATAGCGTGGTGGAAGACAAGATTTTCCTTTGCATCAAGCTGACACAGCGTCCGCGTGTGTCGCAGATCAATTACAGCGGTGTGAAAAAGGGAGAGCGTGAAGATTTGGAAAACCGTATCGGTCTGTTGAAAGACAACCAGCTCACTCCGAACATGATAGACCGTGCGAAGTTCTTGATTAAAAAGTATTTCGATGAAAAGGGATACAAGAATGCCGAAATCGAGATTTTGCAGCGGGATGATGTGGCCGCACCGGACAAGACCATCGTGGACATCCGCATCGACAAGAAAGAGAAGGTGAAGATACACTCCATTACGATCGAGGGGAACCATGCTTTGAGCACGAAGAAGATAAAAGGAACGATGTTCGTTCCGGGCGTTTTCAAGAAGACCAACGAGAAAGGACGTCCCGGCAGTTGGTTCCGTACGAAGAAATTTATTGAGGAAAAGTACAAGGAAGACAAGGAAAACCTGATTAAGAAGTATAACGAACTGGGATATCGGGATGCCGTGATTTTGGAAGACAGCGTGGTGCCTCATAATGAGAAGACGGTGGACGTGTATGTGAAGGTGGAAGAAGGCCAAAGGTACTATCTGCGCAATATTGAATGGGTCGGCAATACGATTTATCCCACGACAACATTGAACAATCTGTTGCGGATGAAGAAAGGAGACGTATACAACCAGACGAAACTGGAGGAGCGCACGTCGACCGACGAGGATGCCGTGGGTAATCTTTATTACAATAACGGATATGTGTTCTACCGGTTGGATCCGGTGGAAGTGAATATCGACGGCGACTCGATAGATTTGGAACTCCGTATCTTCGAGGGGCCGCAGGCCACGATACGCCACATCGCCATCAGTGGTAACGACCGTGTGTACGAGAGCGTGGTTCGCCGTGAGTTGCGTACCAAACCCGGTGACTTGTTCAGCAAGGAGGCTTTGGAACGTTCCTATCGTGAAATCGCTTCGATGGGGCATTTCGACCCGGAACAGATTGACCCGAAGGTCGTTCCTTCGCAGTCGGACGGTACGGTGGACATCGATTGGGGATTGGTGTCGAAGTCGAACGACCAGATAGAGTTCTCTTTAGGTTACGGGCAGACGGGTGTGATTGGAAAAATCGGCTTGAAGTTCTCGAATTTCTGTTTGGCCAATTTGTTTTCAAAAGGTGGGCTCCGCCGGGGTGTGCTGCCGCAGGGTAACGGCGAGACGTTTAGTATCAGCGGACAGACGAACGGGCAGTATTACCAGTCGTACAGTGTCAACTATATGAATCCGTGGTTCGGAGGCAAGCGTCCTAATGCCTTGTCGTTCTCGGCTTTCTTCTCTAAGCAGACAGACGTGAGCGACAACTATTACAACTCCTCTTACTATAACAGTTACTATAATTACCTGTATGGTTATGGTACGAATGGGTATAACTATTATGAGAATTTCCTCGACCCCGATTCGTACGTGAAACTGTTCGGCTTGTCGTTGGGATGGGGTAAGCGTTTACGTTGGCCGGACGATTATTTCCAACTGTCGGCCGATCTCTCTTACCAACGGTATATTTTGAAAGATTGGAATTATTTCCTCATCGCAAATGGTTCTTGCAATAACATTGCGTTGAATCTGGCATTGTCCCGTAATTCTACGGACAATCCGATTTATCCGCGTCGAGGTTCTGAGTTTACATTATCCGTAGGATTGACGCCCCCGTATTCTTTGTTTGACAACAAGGATTACAAGAATCTCGCGAACAACTACCAAAGCGCAAGTTACGACCGTGAGATGCAGGAGAAGTACAAATGGATCGAGTATCACAAATGGAAATTCAAACTCCGCACCTACACGGCTTTGAGCAGTGCGGTGAAATGCCCGGTGTTGATGACCCGTGTGGAATTCGGGTTGTTGGGAGCTTATAACAAGTATAAGAAGTCGCCGTTTGAAACCTATTATGTCGGGGGAGACGGAATGTCCGGTTACTCTACGACGTATGCTACCGAAACTATCGGTTTGCGCGGTTACGACAACGGTTCTTTGACTCCAAGCGGATATACGGGTTATGCCTACGACCGTTTCACGTTGGAGTTGCGCTATCCGCTCATGCTGCAAGGTTCAACGAACATCTATGCGCTGACCTTCATCGAAGGCGGTAATGCGTGGTCGAGCGTGAAAGATTTCAATCCGTTCGACATGAAACGTTCAGCCGGAGTCGGTGTGCGTATATTCTTGCCGATGGTAGGTCTGTTGGGAATCGACTGGGCATACGGTTTCGATGATGTCTTCGGTTCCAAACAATATGGCGGAAGCCAGTTCCATTTCATTTTGGGACAAGAATTCTAATTTAAAAACAGAAGAAAGATGAAAAAGTTATTCACTTTGTTGTGTTTGCTCATGATAGTGGGCGCACAATCAATGGCACAGAAGTTTGCGTTGGTCGACATGGAGTATATCCTGAAGAATATCCCGGCATACGAGCGTGCCAGCGAGCAGTTGAACCAAGTCTCCAAAAAATGGCAGGCCGAGGTGGACGCATTGACGGAAGAGGCACAGGTTTTATATAAGAATTACCAAAGTGAGGCCGTCTTCCTGAGTACGGAACAGAAAACCAAGAAAGAAGAGGAAATCGTAGCCAAGGAAAAGGAGGCAGCCGAGTTGAAGAAGAAATATTTCGGTCCGGAAGGTGAGTTGTTCAAGAAACGTGAAAGTCTGATGGCTCCCATCCAGGATGAGATATACAATGCCGTAAAGGACCTTTCGGACAGTAAGGGGTATTCGTTGATTTTGGACCGTGCGTCCGATACGGGTATCATTTTTGCCTCTCCGAAGATAGATATAAGCAATGAAGTACTGGCGAAATTAGGATATTCCAACTAACATTCGTACATTTGCATGCTATATGAAAAATAATAATATAAAAAATAGACATTAAGATGAAAAAAGTGATTTTAATGGCATTGTTGCTCGTACCGATGAGCATCTTTGCACAGAAGTTTGGCCATTTCGATTCAAGTGCCATTATCCAACTCATGCCGGAATATACTACGGCGCAGACCGAAATCCAACAGCTCCAGGCTCAGTATGAGAACGACCTGAAACGTATGCAGGACGAACTGAAGAAAAAGTCTGAGGAGTACGACAAGGAGAAGGCAAACCTGTTGGACAATGTGCGTCAGCGTCGTGAGGCTGAGTTGCAGGATTTGTACAACCGCATTCAACAAAGCTATCAGGACAACCAAAAGTCTTTGCAAGAGACTTCGCAGCAGAAGATGCAGGCTATTTCCGACAAGATGTTGGGAGTTATCAAGCAGATTGGGACAGAGGGCGGCTATGTTTATATCATGGACGTTTCGGCGGGTATCCCTTATATCAGCACGACGTTGAGTACGGATGTGACGGCTGACATCAAGCAAAAGTTGGGCTTGAAATAAGCGGGATATTTTTCGTGCTTTTCGCATACAGGCTTCCCCGGTGGCATTTGCTGCCGGGGAAGCCTTTTATTTGCAAATGTGTTTTTCCGAGAAAAAAAGGCTGTTTTTTATCGGTATGAACATAAAAATGAATACCTTTGTTACGGTATAATAATATACGGTTCATGATGCGAAAAATGAATAAGTTAGTCTTGTGTCTCTCTTTTTTGTTATTGCCTTTCGCGGTCAAGGCGCAGGCTACGCAGGGCAAATTCGGTTATCTGAGTTACAATGCCATATTTCAGGCTATGCCCGAATATGAGGTTTCCCGGCAAAAGTTGGCGGGCTTGAAGTCTAAATATGATAAGGAAGCCCAACGGAGTGAGGAAGAATTCCAACGGAAGTTTGCGGAATTCCTTCAAGGACAGAAAGAATTTCCGGAGAACATCTTGTTGAAACGTCAGCATGAACTGCAAGACCTGTTGACCAAGAGTATCCGTTTCAAGGAAGAGTCACAGAAGTTGCTCGTGCAGGCGGAAAAGGATTTGCAGGCCGACATGCTTTACTTGTTGAACGAAGCCATTCGTGCCGTAGGTGTGGAAAGAGGGTATGCCTATATTATCAATACGGACGGTAATACCTGTCCTTTTATCAATCCCGCAATGGCCGACGATGTGACGAACTATGTGAAAGAAAAGCTTCAGTTGCCCATTAGTGTCGAACCATGAAAGTTGCTTTAACTGAAAAGCCGGGGTCTATCGGAGTGTTCGACTCCGGTTACGGCGGATTGACCATCCTGCATGAGATCCGCCAGTTGATGCCGCAGTATGATTATCTTTATTTGGGGGATAATGCCCGCACACCCTACGGGACCCGTTCGTTCGAGGTCGTATATGAGTTTACGCGTGAAGCCGTGCAGAAACTCTTCGACTTAGGTTGCCATCTGGTGATATTGGCTTGCAACACGGCTTCGGCCAAAGCTTTGAAAACCATTCAGCAGAACGACCTCCCCAAAATGGAGGGGGAGACGCGTCGTGTGTTGGGTGTCATCCGTCCTACGGCAGAATGTATCGGGCAGATAACCCATAGCCGTCACGTAGGAATTTTAGCCACATCAGGTACCATCAGTTCCGGTTCCTATCCGTTGGAAATCCGGAAACTTTATCCCGACATTGCCGTGAGCGGGGAAGCTTGTCCCATGTGGGTGCCATTAGTGGAAAATTACGAATACGATTCACCCGGAGCCGATTATTTTGTGGAAAAGCGCATCGGCAACCTGCTCCGGAAAGACCCTGCGATAGATACCATTATTTTGGGGTGTACGCATTATCCCTTGTTGCTGAACAAGATTCTGAAATACACTCCTCGTAATGTGCGTATCGTCCCCCAGGGAGAGTACGTGGCCTATAGCCTGAAGGATTACCTGCAACGCCATACGGAAATAGAAACGTTGTGTACGCAAAGCGGCACGTGCCGTTTCCTGACCACGGAAAGCCCTGACAAATTTACGGAATCAGCTTCCATTTTCCTTCGTCAACATGTGGAAGCCGAGCGCGTGGTGTTGGAATAAAAAATAGTGATGATAAGATAGATATGGGAGTTTGGTATGTTATTTAATTCGATTGAGTTTTTGTTCTTCCTCCCTCTTGTATTTACAGTGTATTGGCTTATTTTAGGGGGGGGGTAAGTGTAAGAATATTTTTATAGTTACGGCCAGTTATGTTTTCTATGGATGGTGGGACTGGCGGTTTCTGTTCCTAATGGCGTTGACTACATTCTGTAGTTATTTCAGCGGCATTTTATTGGCAAAGTATGATACGTATCCGTTGAGGCGGAAATGGATATGTGGAGGAAATATCCTATTGAACCTTCTTATTCTGGGATATTTTAAATATTATAACTTTTTTGGAGAGAACTTTGCAGCTTTTTTCCGAATGTTGGGTTGGGAAGTAGACTGGGTGACCCGGGACATCCTTTTGCCGGTGGGCATCAGTTTCTATACGTTCCAGGCTTTGAGTTATACGATTGACGTGTATCGCCGCAAAATGTTTCCTACCCACGATGTGGTGGCCTTTTTTGCATTTATCAGTTTTTTTCCGCAGTTGGTGGCCGGTCCGATAGAAAGGGCGACCCACCTCCTTCCGCAGTTTTTAAAGCCCAGGGTATTCTCTTATGCGGCGGCAGTAGACGGGATGCGGCAGATTCTTTGGGGGCTGTTCAAGAAGATGGTCGTGGCAGATAATTGTGCCGACGCCGTGAATGAGATTTTTGCCAATTACCAGACCGCCGACGGCATGCAACTGTTCTTGGGTGCATTGTTTTTCACGTTTCAGATTTATGGCGACTTTTCGGGATATTCCGATATAGCTATCGGTACGGCACGCCTTTTCGGGGTGGATTTGATGCGTAATTTCAGCTATCCTTATTTCTCACGCGACATTGCCGAATTTTGGAGGCGTTGGCATATCTCCTTGACCACATGGTTTCGTGATTATATTTATATACCTTTGGGAGGAAGCCGTTGTGCGAGGTGGAAAGTCATGCGCAATACGGCTGTGATTTTTCTGGTCAGTGGATTCTGGCACGGGGCTAACTGGACATACGTGTGTTGGGGGGCGTACCATGCCATGCTATTCTTCCCCTTGCTTTATTTCGGGAAGAACCGTAAACATGTGGACGGTGTGGCCGAGGGGCGCATATTGCCTACGGTAAAAGAGGCCTTACAGATGCTGATGACATTCTTGCTTGTCGTTCTCGGTTGGGTGATATTCAGGGCCGAGACGATAGGGCAAGCATGGGAATATATTGCCAGGATGTTTACACATTTCACGTTCAGGCTTCCGGCCCATGGGAATGACCCGTTGATTTATATAGGCATCCTCTTATGTGTCGAGTGGTTGCAGAGGGGTAAGCAGCACGGGTTGCAAATCGGTGTCGGTGGTTGGTTTAAGTACAGGGCTGTACGTTGGTTGCTTTATTACGTGGTTTTCATTGCGACGTTCTTGTTGTCCGGGCAACAGGAAGAGTTCATTTATTTCCAATTTTAAATAATAAGAAGTCATGAAACGGTTCATTGTGAATGTATTGTTCTTTTCTTCTTTCTTATTGGCTTTGGCCATAGGCATGGAGTGCATGCTGCGCCGTGTACCGAATACTTATGCTTTCAAACGGAGTTTGATGGAAGAACAAGGGAGGCATATCAAGACCTTGGTCTTGGGCAGTTCCGTGGCAGAGTGCGGGATTGCTCCTTCTTGTTTCCCGTCCGGGACTTATAATCTGGCTGTTTCGGGTCAATGGTTGCGTTTTAACCTCCAAATGTTCGGGCAATATCAGGAATATATGCCGGAGCTTGAAAACGTGATATTGGGAGTGTGTTACCATACGTTGTGGAGTGACGATGACGTGGAGACGGATGAATGGAGTATTGTGGAGCATGGCATCTATTTGGATATCCATTTGGAAGATGATTTTTTGCCGCATAGTGAATTGTTGTCCCTCGGTGCCCGTTCATTGAGAAAATGGTCGAAGTTCTATCTGTTGCACGGGCAGACTATGCTGTGCGACTCATTGGGGCTTGACCACAGCTTCGATTTGTCGGAACGGGCTGCTGATTGGCGGGAGAAGATTGCTTCTGTGGTTGCCGGGCACAATGGCTTGGTACAGTCGGACAAGGACGGGGTGCGCTATGGCCGCAATATGGAACGGATATGCCGTTTGGCAGAGATGTGCAGGGAAAAGGGAATAAAGTTGTGGATAGTGGTGCCGCCTGTGCATGAAGATTATTATGCGAGGTTGGATTCCTGTGCGTTGAGCCGACTCCGTAACGGATTGTCCGAACTGTCTTCTGAATATCCTAATGTCCGTTGGTTGGATTATTTAGGTGACACGCGTTTTTCAGATGATGATTTTTATGACGGGAATCATTTGAGTGCCGATGTCGGGGCGCGGAATTTCTCCCAAATCCTTCGGGAGGATATGGGGGTATAAGCCAAAGTTACAATTCCGCCACGCGGTACCGGTTCCCATAATGCGTATGCACTTTCTGCACCCCTGCGGCTACTAGGGCTTGCGCCAGTTTGGGCAGCGTCACGCCTGCCATCGCCCCGGGTTCCAACC